>Ga0207675_100000714_pt1 | contig 32895 bp, 13 predicted proteins | sample KBSSwiS42_FD_184305 | JGI IMG/M metagenome (GOLD analysis project Ga0207675, IMG submission 184305) | Switchgrass rhizosphere microbial communities from Kellogg Biological Station, Michigan, USA - KBS Switchgrass S4-2 (SPAdes) (version 2) | ecosystem: Host-associated > Plants > Roots >...
CAGCCCGGTGAACATGGTGCCGCGCCACGCAATGGTTTCGCCGAAGTTGAGCGGCTGACCGTCCACGTTGAACCGAATGTCTCCCAGGACGCTCAGGTCGAAGCCAGTTGCGGTGACCACGACGTCGGCTTCCAGCACCCCACCCGATTTCAGTTGGATACCGTGCCCGGTGAAGGTTTCGATCTCGTCCGTCACCACGGAGGCGTGACCTTCACGCACGCTGGTGAACAGATCGCCAACCGGCACATAGGCGATTCGCTGCTGCCAGGGCCGATAGCGCGGGTTGAAGTGCTTTTCGACGACGTCGTCGAAGCCGGGCCCCAGCGCGGCCCGCACGCCCGCGAGCAGATCCTGACGGGCCGCCTCGGGCTCCGCCACGCAGCGGCGGGTGAACGCGGCTTGATCGAACACCACCTTGCGTCGAACGATCTCGTGCGTCCACTCCGCGGGGATGTCCAGCTGGCGAAGCGTGTCGGCCAGCGCATTGGCGTTGCGGACGGAGTTGAAGAAGGTGGGTGACCGCTGAAGCATCGTCACGTGTCCGCACCGGTCGGCAATCGCCGGGATCAGCGTCGCCGCCGTGGCGCCCGAGCCGATGACGACTACCTTCTTGCCCTCGAGGTCGAGGTCGTCAGGCCAGCTCTGCGGGTGCACGACGCGGCCCTGGAATTGATCTATTCCGGGCCACGCGGGCATGTAGCCCTCGGAGTGGCGGTAATAGCCCTGACACATCCACAAAAATTTGGCGGTGATCTCGACCGATTCCGAATCGCCGTCGGCACCGATCCGCGTCGCCGAGATCCGCCAGCAGCGATTATCGCTCGACCAGTCTGCCGAGTGGATCGTGTGCCGATAGCGAATGTGAGGCGCGATGTCGTTCTCGGAAATCACTTCGCCCAGGTACTTCAGGATTTCGGCGCCCGACGCGATCGGCGGACCCGTCCACGGTTTGAAACCGTAGCCGAACGTGAAGAGGTCGCTGTCGGAGCGGACTCCGGGGTAACGGTGCGTGCGCCACGTTCCCCCGAAGTCGGCCTGCGACTCCAGCAACACGAACCACCTGCTCGCACAGCACTGCCGGAGATGCCACGCTGCGCCGATGCCGGAAATTCCGGCCCCGACGATCAGCACGTCGAGGTGCTCGCTCGCATCAGGGGCTCTGGAGGTGGGGCTCAGGGCGCGTTCCTTGTCCAGTCGAACTCCTCGCCCGGGGAATTCGACAGACTGTCGTCGCCCAATAGAAGCCGACCGCGTCAGTCGAGTGTGACACGCCTTGGCGGCGAAGTCGCGACGGCGAGCTACTGCGCCGGACCCGCGGGGCTGAAGGCGCTCCGGCGGGGCGCTGACGGCCAACAGCGAACGTCTGCTTGTAGACGCCTATTCGTGAAGCCAACGCGCGCGGCGCCGCCACGAGGGATCGCTGCGACCCTCAGGTGAAGAACGGTTCGATTTCCGCCGCGACAGACGCCGGCGGAGTGAGTGTGGGCACGTGGCCCGCGTTCTCGAATGGAACCAGCCGCGATCCCGCGATGTTGAGGTTCAGGAACTCCGAATCCGACATTGGCCTGATCGCGTCGTGCCGGCCGTGAATCAGCAAAGTTTGAACGGTGACCTCCGAAAGCCGGAGCACCAAGTCCACATTGCCCATGCACTCCAGCAACTGAGCGTTTTGGGGGAGCAGGAAGGATTGGACAGCTGTTGGAATCGTTCAATCGCTGCGCCAATCCGCTTGGCACCCAGGGTCACTTGACCGTGCGGAAGCACGGGCTAGCATTTGCTGGCCTCCATGCGCCGTCACGTGCAAGCGTGGCCGTCCGTCGACAGCTTCGGTTGCGGACCGATCGCGGTCAGGAGGGCGCCGTCCTCGCGACTGGAATCGATACAGGAGGAGCTCGTGACCAAGGCATTCAAAGGCAGGATCACCCTCGACATCCGCAATTCCAAGCCCGACTGGCCGTCGTTCCTCGATCCTCAGGCGCCGAAGGGGGCGCCCAACGTGCTCGTGATCCTGTACGACGACACCGGCTGCGCTGCCTGGTCGACCTACGGCGGGCGCATCAACATGCCGACGCTCGACCGCCTGGCGAAGAACGGCTTGACCTACACGCAGTGGCACACCACGGCGGTGTGCTCACCGACGCGCTCGACGATGCTCACCGGGCGCAACCACCACCAGAACGGCTTCGGCACGATCGCCGAATCGGCCGCCGGCTTCCCGGGCTACTCGGGCCACACTCCGCCCGAGAATGCGACCATGGCCACGGTGCTGCGCGACGCCGGCTACACCACGCTCTGGATCGGCAAGAACCACAACGTGCCGGTCGACGCCTTCGACATCGGCGCCAACCGCAAGCACTGGCCGCTCGGGCTTGGCTACGACCGCTTCTACGGCTTCATCGGCGGCGAGACCAACCAGTGGTATCCCGAGCTGATCGAGGACAACCACTTCGTCGAGCAGCCGGCCCTGCCCGAGGAGGGCTATCACCTTTCGAAGGATCTGGCCGACAAGGCGATCCAGTACATCCGGGACACGACGCAGGCGCGCCCCGAGAAGCCCTGGTACATGTGGTACTGCCCCGGCGCCAACCACGCGCCGCATCACGCGCCGCAGGAGTACATCGACAAGTACAAGGGCGCGTTCGACGACGGCTACGAGGCGTATCGCGAGTGGGTGCTCGAACGCATGATCGACCGCGGCGTGCTGCCCAAGAACACGGCGTTGACACCGATCAACCCGATGACCGAAGGCACGTTCATCGAGGGTGATCTCGTCCGCCCCTGGGACACCCTCACCGCCGACGAAAAGCGCCTCTTCTCCCGCATGGCGGAGGTCTATGCCGGCTTCTCGGAGTACACCGACGTGCAGGTCGGCCGCATCATCGACTATCTCGAAGAGTCGGGCCAGCTCGACAACACCATCGTCTTCTACTGCGCCGACAACGGCGCCTCGGGCGAAGGCAGCCCCAACGGCTCGGTCAACGAGAACCGCTTCTTCAACGGCTACCCCGACGACATCAAGCAGAACCTGGCGATGATCGACAAGCTGGGCTCGCCCGACACCTACAACCACTATCCGACGGGCTGGGCAGTGGCGTTCTCGACGCCTTACCGCATGTTCAAGCGCTACTCGCAGTACGCCGGCGGCACCTGCGACCCGATGGTGATCCACTGGCCCGCGGGCATGAAGGCCCGGGGCGAGCTGCGCCATCAGTACCACCATTGCACCGACGTCGTGCCGACGATCCTCGAATGCTGTGGCGTGAAGATGCCCGGGGTGGTCAACGGGGTGAAGCAGACGCCGCTCGCGGGCGTCTCGATGCGCTACAGCTTCGACAAGCCCAAGGCACCGACGCGGAAGCAGACGCAGTACTACGAGATGGTGTCCACGCGGGGCATCTGGCACAAGGGATGGAAGGCATCCAGCGAGCACGGACCGATGATCGACAAGGGCCAGTTCGAGAAGGACCGCTGGCAGCTCTTCCACATCGACGTCGACCGTTCCGAGGCGCACGACCTGGCCGAGAAGTATCCGCAGAAGGTGAAGCAACTGGTGGCGCTGTGGTTGGTCGAGGCGAAGAAGAACAACGTTCTGCCTCTCAACGACTACGGTATCGCCGGCATTCATTCGCTCGAGTACAAGGTCGCGCCACCCGCGGACGGGCGCTACACCTACTATCCCGACACGACCGAAGTTCCCGAGGCCTCGGGGGCGCGGACGCTCGGCAGCTCGTTCAAGATCGCCGCGGAGGTGACCTTCACCGACAAGACCGAGGGCGTGATCGTCTCGCAGGGCTCACGCTTCGGCGGCTATTCCCTGTTCGTGAAGAAAGGGACACTGCACTTCGTCTACAACTTCCTCGGCATCCCCCCGGAGCAGGTGCTCTCGTGCCCGGCACCGAAATCGGGCAAACACATCGTGGGCGTCGAGTTTCGCAAGAAGTCGACGAGCAAGCTGCTCGAAACGCTCGGCACGATGGCCCTGCATGTCGACAAGAAGTCGCTGGCCAAGGCCGACTTTCGTACCCAGAGCGGCCACTACTCGCTCGCCGGCGAAGGCATCGCCGTCGGTCGCGACACGGGTGACCCGGTTTCCCGCGAATACAAGGCCGGCTTCCCGTTCCGCAACGGCGAGATCGCCAAGGTGGTCTACGACGTCGGCGACGACGGCTACGTCGACCTTGAACTGAGGCTTGCGGCGGCGATGGCAAGGGATTGAGCCACCTTGTCAATGAGGGTCTGCTTTCGGGCGCGTCTCCCCACACGAATGACGACATGGGTCGAAAGAAGCCATTCACGGAGGCTGCCGCAGCTCGCGTCGGGGGTAGCGACTGGGGTATGTCGTGGTGCGAGACTCCTCGATCAGCGTTGTTGCAGACATGTCGTGTGTGTAGAAGCGCAGTCGCCCATGGCCTCTGTGTTGATGTAAAAAGCTTCCGTGATCCCGGCCGCTGCCCCGCATCAACATCCATGGAGGCTCATCATGTTCCGTCTGCTCACCAGCATCTCGGCCGGCGAACTGTTCAAGCGACAACTGCCGGTGTTCTTGGTCGCCTTCTTGATCGCCGAGCTGTTCTACAAATTCCACAGCTTTACGCTGGAGTGCGCGGCATTCCTGGTCACTTGGTTCGTCCTCGATGGCGCACTGCAGTTGCTGATCGGCCCGCGGTCGCCCGAGCGCTTCCAGCGCTGAGGGGAGACATCCTGCTTCACATGAATGAAGGCAACGATGACGCACGGGGCGCGGTGGAGACCCTGCTCGACGAGGTGTCTTAACTAGACCGATCTGCTCGGCCGGTGCTTGCCGAGGTGCGGCGAGCCACCCGCCGACGCATGCTCATCACGAAGGACGCGAGAGCCGGTGTTCAAGGAGCGCCGGGCCGGCGCGTAGACGACTCTCGCAATGCGGGAGATCGTGCCTCTCGGGCTGCACTGCGCTTGCGGCCCAAATGCTTTTTCCGTATCGTGGTCGGCCCTGGAGCGAGGGTGATGGCCGACAGCGTACTCCCCGAGTACTCGCGCTTCGTCGCGGCCGAGCGACGCGCCGGTCGCCTGCCTGCCGAACGCGCGGCGATGCGCGAAGGCGAGGTCTTCCAGACCGTCTTCATCGAAAGCGCCAAGCTCGCCGAGTTCGCACGCGTCGCCGCGCGCCGCGGCGCGGGCCTGGTGCGGCCGACGCAGCGCACCGAGATCGTCTGGGTCGACGGCGCGAACCAGCTCGCGATCGACATCGGCAAGCTCGACGTGCGCGTCGCCGAAGGGCAGATCCACGTCGCCATCGCGGTGCGCTGCGACGAAGTGGGTTCTGCCGTCGTCGGGGTGCTGTTCGCGGTGGGGTCCGATCAGGCGCCGGCGGGGCTCTACGCCGCGGCGTCGAAGCGGCCCACGGGGCCGGAGCTGGTGCTCGACCTGTGGGGCGACGCTCTCGTTGCCTTCGCCTGGCAGTGCGTGCTCGGCATCGCGAGCGGCATCGCCGCCGCCACGGGCAAGGACGCGCGCGGCAACCTGCTGGTGCCGGTGGAGCTGGTGGCCGGCGCACGCGGCGTCGGCATCGTGCCGATGGCGCGCCATCGTTTTGCCGGGTCGAGCGGGCTCAAGCCCACGATCACGCGGCGCTGAGATCGCATGGCCGTCGGCAAGAGCGATCTCGGCATCCTCGGCGATCTCGCCGTCGCGCTTGGCATCTTCACGCCCGGCGGCAGCCCTGACCCGGACTGGTTCTCCGACCCCGCCGCATCGCTGAAGGAGATGCTGTCGAACGCCGATCAGCGGCGCGCGCTGATCGCGTTCGTCGATGCCGCGCTCGGCGGCGCCGACCGCACGACGGAAGCCGGCGTGATCTGGTTGCCGCTGGTCGCAGTCGACGATCCGCCGCTCGTCTTCGCGCTCACCATCGACGAGGGCCGGCCCGACGGCCTGCACGTGGGCATCGGCGTGCGCGTGCGCACGGTGGAGCCGGCGCCGGTGTCGAACACCACGCTCACGATTCCGCTCTTTCGCGTCAAGAAGGACGGCGGGCCCGCGGTGACCGAGCCGCTGCTGCTGGGCACCAACGCCGGCCGCATCCGCCTCGCCACCCAGGTCACGCTCGATGCCGCGCCCGCGCTGCCGGGGCAGGCGCGGCTGGGCGGCATCGGCATCGAGATCGACATTCCGACGGGCGAGGGCGGATCGAACAAGCCTCTCTTCGCCCTCGCGCTCGCCGGCCTGCAGCTGCCCGGCGCGTCGGCGCCGCGAGACCTGCGCGTCGCCGCCGACAGCGCCGACCAGCTCGACGACGCGGTGCTCGAGCTCGTGCTCGGCCTCGTCAAGGCGCAGGCGGATGCGGCCGGTGCGCCGCCGGCGATCGCCGCCCTGGGCGGCCTGCTCGGATTGAAGAGCGGCGATACGGTGCTCGACTTCCCGATCGCCGAACTCGCGGCGCAGGGGCCGATTGCGCTGGCCCATTGGGTGCGCGGCATCTTCACCAACGCGCAAAGCCGCACCGATTGGCTCGCCCATCTCGGCGGGCTGCTCGGCGCCGTGCCGGGCACCGATCGCGTGAGCTTCACGCTCGGCAGTGCCGCCGTCGTGCTCGGTCTGAAGCTCGACACCGGCGCGAGCGGCAATCCGCGTCTCACGCCGACGCTCGGCGTCGAGCTCGGCAACGCGACGGCGCGCGTGCAAGCCGCGGCGGAGCTGTTCCGCATCGACCTCGTCAGCGGCGCCGCCGTCGCATTGCCGAGCCTCGGCGTCTGGGCGGCTGCCGGCAACGCGGCGAACCGCGTGCTCGACCTGACGGCGCCGACCGTCGCGCGCGCCGACACGCTGCGCGTCGGCTTCGGCCTCGACCCGCAGCGCAAGCTCGTCTTCGTGCTCGCCGCCGACGGCGTGCAGCTCGGCAGCCACAGCTATCCGACGCTCGATCTCACCTCGCCCGACGCGGTGATGGACGCGGTGGGCAATACCGTCGGCGACATCGCCAACCAGCTGCTCGCCGGCCTCGGCGACGCGCTCGGCGTCGCGCGCCGACTGATCGGGCTCGACGCGCCGGCCGGTGTCACCGCCATCACGCTGCCGGCGCTGATGGCCAACCCCGCCGATGCGGTGGCCGGCTACTGGCAGCAGCTCGTCGCCGTGCCGGCAGCGGCGAGCACCGTGCTCGCCGACCTGCGCAACGCGATCGCGGATGCCACCGAAGCCGCTTCCGTGCTGCAAGGGGCCGGCAGCGAGGCCGATCCCTGGCGGCTGGCGCTGATCGGCCCGTTGCGGCTCGAAGCGTTCGTGAGCGGCGCGCGGCTGCACGCGGACCTGGTCGCGCTGACGAGCGTCGACACCCTCGGCGGCGGCTGCACCGTCGTCGCCACGCGTTTCGCGGCGCGCATCGCGACGCTCGACTTCGCTGCCCGCAGCGCCGACCTGCTGCCGGCAGTGGATGCGGCGCTCACCGTGCGCGAACGCGGCGTGAGCCCGCCGCAGGCGCGCCTCGAGCTGGGCGGCGGCCTCGCGTTGCGCGCCGATCATGTGGGGCTGCGCCTCGCCTGGTCACCGGCCACGAAGCTGACGGCAGAGCTGAGCGCACCGCACCTCGTGCTCGAGACCGAGACGCTCGAGGTGCCGGTGGCGCTGCCGGTGATCGCGGCCGACGGCTCGGTGACGCTGCCGTCCGCGGCCTGGGACGCCGTCGAAGTCCTCGTCGGTCATCTCGGCGGGCTGACCGGCGGCTTGCTCGGCCGCGTCGTCGACGCCTTCGGCTGGGCGGCCGACGGCGGCGGCGTCGGCGGCGACCCCGAGACCGGCGCGCGCTTGCGTCTCGCCGACTTCGCTGTCGACGCGCGTGCCGCGCTCGCGGCGTGGCTGCCGCGGCTGGCGCTGAGCGACCGCGCGCACGAGGCGATGTCGATGCTGGCGGACCTGTTCGCCACCACGTCGTCCGGCGCCGGTCGCTTCGCGCGCGGCTTCGTCGAGGGCAGCGGCCACCCCGACGACCCGTATCGCTTCGCGCTCGGCGCCGATCTGCCGAACGTGGCGCTGTGGTTCCCGCCGGCCGGCCTCGACCACCGTCTCTTCGACGTGCCGCAGGCGCTGCGCGAATGGCGGCCCGGCTTCGACGGCTTGGACGCGTCTGCGCTCGCGGCGGCGCTGCGGACCGAAGCCGGCGTCGCGCGCGAGGTGAGTGAACTCGTCTTCGGTCGCCCGCTCGACGAGGGGCTGTCCGCGCTCGCGCAACGCTGGCTCGGCGGCGACGGCCGCATCGTGCCGCCGGCCGCGGCGCCCGCCGACATCACCGTGCGAACGCTCGCGCTCGGCGCGGCGCAGCTCGCGAGCGAGCTCGATGTCGAAGGTCAACTCGGGCGGACGCCGGCGGTCGTCGTGCACGTGTTCCTCGCCGGTGCCGCCTATCCGGTGCCGGCCGGCGCGCGCCTCGTCGACCTGGCCACGCCGGGTCTCGCGCCGTCGATGTTCGCCGCGCCGGCAGCGCCGGCCACCGGCGACTGGTACGTGCGCCTCGGCACCCGCGCCGACTGCCGCGCCGCCACCAGCAGCACCGATGGCACGCCCGAGCAGGCCGAGCGGCTGGCCCGAGTTCTCGACGCGTTGGCCTCGGTGTCGAACGACATCGCGATCGTCGCCTTCGCCGGTGCCGGCCACGCCGCGCGCCTGGCCGCCGATGCGCGCGGCGAGGTGAAGGATCTGCTGCTGCTCGGCACGCCGCTCGCGGCCATCTCGCTCACCGCGCTCGCCACCCAGCCCACCGCCGACGCGCTGCGCCTGCTGCATCGCCTGCTGCCGGCACCCGATCCCGACGAGCCCGACGACGCCGACCTCGCGCTCGGCCGCGCGCTGGTGACGGCGCTCATGGAGCTCGCGCCGCTGGCCGATCCCGGCGCCGATCTGCGCCTGCCGGTGGCGCCGGCGCCCGCGGTGCGGGCCGGGCTCGCGGTGACGGCGCTGTTCGGCGAGGTGGACGCGGCGCCGATCGCGCGCGCGATGACGGCCATCGTCGCCGCCGGGCTCGCGGCGCGCGCGCAGGCGCGCAGCGGCCATGAGCCGCCGCGTGCGACCGGCGGGCAGGCGGGGCTGCGCTGGCGGCTGCCGCGCGTCGACAGCGGCACGGTCGCGATCGACGGCTTTGCAACGCTCGCCCTTTTCGCGTTCGACTCGGCCGCCGGCGCGAGCGGGACGCGCGAGCTGCGCCTGACGGTGAGCGTCACCGACCGCATCGGCTGGCTGGCCGCGTCGCCTGACCTCGAGCTGCGGGCGATCACGCTCGAACTCGGCCTGCCGCTCGGCGCCGCTGCGGGCGGCAGCGCGCGCCTCGTGCTGCACGACGGGCGCGTGTTCGGGCAGAGCTGGGAAGCGCTGGTGCTCGGCAACGCCGCCGGCGTCGGCAGCGCCGCGGCGGCAGCGGTGAGCGCGGTGCTGCCCGAAGCGCGCGTGCTCGTCTCCGCCGGCGTCCAGCGCATCACCGCCGACCTGCAAGGCGCCGCATCGCTCGCGCTGTCGAACCTGATGCTCGCGCTCGGCGTCACCGCGCCGAACGGCGGCGTGGTGGCGAGCGCGCTCGATCAGCTCGTGCTCGACCCGGCCGGCCTCGTCCACCAGCGCCTCGCCGCTGCCGGCGCGCAGGTCCAGGCCGCGCTCGCGTCGTTGCTCGGCCCCGGGCTCGCCGGCGGCATCGACGTCGCGGCGCGGCGCGTGCGCGTGCACGGCGGGGGCGCCGATGCCACCGCCGGTGGCGGGCGCTTCGGCTGGCAGGCCGACTTGCAGGCCGATCTGGCCGGGCCGACGCCTGGAGTGAGTGGCACCCTGTCGATCGGCCCGACCGGCGCGCTGCCCACGGTCGGCGGCTTGCAGCTTCGCGCCACGCTCGCCGCCGGCCAGGCGCCGGCACTCGAGCTGCGTTGGCATCCGGCCGGGGCGGCCGCGTCGACGGCGGCGGCGCTGTGGCCGCATCCCGACGGCGCGGCGCTGCTGCGCATGCTGGCGAAGGCCTCGCCGGCGATCGGCGCCCACGTGGCGCTCGAAATGCTGCGCGGCCTCGACGCGACGGCGCGGCCACTGATCGATGCGGTGCTCGATGCCTTCGGCATGCTCGACGGTGTCGCCGGCGACGCCGAGCGCGCGTTGCGCCCCGTCGCCGGCCTGATCGCCGATCCGGCAGGTTGGCTTTCGAGCGCCGGTTCGCTGGCCGCGAGCCCGCTCAAGATCCAGGCGCTCTTCGATGCGCTGCGGCCGCTCGTCAACGCGCCCGGCGCGGCCGGCGAACCGCTGCGTCTTGCCAGCGGCGTGTCGGTCGGCGTCGTCGCCGACGGTGGCGCAGCGCGGCTCGCGTTCACGGTCGACCCGACGCAGTGGACGGCCGCGCCCGGCGTCGCCTCGCGCCTGTCGGCCGGGGTCTCGGCGAGCCTGCGCGTCGCCGCCGGCAGTGCGCCGACCGCCGGCCTCGAGGTCTTCGTCGGCGCGCCGGGCGCCGGCATCGGCGCCGGCCGGCGCGCGGTGTACGCGCGCATCGGCGGCGTCGGCCTCGAGGTGTTCGCTCGCCCGGCCACCGGCGCCGACATCCCGCTCGTTCCGTTCGCCGGCCTCGGCTCGCTGGCGGCAGCGGCCGAGGCCGCGCTGCCGTTCCTGCTCGACAAGCTCGCGCAGGCGCCGGCACCGGTGGGCCCGCTGGTCGCCAACGTCGGCGACGCGCTCGCGCTGCGCGGCGGCACTCCGCTCGCGTTCGAAGCCGTACGGCTGCGGACCTGGGCTGCCGACCCGGCCGCGGCGCTGACCGCCGCGGTGCCAAGCATCGTCGCCAAGGGCCTCGCGACGCTCGCGCCGCTGGTCGACGCGTTCGTGCCGCCGGCCGTGAACGTGAGCGCCGATGCGACCACGCTCACCGTCACCGCGTTCGGCGTGACGCTCGGCTGGTCGCCCGCCGGCGGCGTGCTCAGCCTGGCCGCGAACGGCCTCGCGGTGCCGGGCATCGACCGCGTGTCGTTCAAGGTCGCGGCCGGCGCGGCGGGGTTGAACGAGTTCACGCTCGCGCTCGGGCCGGCCACCATCGATGCCGGCGGCGTCTCGATCAGGCCCTTCATCGCCGTCAGCGCGGGCCTGGCGCCGCCGCTCGGGCGCCGCGTCGCGGTCGGCCTGGCGGTCGACGACACCCATCGGTTCGGCGCGCGCTGGTCGCTCGACACGAACAGCTTCGCGCTGGTGGCGAGCGACGGCGCGCTCGCGGCCGCGATCGACACCGTCGACCCCGCTCAGGTGGCGCTGCGCGCGGTCGAGGTGGTGGCCGACCTCGTCGCCGCGGTGGCGCTCGCGCAGGGCGCGGTGCAGACGCTGCTCGGTCGCCAGCTCGGCGCGACCACCGGCGACAGCGTGCGCGCCCTGCTGCGCGGCGTGCTGCTGGCCGATGTCCCGAACCCGAACGCGCTGATCAGCGGCGTGTTCAATCCGGCAGCGCTGCTGACTCGGTTCCACCGTCTCTTCGTCAATCTCGCCGGCCTCGGCATCGCCGTGCCGCTCGGCACCGCGTCGCTCGCGTTCGCCAAGGGCGGCAGCGGCAACCACGTGGTCGGCCTGCGCCTTGCGATCACCGACCGCGTCGAGCTCATCACCGGCGACACGATGCTCTGGCTCGAGGCCGACGACCGCTTGATCGTTCCCGACCCGACCCTGTCGAGCGACGGCGGCCTGTTCGTCGGCTTCCTCCACGACACGCCGCTCGCGTTCAGGCCGATGCTGGTGGTGGAGGGCGTCGGGCTGCGGCTCGGCCGGCGCTCGGGGCCGTTGCTCGACGCCGGCGTCACGCTCGAGTCGATCGCGCTGCACGCCTACGCCGAGATCGATCCGGCCGGCCCCGGCAGCCCGTTCAAGGGCGGCGGCGTGCAGCTCCAGTTCTCGGAGCTCGCCGTCGGCGCCAGCGGTGGCGGCGGCAGCAACGGCATCGCGCAAGGGTTGATGCGCGACACGGGCCCGAAACCGCCGAAGCCCGCGTTCTCGCCCGCGCTCGCGATCCAGAAGCACGACAACGGGGCGCTCGCGGTCACCTTGTCGGCAGGCGAGGGCACGGGGCCGTGGTGGATCGCGATCCAGAAGGGCTTCGGGCCGCTCTACCTCGAGCAGGTCGGGTTCGGCGTCACCAACCCGGCGGGGCGCGTCGAGCGCATCTCGCTGCTGATGGACGGCTCGGTCTCGCTGTTCGGACTCACCTGTGCGGTCGACGACCTCGAGATCACCTACATCGTGTCGAACGGCGCGTTCTTCGATCCGAACAGCTGGGCGGTGGATCTGGCGGGGCTCGCGGTCTCGGCGACCATGGCCGGCGTCTCGCTCACCGGCGGCCTGCTGAAGCAATCCGGCCCACAGGGCGTCGAGTACCTCGGCATGCTGCTCGGCCGCTTCGCCGTCTACGGGCTCACCGTGTACGGCGGCTACGGCGAAGGCAAGGACGCGCAGAACAACAAGTTCACCGCCTTCTTCGCCATCGGCGCCGTCAACGGGCCGATCGGCGGGCCACCGGCGTTCTTCCTCACCGGCATCGGCGGCGGCTTCGGCATCAACAGGAAGCTCGTGCTGCCGGCCGACCTCGCGAAGTTCGGCGAGTACCCGCTGATCCAGGCCCTCGACATCGCGGCCAAGCCCTCCGACCCGATGGCGCTGCTGCGCCAGCTCGGCAACTACTTCCCGATGAACAAGGGGACGTTCTGGTTCGCCGCCGGGTTGAGCTTCAACAGCTTCGCGCTGGTCGACGGCATCGCGGTGGTGGGCGTGCAGGTGGGCGACGGGCTCGACATCAACCTGCTCGGCCTCGCGCGCATGGCGCTGCCGCGGCCGCAGGTGGCGCTCGTCTCGATCGAAGTGGCGCTGCTGGTGCGCTTTTCGAGCAGCGAGGGCGTGTTGTGGGTGCAGGGACAGCTGACCGACAACTCGTGGCTGCTGTACCCCGACATCAAGCTCACCGGCGGCTTCGCCTACGTGATCTGGTTCAAGGGCGAGCACGCCGGCGAGTTCGTGTTCACGCTCGGCGGCTACCACCCGGACTTCCACCGCAACGGCTATCCGGTGGTGCCGCGCCTGGGGTTGCGCTGGAGCATCGGCAGCGCGATCACGATCAAGGCCGGCTGCTACTTCGCGCTCACCAGCGAGGCGTTGATGGCGGGCGGCGACTTCGAGGCCTCGGCCCGGCTCGGCCCCGGATGGGCCGAGCTGACGTTCGGCGCGCACGGCATCGTCTTCTTCGACCCGTTCCACTACGACGTGAAGGCCTATGTGCGCATCCGCGCCGGCGTCACGATCGACACCTGGCTGTTCGGCGTCATCACGATCTCGGTGAGCCTGGGGGCGCGAATCCACGTCGAGGGGCCGGACTTCCGCGGCAAGGTCACCTTCGACGTCGGGCCGGTCGAGCTGACGTTCCGCTTCGGCGACTCGGATCGCGCCCAACGCGAGCCGCTGTCGGGCCCGGCGTTCATCACCAAGTATCTCGACGCCGCCGACAACGGCAAGGCGCGCCCGCACGCGGTGATGACGAACACCGGCGCGCAGCCGAGCAAGGGCGAGCAGAGCACGCCGGACGGCTCGTCGTCGCGCCCGTTCGTCGTCGTGGTCGAGTTCTCGATCACGCTCACGAGCCAGGTGCCCGCCACCGGCGTGCGACGCATCGGCGCGCCAGTGGCGAAGCTCTTCACGCAGCATCCGCCGAGCCAGGCGCTCGGCGTCGCGCCGCGCAACGTCGGCAACGTCGAGCCGGAGCTCAAGATGACGTGGCTGCGCAATGGCGTCGAACAGGGCTGGCCGTTCGTCGACAAGGCGCGCCCGTTCGGCCGTTTCCCGCTCGGCGTGTGGGGCCAGCCGCAGGACCCGAACCAGCGCAAGGTGCCGAAGGGCAACATGGTCGAGGCGCTGTCGGAGCTCGACATCGCCTGCGTCGCCGTGCCCTCGGGCGGCGGACCTGAGATCCCGTACCACCAGGTCGAGATCGGCAAGCGCCGGCCGCTGCCGTTCTCGCGCGCGCCGAACGTGATCAATGCGATCCGGACGACGGCCAACTCGGTGACGGCGCTGGTCGCCGCGCCGGCCAACGTGAGCGCGGCGTTCGCCACCGCGGGCCGGTTCCTCGGCAAGACCGCGTCGCCGACCGCGCTCGCCGCGCTGCGCGGCGAGCGGCAGGCGCCGCCGCTCGCCGGCACGCTCACCGAAGGGCTCGAGTCGGCCATCGCCACGGTCGTGCCCGCGGTCGGCGCGGCCAAGCCCGCCAAGGTCTACGACCACTTCGTCGATGCGCCGGTGGCGGTGGCGCTGCTGTCGCCGGCGACCACTGCGGCGCTGTCGGTCGCGCCCGGGCGCACGCTCGGACGTACCACGGTGAAGGGCTCCGAGAAGGCGTGGCGCGTGGCGCCGCCCACGCTCGCGAAGGTGGAAGCCGAACGCAGCCGATCGATCGCCGCCCGGCTCGTGCTGGTGGACGACCCGGCCGTGCCCACCGGCGGCCTCGTGCCGGGTGCGATCGCGGTCATCCGGTCCGGCACCGTGATCGCGGCGCGCAGCGTGCCGCCCTCCGCGGTGGGGCACGGCGCGGCGGCGCTCGTCGCGCGACCCGGGGCGGCGTTGGCCGCGCCGCTGGCGACGTTCGGCGCGGCGCTGGTGAAGCCGGCACTGCGCGGCGGCCGGCGCGCCGCACGCGACGCAGCGGTCGGCGCCTCACTCGCGGCCGGCCAGACCGTGGTGCTCGCGCTGCCGAACGCCGATGCCGATGCCGGCATTGGCGCCGACCGCCCGATGCTCGCGGTGCAGGCCGCGCTGGCGCGGGTGGTGCTGCTCGGTGCCGGCGGCGTGCTGCTCGCCGACCGCATCGCCGGCCCGGGCGCCGCCAGCGAGAAGGTGGAGGTGATGCGCGGCACCGAACGCATCGTCGCGATCGGCCAGGGCGCGGCGCCAGTGCCGCGGTCGGCGAACAAGGTACTTGCCGCACGCGCCACGCGCGCAGCGGCGGCCGTGCGCGCGGCGGCCGATGCCACCGCAGCGCTCGTCGGCTGGCACGCCGGCGCGCAAATGCCGTACGCCGGCTCGGGCGTCGCGGTGGGCCCCGGTGTCGTGGTGCACGCGTCGGGCGAAAGTCTCGCGCTGCACCGCGAGCGTCGCGCCGCCGGCTGGGTGAGCGGGGCCGAGCTGGCGCAGGGCGTGAGCACCGTCGCCACCACCTTCACGGCGCCGGTGCGCACGGTGCTGATCGCCCTCGACGACCCGGGTGCCACCGGCACCCCCGTCACCGACCGCCAGCTGCTGCTCGGCCTGGACGGCGCGACGCGCGCGCTCGACGCCAGCGGCGCCGAAAGCGCGCCGGTGCTGCTGACCGAGGACAACCGCAGCCTGCTCGCCTACGACGTGGTGACCGACCCGAGCGACGCGAACCGCATTCGGAAGCCCGTGGTGGTGACGGTCGCGAGCCGGCGCGACTGGTCGCTCGTCGGCGTGATGGGGTCGGCGTTGCTCGACGCTGCCGGCGCAATCGCGCTCGTCGCCGCACGCGGGCTCGACGCCGTGCTCGACCCGCTCGCGCCACCGCCGCCCGCCGGCAGCGTCGCGCCGGCGAGCGTGCTCGTGTGGGAAGGGCCCGTGCGCACCGACGCGCAGCGCGCGATCGCCCAGGCGCGCGCGAGCGCGCGCTCGGCGCCTGGTGCGCTGCCGCGTTCGCTGTCGAGCGCGCGCACCTCGGCCCCACCACCGGCGCCGCCGCGCCGTCGCAAGACTCCCGCCTGACAACCCGCCCAAGCCATGCCCAAGATCGGCCACTTCATCCTGCACTCGAACGTGATGCCACCCATCACCGCCGGCCGCTACGAGCTGGTGAGCGAGATGAGCGGCGTGCCGTTCGACGTCGAGCCCGAGCACACGCACTTCCACGTCGCCGCGCCGCGCTACGTGATGCCGCCGGAGCAGATCATCTCGAGCTTCCCTCCCGCCAACGCCGAAGGCGCGTTCGGCGACCGGCTGCCGCAGATCGTTCTCAAGCGCCGCACGTTGCCGTGGGAGCGCAACCCGGCAGGGGGCACCAACCCGTCGCCGGTGCCCTGGCTCGCGCTCGTCGTCGTCGCCGAAGGCGAGGCCGAGCTGTCCGGGGCCACCCCGGTGGCCGAGTGCTGCACGCCGGAGAAACCGCTGACCGACCCGAACGACAAGGACGTCGAGCAGGGTCTGTACCTCGCCGTCACCGAAACAGTGCTGAAGAAGATCTTCCCCTGCGAGCAGGACTTGCCGCTGCTCACCCACGTGCGCCAGGTCGACGTGCACGACACCGAGCTCGCGAACGGCGATGACGACGGTTTCCTCGCCGTCGTGCTGGCGAACCGGCTGCCGGTGTTCGACCAGGCGAACGGCAAATCGGTGCGCTACATGGCCTGCCTCGTCAACGTCGAAGGCCAGTTGCCGCGGCTGCCGAAGCCGCAGCCGCCGGTGCCGGCGTTCGAGTGGAAGCTGGCGCAGGACTGGAGCGTGCTGGCGCAGGCCAACGTGTCGGGCGGTCCCGACGTGCAGGTGATGGGCGGCAAGGGGCAGGGCGTGGCAGCGGGGGTGCTGCCGCTGGCCGGGGTGGGCCGCGGGCGCCGCGATCCGGAAGCTCGCGCGGCGGGCGCGGCGGCTGCATCGCGCGGCGTGCCCGCCGGCGTGCAGGGCTCGGCGTTCGCGCAGTTCGTGGCCGCCAGGCCGGCCACGCCGGTCGGGCAGGCGCTCGACGGCGCCGCCGCGATGGGCGAGCCGGCGGTCGGCAACCAATGGACCAGAGCGGCCCCGGTGTCGCAGGCCACGCAGACGATCGCCGCCGCCGCCCTCGACCCGGACGCCAAGCGCCTCGTGCGCGACACCATGGGAATGGGCTTTCGTCTGCCGATCCAGCTCTACGCGGTGGAGCAGGTGTTCCGCTTCCCGGTGCTCGCGCACTGGTCGTTCACCACCAACGAAGGCGCCACCTTCGAGACGCTGTTGCAGGACGTCGACGTGGGCCTGCTCGGCGCCGCGCCGAACCCGAAGCCGAAGAAGGCGCCGCTGCCGGGCCAGCCCGACCCGCTGTCGCCGCCGCCCGCGCCCGAGGGGCCGGAGGTCGTCGAGACCGGCCACGTCGGCCTCGACCACACGACGCGCCGCGGCGACGCCGTGCGCGCCTGGTACCGCGCGCCTTGCGTGCCGTTCCCGACGCCGCGCCACGGTGGCACCGTGAAGGACGCTGCGGCCACCGAGCCGCTGCCGCTCGCCCACAGTGCCGATCAACTGCGCCGCACGATCCCCGACGGCCGCGAAGACCTCGCGCTCGCGGCGGCGTTCGAGATCGGCCGCCTGCTCGCGCTGTCGCAGCTGTCGGTGGTGTCGGCGCTGATGCGCTTTCGCGCCGAGCAGTTCGGCGCCGGGCGCGTTCGCGAGCTGCTGGCGCAGGTGCTGAACGTCCCGCTGCCGGGGCTGGCCGGCGCGGCGCACACCCGGCCCGACCTCGGCCGCTTCGTCGCCCTCGAGATGGTGGGCACGCTCGCCAAGAGCCCGGCCGCGATGCTCGGCCCGCGTCGTCCGGTCGCCGACCCCGGCCGCCCGCTGGCCGTGAACGGCGAACTCGACGCGGTGATCGCAGCCGGCCTCGGCATCGACCTGGCGGCGCTGAACAAGCGCGCCGCGAGCGTCGGCGCGCTCGCCGCGCTCGAGCAGACTGCCGTGCCGCTGGCATTGAAGCCTGGCGAGCAACCCAAGCCCGACGCCGCGCTGCCGGCGCTGAAGAACGCGCTGCAAGGCGAACTCGCGCGCACGCTAGGCGTGGCGGTGCCGCAGGCCTCGGTCGGCGGCGGCGTGATCGGCGGTGGCACCATCGTCCGCGGCCGCGCCGAGCGGCCGCGTGCCGCCGAGCCCGATCCGCTCGACCGCCTCATCGCCGCGGCGGCCGAAGACGGCGACGACGAAGAGGAGGGCCCGCGATGAAATCCTTCATCGGCGCGCAGGTGGCGCTGCAAGCGACCATCAAGGCGGCCAAGCTCTACGCCGACGTCGCCACCGACGACGACCCCGACGACGGCTTGCACGTGGTGCCGGGCGAGCTGCGCCGCTTTCTCGCCCGCCTGCGGCTGCTGCACGGCGTGCCGTTCTCGTACCTCGTGCCGGACGCCGAGCTGCTGCCACCGGAGTCGATGCGCTTCTTCTACATCGACCGCGCCTGGACCGATGCACTCGTGCAGGGCGCGCTCTCGGTCGGCACCGTGTCCACCGCCGACCGCGCGCAGCTGGAGGCGGTGTATCCGCACATCCGCACCGAGGTCGACGAGGCGGAACGAACGATCCGGCGCCCCCCCGGGCAGGACCGGCTCGAAGGCGCGGCCAGCACGATCACGGGCTTCCTGATGCGATCGCGCGCGGTGTCGGGCTGGCCCAACCTGCACGTTCGCGCCTACGCGGTCGACGTCGTGGCCGACGACGCGCTCACCACGGCGGCCGAGTCGGACCCGAGCCGCCTGAAGGTGCTGCGCATGGAGCGCCTGGCGCCGGCGGTGCTGCTGGTGCTGATCGACGGCGTGCCTGCGGTCGTGCACGTGGAAGAGCCGCGCCAGGGCATCCAGTTCGGCGCCCGGCTCGACGCCAACGCGCCGCCGGCGCAGCGCCGCGCGCGAGTGCGCTTTCGCAACAAGAACACCGGCAACCTGATCGGTGCGGCGAACGCGCCGCTCACCGATGCCAATTCGGTGGAAGTGCCGTTCCGCGCCGGCGCGCCGGGTGTGATCGACCTCGCCACGCTGCGCCAGCGGCTGGCCGCGAAGGCGCCGCCGGTCGCGCCGACGCTGGCGCCGAACGAGTTCGCGCTGCAGATGCTGCGCTTCCCCTACCGGCAGGTGTTCGGCGATCCCGACAACAAGGAGGGTACAAAGTTCTTCGGCCTCGATACCTTCAAGCCCACCGTGTCGCTCGTGAAGTGGCAGGCCGCGGTGAAGACGAACCTGGGGCTGTGATGGCGGCGGCAAAGAAGGCGGCCAAGACCGCGGCCAAGAAGGGGGCCAAGAAAGTGGCCAAGAAGGCGGCGAATAAGGTCGCGAAGAAGGTCGCGAAGAAGGCGGCCGCCGCGCGGCCGGCTCCCGCATTCAGCCCCGACGTCATTCGCGAGGCCGTGCGCGGCAAGCGGTTCCTCGCCGCCGACCGCGCGGCGCTCGACCTGACCGAGATCGCCACCTGGGACCGCTACCTGCTGCGCGAGAGCCGGCTGCTGGTGCCGATGGACGTGCAGGCGCTGTACGTGCCGCCCAACGGCAGCGAGCCGATGGTGCGGCTGCCGATGCTCGTCGCCAACGTCGGCGCGAGCCCGGTCACCGACCCCGAGGCCGGCCTGCCCGACCCCTTCGACGCCGGCCTGCCGCGCCCCGCGGGCGTGCACCTGCACTGGGCGATGCCCGACGCGCTGCTGCGCGGCACCTTCACCGACCGCGCAGACGCCGGCGCCAACCGGCTCGGGCTGCCGGCGCTGCCCGACCGCTTCGTCGTGTTGCGCATCGTCCTGCCCAAGGGCGCAGTCGATCCGGTGCTGACTGGCTGGGTGATCGAGGCCGACCGCGCGCTGGCGGTGCCGCTCGCGCAATGGGCCGAAGGCAACGCGGCGGCGGCGTCCGCCGCCGCGGCCGGCGCGCCGATCGCCCGCAAGGAGCTCACCGGCACCGTCGGCGGCGGCCTCGCCTGGTCGGGTGTGTACGACGCGGTGCTCAACCGCTTCGCCTTCCACGATCCGTTGTCGGACATCGCCGCCGTCGCGCCGCAGGGCGTCGACGGCGACAGCGCCGCGTACCTCGTCGCCGGCTGGTGGAGCGAGGCCGCGCTCGACCCGCTCGACGCGGCGCGCAACGACGCGAGCCTGCACGAGCTGCTCGAGCGCCTGCGCTGGCGCCTGATGTACGAGTGGGGCGACGAGAGCGCCAGCCGCGCGCAGCAGGAGCAGCAGGACGAACTGCGCCGCTCGCTCGGGCTGCAGAGCGGCACGCGCTGGTCGGCGACGCGGCCCGTGAAGGTCGCGTCGCGCGCGGCCGCAGGCGCAGCGCCCTTCGTCCCGGTGGACAAGACTCTCGTCGTCGCCGACACGGTGAAGACCGCCTCGGTGTTCGCGACCGACGCCGGCCGGCGCTTCGTCGCGCCGCCGTGGCACCTGCGCTCGTCGCTGCTGCACGGCACGGTGTACGGCGTGCCGGTCACGGGCGCCGTCAGCGTCGACCACCGGCCCGCGCCGGCCGACGTGAGCGTGGCGCTCGGGCACCACGACGACGACCTGCTCGCCGCCTTCGCATCGGCGGCCGCCGCAAGCGCCGATGCGCGGCGCTCGACCGAGCGGCTGATCGCGGCCTTCACCGCGCAGAAGGTCTCGGAGCTCGGCTCGGCCGACGGCCTGGTGAAGCTCGAAGAAGCCGAGCACGCGGGCGCCTTCGTGTCGCTGCCGTCGGGCTCGGCGGGGAACGACCGCTATCTGCAGCGGGTGCAGACCGGCGGTGGCGGTGGCCTCGGCATCGGCCGCAAGCGCGCGGCCGACGTGGTCGGCCTCGCGATGCAGAGCGCGGCGCTCGGCGCCGTCGCGAAGGCGCCGGCGCAGACGCCGCGCGCGCGCGGGCCGGCCGGGGCCGACGGCGCGGCCCTCACCGCGGACCTCGTCTTCGCCATCAAGAGCAAACCGACGCTCATCCAGGCCGCCACCGCCGTCATCAACGACCTGGCACGCTCGCGCGTCGGCGAGGTGCTCGCGCCGACCGAGGCTCGCGTGGTCGATCGCCCGGCACCGCGCTGGACGTTCCCGAGCGAGCCGATGGTGGCGCTGCGCGGCGCCGCCCGCAGCCTGCGCCACGGCCACGACGGCCGCGGCTCGGCCGACGGCAAGCTCACCTGCCGCTGGCCCACGCACACGATCACCGAGATCAGCGGCCTGATCGCGGCCGACCGCTTCATCCGCTCGCTCGGCAACGGCAGCGTGCCGGGCGAGGCGCTGCTGCTCGCGCGCGAGGCGCTGCTGCACGACCCGTACCACGACGAATGGATCGCCGCCGCGGTGGCGCCGCCGGGTGCGGGCCGCACGAACGTGCTGACACGGCTCAAGGCCGAGTCGGTGCTGCGCTTCGGCGCCGACGGCACCTACGACGGCACCACGGTCGCGCTCGGCCCGAAGGCGCAGCGCGCGCGCCGCGGCGCAAGCCGCGCACCGGCGCAGCCGCTCGAGCCCGGCGTGCGCGAACAGCAGACGCTGCTCGCCGACGAGTTCCGCCGCTTCTCGCTCTACAAGGGTGCCGACCCCGACCTCGTCGCCGTCACCACCTGGGCCCAGCCGTGGGTGCCGCTGTGGCTCGAATGGGCGGTGGCGGTGCAGGGCGTGGACCCGGCCGCGCTCGCCGCCTGGCGGCTGGGCGCCGTCGACGTCGAGCACTCCGGCACCACGATCGACGGCAGCACCGTCAAGCTCACCGGCCGCGCGCTGCTGACCACCGGCGCGGCGAAGACGCTGCACGACGCCATCGACGACTGGCTGCTGAAGGAAGAGGCGCTCGACAAGCCGGGCGCCGGCGGCGGCCTCGTCGACGACGACACCGAGCGTGCCTATCGCGCGCTCGACACGGCGGTGCGCGACCTCGACCTCGTCACCGCCGCGCTCGACGGCGTTCGCACGCAGCTGCTCGGCCTGCCGGTGAGCGACGGGCTGCGTCGCGGTACGGCCGGCGGCGCGCTCGTCAACCCGGCGCCGGTGGCGCCGCCGTCGATGCTGGTGGCCGGCGCGCTGCGTCTCGAGCGCGCGCGGCTCGTCGACGCCTTCGGCCGCACGCTCGAGCTGCCGCGCGCGGCGCTCGACCAGGCGGTCGTTCCCACGCGTGCCGTGCTCGACGCGAGCCCCGGTGCGCTGGCGATGCCGCCGCGGCTGCTGCGGCCGGCGCGCTGGCTGTTCCGCCTCGTCGAGGCGTCGACGCCGGTGGGCGCCGAAGGCATCGAGGCGCGCGTCGATCAGGTCGACGCGACGCTGCAAGTCAATCCGGTGGCCGGCTTCCTGCTGCCCGATCATCTCGACGAAAGCCTCGAAGTCTTCGGCATCGACGGCGCGCCGATCGGCGAGCTGCTGCACGAGGCGGTGAGCGGCGGCGTGGTGTGGGAGATCGCGGCCGGTCGCGAGGGCCCCGCCGATGCCGGCCCGCACCACGGCCTGGCGCCCGCGCAGCGCGCGCTGGCCGACTTCGCGGCCGCGCTGGTCGCGGCCGACAGCACGGCGCGCGGCGGCCTGCCGCTCGCGGCGACCGGGTTGAAGGAAAGCGCGCTGTCGGCGCTGCTGCGCGCCGTCGACACGACGCTCTGGACGGTGGACAGCATGGCGTCGCTCGGCAGTGAGCACGTCGCCGGGCTCGTCGGGCGGCCGATCGCGGTGGTGCGCGCGCAACTGCGCCTCGAGCTGATGCCGCCCACCGACATCGACCTTTCCAATCCGGCGCGCGCTGCCGAGTGGGCTGACGTCGAGCAGGCCGCGCAGCGCCACGCATTCGCGGTTCGCATCGGCGAGCTCGCGCGCAGCGACGACGGCGTGCTCGGCTTCTTCGTCGACGACGACTACGCGCGGCTGCGCCTGGTCGACAAGGCGATCGCCGCCACGGCCACCGCCGCCGGCAGGAGCCGCGGCCAGCTCGGCCAGCACGCGAAAGTGTCCGACATCGAAGTGCCCGACCCGATCGAGCATCCGTACGCGATCCGCACCGACGAGGCCGACACGCTCGAGCTGCACATCGGCCAGACGGTGACGTTGACGATCCTGATGCACCCGGCCGGCAAGGTCACGCTCAGCTCGGGCCTCCTGCCGCGCAAGGCGCTGGCGCTGGCGCGCGACTGGGTGAGCAAGGGTCTGGCCGCGATGGCACCGTCGCTCCGCACGGGGCCCGTGCTCGTGGAGACCGACCTCGACGCCGAGGGCCAGGTGCGCCTGCCCAAGGTGAGCGTGTTCGGCAAGGACCAGAATTTCCTCTGGCGCGACACGCCGGCGACCTGGCGCACCGATGCCATCCTCGCCGCCACGCAGACCGCGCTGATGCCCGACGAGCCCGCGGCGCTGAGGGAAGGGTGGATTCGCGTCGCGCCGCCGAAGCCGCCGACGCCGACGGGAGGGGCGACGTGAGCCGCTACGACTGGCCCACATCCGGCCGTGCCGGCGCCCGCAAGGACGACGATTCGACGGGCAGGCACCGCTTCATGGCGCGGCGGCGGCAGGAGTTCGACGCCGAAGGCGCGCGCGCGGCGTCGCGCGGTGGGCCTTCGACGGAGCCGGGCAGCCGGGCCCCAGCCGACTCGCGCACGAACCTGTGGATTCCGCTCGGACCGCAGGTGGTGGTGCAGACGAACGCCGGCTCGCCGCGCATCACCGGGCGCGTCAACGCGCTCGCGGTGCATCCGCTGGGCGAACGGCTGTACGCGGCGTCGGCGAACGGCGGGGTCTGGTATTCGGGCGACGGCGGCGCGCATTGGCGCTCGCTCGCCGGGCTCGCGGCCACCGCCACGGCGGGCATCTCGCGGCCCTCGCATCGCAATTCCTGCCACGCCATCGCGGTGCTGTTCGGTGGCAGCGAGCTGGGCGACGAGGTGTGGGTGGGCACCGGCGAGGTGAGCGCGCGGATCGACGGCCAGCCTGGAAGCTCGCTCGGCGGCGTCGGCATCCTGCACGCCTTGCATCCCGCCGCGCCCGACGAGCCCGACCCGTGGAAGATCGAGGCCACCAACCTCGCCGGCAGCGGCGTCTACAAGATCGCGCTCGAGCCGGGCGGCAGCACGGTGCTCGCGGCGACGCGCATCGGCCTCTTCCAGCGCCCGGCAGCGGGCGGGCTGAACGCGCCGTGGGACCTGGTGCAAGCGGCGCCGTTCAATAGCTACCGCGGCCAGTGCAGCGACGTGATGTGGACTGCGGCGGTGCCGGGCGGCGCGCCTGCGCGCGTCTGGGTGTGGATGATGGACGGAGCCAATCCGGGCCTCTATTGCCGCGACATGGGCTCGCCGCCGGCCGCCGCGTTCGTTCGCGTCGGCACGCCGGCCGGTACCGTGTACCGGGCATTGCGCGGCGCGCTCGCCGCCTCGACGCCGCCGACGCAGGTGTGGGCCGTGTCGGACGCGGGATCCAACGTGGCGCCGGACCTCTTTCGCGTCACCAACACCGCGGCCGCCCCGGCCGCCTCGCCGGTGCTGGTGACGCAGGACATCCTGACCGACCAAGGCAGCTACGACATCGCGATCGATGTCGACCCGGCGGATGCGAACCGCGTCGTGCTGGCGGGCAGCTTCTTCGCCGTCACCACGGCCGAGAACATCACGATCGGCAATTCCGCGGCCGCGATCTTCGTCGGCCACGTGGCGGCGAGTGGCGGTACCTTGCTGTACGGCCAGCCCAACGCGGCGGTGACGCTCGGTCTCGGCACGCATCCCGACGTGCACGGCGTCTACTTCAGCAACGGCGGCGCACGGTTGTGGGCGGCAACGGACGGCGGCGTGCATCGCTCCGACCGCCACCAGGACGGCGCCGCCGGCGCGGCGCCGACCTCGGCCGCCTTCTACCCGCGCAACGAGGGCCTGCAGGTAGCGGAGAGCAACTATGTCGCGCACAACCCGGGCAACGAGGGCTACGTCGCCGCCGGCCTGCAGGACAACGGCAGCGTGCTGCGGTTGTCGGGCAGCGTGTGGAAGGCGGTGCCGCGCATGTCGGGCGACGGCGGCGGGCTGCTGCCGCGGCCGCTCAACCCGCAGGAGTGGATCTGCCAGTACGTGAACAGCAACTGGTCGACGTCGGACGGCGTGCTCATTGACGGGATGATGGTCACGCGCGGGTTCACGGTGGTGCGGGGCAGGGTGACGGGTGGCACGCGCTCGACCAACGAGCAAAGCGCGAGCGCCTTCTATTCCACTGCCGCAGGCATCGCGACCACGCGCCCGGCCGGTGCCGCGCCCACGCACCAGGTCGGGCAGGTGATCTTCGGCACCACCCGCGTCTGGTACACGGAAGAGACGCGCACGATTGCCGCCCCGCCGGTGCAGACGAACATCGGCGCCGCCTGGTTCACGCTGCCGAGCGGCACCGACCCGCTGCCCGGCGATGCCAACGCCGGCCTGCGTGCCAAGCAAGACGATTTCGGCCAGCCGATCACGGTATGCCGCTGGCAGGACCGCAACGTTGCCTGGTTCCTCGGTGAAGGCAAGCTGATGCGCTACGCGCGCGTGCCCGGCTCCGACGACGGCGGTCCGCCCGGCACCTGGAGCCGCGAGACGATCATCCAGAAGGACTCGGCCAGCTCGCGCCGGCGCGAAGACCCGCTGCGCGCCTCCGCCGTGTGGACCGATATCGCGGTCAACCTCGACGCCCCCGCCGCCGCCGGGCAGCCGCCGCGCCAGCACGGCACGAAGGGCGCGGTCTACCTCGGCAACATCGGCAAGCCCGGCGACACCGCGGTCGACACGCTGTGGTGGTTCGACGGCACCGACAAGTGGTTCAAGACCGGCCTGCGCACGGATAGCGCCGGCGTGCCGGCGCCGGTGACGGCGATCGTCTGCGACCCGGCGTTCCCCGAGGAGGTGTACGTCGGTACCACGGTCGGGGTGTGGCGCGGGCTGCGCACGCAGATCGGCAACGCCGACCCCGCGTGGACGTGGAGCCAGCGTGTCAACGGCCTGCCCGAAGCCGCGGTGGAGGACCTGGCGATCTTCAACGACGGCCAGGTGCGCCTGCTGCGCGCCGGCATCGCCGCGCGCGGCGTGTGGGAACTGCGGCTGGACCAGCCGAACGTGGCGGACACCACCTACCTGCGCTGCCACAAGGACGACCTGCGCCATCGCCCCTCGGCGGTCGCGCTGCAGAACGACGGCCGCACTCCGCGCTCGTGGCACGGCAGCCCCGACGTGCGGGCGCGCGCGACGCCGGCCGCGGTCGCGCCGCCCGCCAACCTGCCCTGGGGTCGGCAGGCCAACGCAGCGCCGCCGATCAATGCCTTCCAGAGCCAGCCGCTGGCGCGTTTTCAGGCCGCGCTGCGGTCGGCGCGCAACGACCCGCGCGTCGTGCCGAACGGCCGTTGGGACGCCTACTTCAGCGAGGTGCTGCGCGATCTCGGCGCGCCGGTGGTCAATGTCCCGGCCGCCGGTGCGACGCCGCCGCTTGCGGTGCCGACGATCAGCAACGCGCTGTGGACCGCCGCGATGCAGAACCCCGACGACGCCAAGCGCGAGCCGTGGGGCGCCGGCGTGCCGACCGAAGCCGATCTGATCGACTACCACGGCGAGGTGCCCGAAGGCCAAGTGGGCGCTGCCTCGATGACCTTCGCGCGCAGCCGCGCGATCGTCGACGTGGTGGTGCACCACCGCGGCCTGCTCGACCGCCCAGGCAGCGACGTGCGCGTGGTGCTGCTGCGCTGGTTGGGCCCTGCCACCGCACTGCCGGCCAACCCCGCGACCTGGGCGCTGGGCGACGCCGCCGGCAACGTGCCTTGGACCTTGGCCGTCAACCAGGTCCTCAACAGCGACGCCGGCACGACGGCCATCGCCTTCGCCGGCGGCTGGAGCTTCGTGCCCACCACGGGGCAGACGCGGCTGTGGAAGAGCCTGGGCACGCAAACGCTCGACGCCCTCAACTCCGGCACCGTGCAGTTCGACGTCGATCTCGTGACCGGGGTGCCCAACAACCGTGTCGTCGTGCTGGTGGCGGTGCTGCGCGCCGGGGTCGGCGCGACAGCCGACATCGCGCTGCCGGCCGCCATCACGCTGCAGCAACTGGCGCTGACGAGCCCGAACGTCGCGGTACGCTCGCTGCACCTCACGCCCTGACCCTGGGCGCGCATGCGGGGTCGACTCGCGAACCTGATGCTTCGGCGAACAGCGGTCGAACTTCGGGGCGAAACCGCTAGCGAATTCGGGAGACAACGATGGCCGAGAGTGCGACGATCCTGATACCGGACATCAGCGGCTACACGGAATTCCTGACCAGGACAGAGCTCGTCCATAGCTCCCACATCATCAACGAGTTGCTCGAAGCGATCCTCGCTGCCAACGAGGACGAATTCGAGCTCTCCGAGGTCGAGGGCGATGCGCTGTTGCTCTATCGCAAGGGCAAGCCCATCGAAGCCGATGCGCTCGTGCGGCTGTGCCTGCGCATGTTCGAAGGCTTCCACAAGCAGGTCAAGCTCATCGAGCGGGACTCGGTATGCCAGTGCGGTGCTTGCACGACGGCGTCGAATCTGAGCCTGAAGTTCATCGCCCACCACGGCGTCGTTCAGGAAATCAAGGTACGGCAATTCACAAAATGCTCGGGAGTCGACATGATCGTCGCTCACCGCTTGCTGAAGAACCGAGTCGCGTCGAACGAATACATCCTCGCGACCCCCAGCTGCTTGGACTCCTCGACGCTTCAACCCTCCGCGGGCGCGCTGGCGTGGGAGCGATCGAGTGACGACTATCCTGCGATCGGAACGATTCAATATCAGTACGCTCCGCTCGCCAAGGTCAGACGGGCCATCGCGGATCCTCCGCCCCGAACCAGCCCTGTGGTCGAGCTCGGAGATCATTCCATCGCAGTGGAGATTGATGCACCGATGCGAGCAGTGCATCAGCTCGTGATCGACCTCGACCGGCGCCCCGAATGGCTGACAGCGGTGGAGCGACTCGATCGGCCCGCGATCACGGAGCGGATCGGCTTGCGGCACGTCTGCATCTTTCACGGCCTGACGGTCGAGTGGGAGACCGTCAAGAGCGAGATCGGCGACGATGAGATCCTGTACGTCGAGGAAGGAAGAATCGTGGAAAAGGATCTTCCGGCTCGGGTGTCGTTCGTGATCAAGCGCCTCGGAGAGCGAAGAACGTTCCTGCGCTTCCATGCGAAGTGGCTGTCCAGCCCCGAGCCGCCGCGAGAAATGACAAGCGCCATACTGGCCGACTACTCGCGTGGGCTCGAGTCCATCAAGTCAATGTGCGAAAGCTCGTAGGCCTTTGAGTCGATAGCCAAGGGCTTGGCCGCGGCACCCAGGTGACCTTTCCGCGAACACCCGCCTGCTAATGGACCCTGGAGCGCTGATTGCATTGAGGAACAACGCGCCTATGATGTTTCGGCAAGGTGTCAACCGACCTTGCGCTCGATTCAAAAGGAGTGAGACATGGCTACCAAGAAGGGAAGTGAATCAGGGGTCTATCGCGTCACGGAGATCATTGGCACCAGCGCGACTTCCTGGGAGGATGCGGCAAGAACGGCCGTCGAGACTGCCGCGGCGTCGCTGCGTGATCTGCGTGTTGCCGAAGTCAGCAAGCTTGACTTGAAGATCGAGGGCGGCAAGGTGGTCGCATACCGCGCGAAGGTTTCGCTTTCGTTCAAGTACGAGGCCTGACTCTCCTTGGCCCCGCGGGGAGCCGAAAGGCTCGAGTAACCGCGCTCCTGCTGCCGGATGTCCGCGCGCACCGGCACCTCGTAGCTGGCGGAGATCGTCGTTCACGAAGCAGCCGTGGCGCGCATCCTCGGCCAGCTCCGCCGCGCCGGCAGCCTGCGCCGCGGGCCGGACCCCAAACCCCTTGTCGGCGCGCAGCGACAGGCGTTGCTAGGTGCTCAAACCGGGGCTTTGCCGAAGTGCGTCGACCATCGCCTGACCTGCCGCCGACTCGAGTTCACCCACCCGGATGAGCAGCGCAGCGGAAGTGCTTGCGACGCTCAACGCGAGTGCCGCCACGGGGACGCGGGCCCATCGGCCGGGCTTTCTCGCGGGTAGCGCAGCAGCGGAACTGGAAGCGCCTGAATCAACGAAGGTGGGCTGCGTGAGCGGCATGGAAGGCTCCCGGCGTGTGCAGGCACTGTAGGGAGTCGACCGCTTGAAATGAATCCTGCCTAGGGGGGAGCCTCGGGCCTGCTAGGTTCGCGAAATCGGTTTTGCGCTGCTTGGCGCCTTTGCGGCACTCTTCAGGCTCGAGGAGGCGCTGGTGTATCCACCTGAGCCGCCATCGACAAAGTGAACATGAAGACTGTTCGCCGCCGACGTTACGAGGCAAGTCATCAACGCGGTGGGCGACACATGGGTGCCGTAGCGGATCGAGCGAGAAGCGGCAGCCTCTTCGAGATAGGTCTTGATGGCTTCGATGGCGCCATGCGAGCAGTCGATGACGAGGCACACCGTTTCGTCGTACTTGCAGAAATCCGTGTTCGTGACCATCTCGGCCCGGTAGCGTTGCGGGTCGAAGTTGCCGGTGGGCCTGCCGCGTGCAAAGAGGAGCTGCGCCACCAGTGTCTGGATCAGCACGCGACACGCCCACAGAATGAGCGATCCGCCGCGACGCCGGGCGCGGACCTCGAGCATGAAGTCTGCCGGGGGCCAGCGCAGCTTCAGCGTCTCCTGGCGGACCGGACGCGTCTGCGCATCGGGCCCGGCCAGTGCCGCCACGCGAGCATGGACGTTGCCCAGGTCAGCGGCGCTTCCCTGGAGAATCAGGGTGAGCATCGCCCCCCGAGCCGAGTGCAGCGTGTCCCAGCGGCACGAAAGCCCCTCGAGATCGACGGCAGCGCCATCGTCCAGGGCGATGGGCACGTCGGCGAGCGCCGCCAGTTCGTTGTTGCCGCGGCCACGGATGGCGTCTTCCAGCAGGCCGACGCCGCCGCCGAGAAACACACCGAAGCTGTTGCCCGGTGTCGGCTCGTATCGACCGACCAGGACGTCGCTGCCCAGGCGCCTCAACTCCCTGACCGCAACCAGGCCCACCCGCATCGCCAGCCCGAAGTCGCGCTCCGCCATGCCCCGCACGCGCGCGAGCTCGATGCGAGCCTTCGTTGCGTATTCCGGCGGCACCATGACCACGGCGCCATCGCCGCCGAACAGGAATGGAATGCGTGTCGGCGCGCAGAGGTTGCGCAGCGCGGCGATGCCCATCGCCGCCACGAAGTTGACGGTCTTGTGTCGCCCCTTGGCGATGGCGCCGGTGGAATCGACGATGTCGGTGACCGCCATCTGCCAGTCGTCGGGCGCCTTTCGGTACTGACCGAGGTCGAACGCATCGCGACTGTTCGCAAGCAACGGCAGGCCGGCGAAGAAGTCGGAACCCTCGGCTGCGTGCGAGCCGTCAGGGGTCATTGGAGAACGTGACGCGACATCGTGCTGCGAGGATACTGGCCCGCTCTGGAGTCGAAATTGGGATTCGCAGGCTAGACGCGCCAGTCAAATTGCCCGTCGATTCCCTTCACAGGCTCCAGGCAACAGCACCGCTACGGCTGTCAAGCCAGCCGTTCATGGGTGGCGGCTCCTCGTCCCACTAAATGCAGCTCCGACCAGGATTTCATTGCGTGCGCTGCGCCCGCTCGTACGCTCGGGGCTGCGTCAGAACCTCGTGACGGAGCGCGTCATCGAGCTCCGCGGCGGTCATCAGACCGCGCGCCAGGACGATCCCGCGGACGTTGGTTCCCTCGGCATAGGCTTCGGCGGCCACCGACGTGGCCGCGGCGTAGCCGATGAAGGGGTTCAGCGCCGTGACCAGCGAGATCGACCTCTCGATGCTCTCGCGCAGGCGATCCGGGTTGGCAGTGATGCCGCTGACGCACCGGTCCGCCAGAGTCGTGCAGGCGTGGGTGAGGTGCCTGAAGCTGCGGAAGAGCGCGCTCGCGATGACCGGCTCGAACGCATTGAGCTGCAGCTGCCCGGCTTCGGCTGCGAAGGTCACCGTCAGGTCATTGCCAAAGACCTCGAAGCAGACCTGATTCATGACTTCCGGAATCACCGGGTTGACCTTGCCGGGCATGATCGACGAACCCGCCTGCATCGGAGGCAGATTGATTTCTCCGAAGCCCGAGCGCGGCCCGCTCGATAGCAATCGAAGGTCGTTGCAGGTCTTCGAGAGCTTGACCGCGATGCGCTTGAGCACACCGGACAGCTGAACGAATGCGCCGCAGTCCTGGGTCGCCTCGATCAGGTTCGGCGCGGTCGACAGCGGCAGCCCCGTGATGGCGACGAGGTACTTCAATGCGGTGCCGGCGTATTCCGGATGCGCAGTGATGCCCGTGCCGATGGCGGTCGCGCCAAGGTTGATCTCACGAATCAGTGCCGAAGCTTCGGTCAGCCTGAGGATGTCTTCCTCGACCATCACTTCATAGGTCGAGAACTCCTGGCCGAGCGTCATCGGGACGGCATCCTGCAGCTGGGTGCGACCGATCTTCATCAGGCCCGCGAACTCCTTGGCTTTCGCCGCAAAGGCGCTGCGCAGGTGATCCATCTCCTTGAGCAGCCGCACGATGGCGAAGCAGGATGCAATGCGAAGCGCGGTCGGATAGACGTCGTTGGTGCTCTGCGCCATGTTGACGTCTTCGTTGGGATGCAGGTAGCGATACTCGCCGCGGGCGTGCCCCATGATCTCCAGCGCGCGATTGCAGATCACCTCGTTCGCGTTCATGTTGGTCGACGTACCCGCTCCGCCTTGAATGACGTCGACGACGAATTGATCGTGCAACGCTCCGGCGCGAATCTCCTTGCAGGCGGCCACGATCGCATCGCGCTTCGACGCTTCGAGCAGGCCAAGCTCCGTGTTGGCCTCCGCAGCGGCTTGCTTGACCGACGCCAGCGCGATCACCAGTTCCGGGAACGAGGCAATCGTCTGGCCTGTGATCTGGAAGTTCTCTTTTGCACGAAGCGTGTGCACGCCGTAGTACGCGTCGGCAGGAATCTCGCGATCGCCGAGTAGGTCGTGTTCGGTACGGGTTGCTGACATGGTCGTGCTCCTAGGCGTTGATGGAGGGTTCCGCTCGCGCAGGCTCGTCGCTTCGTCTCTCGCCTGAGGCCGGACATGGGCGATTCCTGGCGAAGTGTCCTCTTTCACAGTGCGCTGACAAGACGCGAGGCGAGGGGCTCCTCTTGTGAGCTGACGGGCGAAGGGAAGCTACCTGGGCTTCAAAGCAGGGCCGCCAGCCCTTGCCGCAGCCGTTCCGGCGCGTGCACTCGCCTGGGTCGTCTGTCCCGGCCGGAGTGCGGCGGGCCAGGAGTCAGGGTTTGCGCTCTCTGGGCCCGGCGCGGCTCCTGCGTTCAATAGTCGAGGCCGAAGTGAGGGACTGCGCATGAAAAGGAAACTGCCACCGGCGGCGACGATCCTGATCGGGATGGTGCTCGGGATCGTCATCGGCTACATGATCTTCACCAGCTTTCCCGACAAGAAGACGGCAGCGCAGATCGCCGGCTACGTCTCGATCATGTCCGATATCTTCCTGCGCCTGATCAAGATGCTGATCGGGCCCCTCGTGTTCTCGACCCTCGTCGTCGGCATCGCCCACATGGGCGACGCGCGCTCGGTCGGCCGCGTCTTCGGCAAGGCGCTCGGATGGTTCATCACCGCCTCGCTGATCTCGCTGATCCTCGGCCTGGTCATGGCCAACCTGCTCGAGCCGGGCAAGAACCTCGGCCTGCCGCTGCCCGACATCGGCGCCTCGGCCAACCTCGCCACCGCCAAGTTCACGGTCAAGGATTTCGTCGGCCACATGGTGCCGAAGTCGTTCGCCGAAGCGATGGCCAACAACGAGATCCTGCAGATCGTCGTCTTCTCGATGTTCTTCGGCGTCGCCCTGGCTTCGCTCGGCGAGAAGGCGAAGACGCTGGTCGCGGCGATCGACGAGCTGTCGCACGCGATGCTCAAGATCACCGGCTACGTGATGAAGCTGGCGCCGCTCGCGGTGCTGGCGGCGATGGCGGCGACGGTCGCCGTCAACGGCCTCGAGATCCTGCTCAAGTTCGCCGTCTTCATGGGCGACTTCTACATCGGCCTGATCCTGCTCTGGGGCCTGCTCGTCGCCGCCGGCTTCGCCTTCCTCGGCCCGCGCGTGTTCAAGCTGCTGGTGCTGATCAAGGAGGCGTTCCTGCTCTCGTTCGCGACCGCGAGCTCGGAGGCCGCGTACCCGAAGATCCTCGACGCGCTCGACCGCTTCGGCGTCAAGCG
>Ga0207675_100000715_pt1 | contig 32890 bp, 26 predicted proteins | sample KBSSwiS42_FD_184305 | JGI IMG/M metagenome (GOLD analysis project Ga0207675, IMG submission 184305) | Switchgrass rhizosphere microbial communities from Kellogg Biological Station, Michigan, USA - KBS Switchgrass S4-2 (SPAdes) (version 2) | ecosystem: Host-associated > Plants > Roots >...
CAACAGAGCCGCTATCGTCAGGACCACGATGGCGCAGCGCAGCATTCATCCGTTCAACGGCAGTTGCCTTCCGCGATCCAATACCTCTTTGAATGACACCGGAAATACTACACATGGTTAAGTAACGATCTGGTAGCCAGCGATGGAGTTGTTGCCTGCGGTTTCGGGTCGGCCAGCAATTCTGAACAAGCATCAATCACATCTGCGACGGAAATCTCCTTCAAACAACGCAAGCCTTCCTTATCGCAAACTTGTAAGAGGCAGCCTTCGCACGGAACCGAACGCCTTAAGACAAGGTGACCATCGCCGTACGGATTCCAATGTCCGGGCCAGTCGAGAGCTGACATCAACACCACACACTTGGTACCCACCACCGACGCCAAATGCATAGTCCCGGTATCGTTCCCAACATACAGTTGGCAGTGAGAGAACGCCGCGGCAGCGAGTCTGACGGATAACTGGCCCGCAGCATTTGCCCCTCGTCCCCACTGACTGATCAGACGGTCGCCCAGTGAACGATCTTCAGAGCCCCCAAAAACGACCGGGAAGATGTTTTCTGACTCAATCAATCGCCGGCCCACTTCTGCAAAACGCTCCTCGGGCCAAACCTTCGATTGCCATTTACTGCCCGGCGCAAACCCAACAATGCATGAAGCCGTCAAGTGCGAAGGAACGTGGCGTTGCCACCAACTATTCGCCTCGCGCTGTTCGTTCTCCGTAAGCTCAAGATCAAATTTGGCATTGCCAGCATCGGCAACTTGAATTCCGCTAAGCGAGAGCCGGCGCAGTAAATGATCAGTTTCGTGGGCCACCGAAGGCAGTCCGTTTGTCCCACGTGTTGGCAACGCCTCAAAACCTCGTTCGCCCATGAACTGTTTGATCCCGGCCCAACGAAAGAATCCCAAGTCTCGACGCACATCACGTTTAGAACGAATGCGTGGAGCGAGATACACAAGCGTGTCGAACTTCTTTATCCGTAGTCGCACCAGGAGCCGAACCATCTCGGTTGCCTTGCCGCCCGCATCGCTGGATTCATAGGTCAGCCATTCATCAATGAGTCCATCAGGAATCACGTGTTCCGGGCTAACTCTTTCGATGGGTGAGTGGTAGTTGGACAAGAGAGCGATGTGAGCGTTAGGAAACGTTTTCCGAATTGCGGCTAACGATGGCAGCGCAATGAGCGTGTCACCCAGGTGTCCTAGTCGATAAACGAGTATGCGGTTTGCAGTCAGAACGTACATTCAACTAAGCGACTCGTTCAGGCTTTCGAGAGATACCAAATAGAAACGAACCAGTCTTTAACAAGGCACGAGCGGTGAGCCGCCGCGGCATTCTATCCACCAACGAATACTTAGCTCGTCCAACTAACCCCTTGCCTGGTATTGGAAAGAATTCACTAGTCTGGCCCATCGGGTAAACATCTTTGACTTCCAATCCGCCTGTGCTGAGCAACTCGGCGAGCGAGCTGCGCGTGTAGTATCGGGCGACGTAACCATCCGTGTAGAAACTAAGGATGTCAGCAGTAGACATTCCCTTGAACCGTTTTCCCGTTACGAAGCCACGCACCAGCTTTACGTACGAATCAAACGCCTTGCGGTTGTAGACCATGCAGCGAAACTCACCGCCCGGCTTTAGCACTCGCGCTACTTGCTTCACGATTACTTCAGTGTGAGCCGAATGATGAATCACTCCCCAGGACCATACGAAATCGAATTCATCGTCTTTGAAGTCCATCTGCTCAGCATCCATCTCGCGCACATCGACCGGGAGGTTGTTCAAAGTGAGCCGCTGAGTGGTAAGCGCGACGGCACGAGGTGTCAGGTCGATACTCGTCAACCTGCATCCTGCTTCTGCAAGTAACTGAGAGTGCGAACCCAAACCACAACCGATCTCGAGAACTCGTTTTCCTTTCAACGTGGCGAGTGGAATGATCTCGGAAAAAGGTGGCGTGCCGCGATACAGAGGCGACGCATTGAAAAAACGACGGTCAATCTCTTCAAAGAATTCTTTGGTCCCTTCCGCTGCGCCGTTGGTGCTGTGCCAGTCGTAACTCATCGGGTGCTTATGCCACCAGTTACGACTTTCCTTTTGCAGCTCTTCAGCAGCGTATGGGTGATAAGGTTTTTCGATCATTTTGATACTAAGGAATTGCGAGCTATGACTCTACTGGCTTTATCGGGGCCGAGTGGCATTTGTTTAGCTGAGTGTCGTTGCAGTCAGTACCGTAACGCGGTAGCGTCGGCTTGCCTTTGTTCCATTGAGACCGGGCCGACGCTACCGCGTTACGGTACTGACTGCCATGCAACTGCACCTCTTCAGTCCACACCCGCATCTGACGCAGCGCTCAACACAGGCGCGCCGGTGATCTTCTCGTAACTCAGCCTGTTGCTAATCATCGTTGACAGATATCGAGCGAGTTTGTGCGATGGCGCCTCGACGACCAAATAGAAGACGTAACAAAGGAGCAGGATAAAGATCAGGTGCACAGCCCAACCAATCGGAAACAGCAACGCTGGAATCCCGATAAGAACGTAGACTGACTGCGCGTGGAGATGGATCAAGTACATCGAATAACTCCAGGCACCATTTCTTTCGAGCAAGGCCAGGGCTCGTCTCGTTTGATAGAAAGCAATCTCGCGCTGGAGCCAGAAGAAAGCGAGAATCGCAAAGAAGTTGAGCGTGAGTGGATAGCCAAGTGGTGAGTGAAACTTCAACACCGAACACACCCAGGCAGCGAACCAAATGGCGAACCGCCACGACCAAATTTGTGGTGAAGTGATCGTTCGGTTCAACGACTCCGAACGTTCCGCTAGAATGCACCCTAGTAACCAACACGGAAGTCCTAGCAACCAGGTTAGCGAAGCGCCGTAAGCCGGATACATTCCCAGCGTCACATTGTTTGTTCTCAGGCTATACAAAGCGAGCGCTAAAGCCACAACGAAAGACGCTCCGAACAACCTCACCCAACCAACTCTTGCAGCTATACGCCGCAGCGACGGATAAAGAATGTAGTAGACCTCTTCGCACACCAGCGACCAAAGAATCGAATCGCTAAAGAGTGGCAACTTCAACTGGAGCGGATTTGCCAGCAGCACCGCCGCCGCCATCGGAATGAGTATTCGTACAAATCGTCGAGTGAAGTATGGAACTAACGGAATGCTCTGCTGATTGCGATATGGAAGGTGAATGCAGAATCCACTGATAACGAAGAAGACAATTACCGCCGCCACCGGATTGACTAAGTTGTTGGCAACGGCGCGAAATCCTAGTTCGATCAATGAACCACGCGGCTGCCCACTAAAGTCAGGCACGAGATGACAGTGCGGCATCAACACACAGAGAGCCAGAATAAATCTAAGCTGATCAAGTCCCGCGATGCGTTTCATAAAGCGTTGTTATTCGAGAAGGCTTGACTCATCAAGAGATGCGCTGGCTGCTGACGGCAAGTGGTTGCGCTGATCGGATTCCCGACTTTGCAGGTTCGACCAGCACCTGACCTAAAGAGTTCTTACTAAGGCGAATCACCGGCAAAAAGACGATCAGGGTGAGAAGTACTTGCTGAAGTATTCCTCCGAGATAGGTCGCCATTTGTGCTTCGATCCCGATCATTTGCGGAATCATGGCTATACCAATACAAAACATCAGACCACCAGACTGCTTGCCAAAAAAGGTCCGTTGGTAGACGTCATAAAATATTCCCAACAAGAACATCACTCCCATGACACCCAACCACCCGAAGCTAATGTAGGCTTCCGTCATTGTGCCAACGCCGATGGCAACCCCCTCAAGAGCGTCCTCGTCGCTCAACCCATAAGCAACCTGGTAGAAGCGATTCGCTTCGCTCACTGATGGCTTGTTGGGCCAAAGAAATCGGGGTACCCAGGTGTAAAGCATGTAAGAGTACAAGTGACCGTATTGATACGGCACGACTCTAGGAGTTTTATCAATGACATTCGCAGTCTGCGTAAGCAGAGACATTCGCGAGAGACTTGCGTTCAAGGCATCATTGAGCTCAAGACCAGTCGGGTCGGTAAAAGCATCACCCCATTTATTGAGAGAGATTTCGGCCCAAAACTTCACCCGTTCGATCTTGGTGGCTTGAGTTTGTCCTTGCCAGTAGGTGTTGCGAAACTCTTTTTTTCCAACCTGAAAAAACAGCGTGAAGATGACTACTAGCAAGACAGCCACCCTCGGAACCTTTCTCTTCTCGAGCAAATAGACAGCTCCACAAATAACTACGATGGAAGCAAAGGAACCCAGCCAACCAGAGGCTATCCCAATGATGAAGCGGATCATGAGAAAGCCGGCGATTAAAAGCTTGTCGACTAGTGAACTCTCCCCGCGAAGGTAACCGCGAAACAAAATACAGAAGGCAACGATTGGAAGAAGAGTCACGACAATGGACAACATCTGACGGGCACCCTCACCAGCGATAAAGGCAAACTGTTCTGAGAGACCGAGCAGGCCAGTAATAACCAGGACTCCCCGAACGTATCGCATATGGGCGCGATCAGTTCTTAGTAGTGGTACTCGTCTTGGAATAAGTCGACGCGACAACCGAACTCTCATCCCCAACCACATTGCGACCACGCCCAAAACGGCGAGTTCCAAAGCCGCAGTGATCATCTCGTTGGGCACATTCATTTCACCCAAATTGTCATCCCCGGAAACCGTACGAGCTCCCCAGAAAAGAGACAGCGCATAGTAGATCCAGTACATGAACGAGATGATGGCGAAGATGGGCAGCCCTGGCTCTCGCTGCTGTTTCCATTTGAGATAATAGGACCAGGGAACGATCAACAGCACTACGGACAAAACAAGTTGGAGGATAGAAACATCGTGCTTTGTTAAATAGTAAAAGAGAATGCTTACAAAAATCGGCGGCAGCAGATAACTCGCTCCCCTGATTAACCCACGATTCTGTCTGTTGAGATAAATACTCATATCAAACACTCACAAACTCGAAGCTAAGACTTCCTCAAACTGCTGCGACATCCTGGTGCTGGTGAGATTTCTTAGGGCATGCTGCTTGGCAGCTATACCCAGTTTGTTTCGCAGCTCTTCAGACTGAATTACGAGCTCCAACTTGTCCGCTATTTGTTCCGCTGAACCGACATCAACCAGGTATCCGGTCAGCTCGTCGATTACCACTTCGGGAAGCGCTCCCCTCTTTGTAGCAATTACAGGTATGCCGCGAATCGACGCTTCGGCCGCGACCATTCCAAAGGTCTCAAATGCCTTGCTCGGTACGACACATAAATCAATCATTGAATAAATTTGTTCACGATCTTCGACAAATCCGATCCACTCAACCTGGTCTTCCAAACCGTAACTATGAATTTTCGATTTCAGCTCTTCTATGAAAGCCTGATCGCCGTCACCAAAAATCCTGCAAACAAAGCGGAGCTTTCGATCATTTATTAATCGCAGAGCTTCGATGAGATCTCCGTGTCCTTTCCACTGTCTTACTTGTCCGACGATTCCAATTACGAGGGCACGCTTCGTTCGTCCGTTATCAAACGGACCATGCGTAGACGCCGCAGCAATACCATTCAGAACGTGAGTAACCTTTGGTTTATCAACACCCAATCGACGCAACGAGGCGGCGACGAAGCCTGAGACCCCAACAAACAAACAAACTTTCTTCTCCAGAAACTTTAAGATCCTTCGATAGAATCTGGTGTCAGGAAAGCAGTCGTGAACGTGAAACACATTCGTACCGTCAAGCATCGGCCAAAGCATCAGGAGATGATGAAAGTTTGAATGAACAACTACTTGCGGCTTGAATTGTTTCAGTGTCTTTCGATAACGAACCCAGAGAGATGGTAGCTTCCGAAGTTGATCCAACGTCATTACGAAGGCCGGCCAGGTGAGTGTCTTGGAAATGAAACCCAACGGAGCTGAAACGCTAGCAATCTGCTCCTTATCAAGTAACTTCTCGAATTCAGAATCACCCCAGGAACTGTTAACGCACATTACCGAATGTCCCCGCTCACGTAGCTCTCGCATCAGCGTAAGAGTCAACAACTCTTTTCCGTAGACGCATCCGGCAGCACAAACAAAAAGAACACGCACGTTTCAGTTTCCTGTTGCGGCAAAACTTCGATACAGCGAAACAATGCTCGCTACCGAATTCTCGAGTCGAAACTGATCGACTCGACGAAGAAGCACATCACTGTCCGGCTTCGACTTCATAACACTCTCGATCGCGAGGGCTAACGAAGAGATGTCCCCGAGTTTGAAACGGAATTCAGGACGAATGGGCTGCACTAAATCTTCGGAGCAACCGCAGGCATCACTTGCCACACAAGGAAGTGAACTAGCCATAGCTTCGTTAACGACAAGACCCCACGTTTCGCCGTAATCACTCGGCAATACGAGACAATCGGCGGCGACGTAGGCCTGAGAGATTTCTGTTTGATTTAAGAAACCGGTGAAGGATGCTCGCACTCGATCCGTCAAACCAGACGTAACCACATCCTTGTTTACTTCATAGGCGACATCACATGCAGCGCGAAGTTCCTCATCCAACTCACCGCTACCTACGAAGAGGATATGAATCCTCTGCCCGGCTCTTTCCCCAATCAATTTCTTCACTGCTGCAACTAGATCGAGTGGGCGTTTCTTGGGAATGAACTTACCGGCAAATAGGACGCAGAAACTATCTGACGGAATATTCCACTGAGAACGTATTTCATCGCGCCGAGGTCGCAGTGCTTCTGCCTGGGAATTGAAGCGCGCGTTGTCCACGCAATAGTAGCCGGGAACGAGCCTCTCATCTTTGATACCGAATCGTTTGTAGAATCTTCGATTCGACTCGCCGATATAGAGAAACTTCGAGACCTTTGAAAATAGTCGACGGAGGCTTAGCTGCTTGATTGGCTCCTTCAAAAGACTGATCGGTGCGAGGTCATTACTTTCGCCCCTCAGCCACACTGGAACATCAGCCTCGGCAGCTTGCCAAACTGCCTGCCAATAGGCAGTAACCTGCCATCCTTGAATCCACAGTGCTTTCACCTTGTTATCGTGAAGTCGTTTGCCTAAAGGCTCGTTCAATCGCAGCTTGGCAAAACGCGCTACGTCGTGACCGTCATTCACCGTTAGTAAGCGCGACTGGTAACCAGCAAACATGTCGATGTCCCAGGAAAACTGTCGTTGAAATTCAATATCGAAACTAGGACGACTACCGTGATCACTTAGATACCAAACTTCAAACGGGACACTTCCATCCTTTGCGAGTGCCTGCCAGAGCGGGACTTGGTATTGAATTGGATGGGTTGAAAGAATTGCGAGCAAGGGTCAGTTACCTTTGAGAATGCGAGCCCAGCGTTCTCCATAACGGTCCCAAGTGAAGCTCTGTGCACACTTGCGCGCTGCAACCGACATAGCATCAATGTCGACTCTCTGCCGAGTAAACGACTCAAGCGCTTCTCGCAGCGCTTCAGCGTCTCCGGCAGGTAATAGAAATCCTTCGCGACCGTTCGTAATCAAGTCCGGAGCAGCGGTGTTTTCAGTGGTAATGATCGGCATTCCGCTCGCCAGCGCTTCAAGAAGAACCAGTCCGAAACCTTCTGAAAAACTCGGAAATACCAGGACATCACACTGTCTCAGCAGTTCAGGCAAGTCTTCGAAAGCGTATTTACCTTTTACGTAAAGACCTGGCAGGTCCGGGATCAACACGCGATGTTGCTCCGCGATTGGCCCGACTATCCAGAGTTCGGCATTGCTTCCAGCCAGCGAACGCCAGGCATCTATCAAGAGCGGAATTCCTTTGTGCGCTGATACAGATCCCAAGAAAAGAAATCTCAAAGGACTTCTCCTTCTCGCGTCTTCAGGTGGATGAAAGGTGTCGAGATCTACTCCAAACGAATTCACTACAATCTTGTCCTCAGCAACTCCCTGATTAACTAGAGTCCGTTTCGTGTAGGAACTTGCGACAACAATCTTCGAGGCAAGTTGATGCTCGATCCGCTCACTGGCTAGGACTTTTGGCAATCGGCCTTCAGAGGTTGTTCGCCATTCCGGGAATTGGGTTACGAGCGTTTCGTAGACATCATGATTGACCAACGGGTGTGCGGCACTTTGATCGAGAAAGAATTGTCGCCCCAGACCCAGCGCCTTCTCAGTCAGAATCCATGAAGAAGTGTCGAAACCAATCAACGCCGAGACATTCTTGATTGCCGATTCTGGAATTTTGCTTTGAAACAATTCGTTGCGTTCGTGCAAAACGCTTTGCTCGGAATCACCGCGCCGAATGCGTCGCAACGCCGCTAACTCAACGAACGGCAAGAGTCGAATGTACTTCTTAGGAACACCGGAAATCACCCTGTTAGCGATGCGTTTGTAGTAGGCAACAGGCAGCGCACGACTCAAAGCTCTTGTTGAAAGGCTTTCTTTGCATAAAGCGATTCCAGTCCAAAACTGATTGAGCAATCCTTGTCGATAAAGCTGGCGCGCCAGCTGGTGCGAGTATTGAGTACCTGGGTGAGCAAGCAGCACTCTTGGTAGACCGTTCGACTGTGACTCAAACGTCATTTGCCGCTCACCGCGTGCGCCGGCACACCAACTATTACCGAACCCGCGGGGAAACTTTTTGTCACCACGGCTCCAGCGCCCACAACACAGTGGTCACCTAGCTCAACATCTTTCAGGATTACAGCCTTGGCGCCAATCCAACAACTATTACCAATCTTGACGCGACCAACTTCCATGGGTTCATTGCCAGGAGTGATCCCTGAACCAAACGTATGGTTTGAGTCGGTAATGTAGATGTCAGGACCGAACATGTTTGAATCACCCACTTCTACATAACCGCACGCATCGATCATGACGTTGTGATTGAAGTAGTTGTTGTTGCCAACTCGAATTCGAATGCCTTCAAAAGCAGAGTCGATCGGCCAGAGTCTGCAACCATCTGTAAAGGAGTTGTTGTTTCCCAATTCGATTTGATTCAAGCGACGACAGCGAATACTTTCAAGTCGATTCCTATTGCCAGCTTTCATACCCAGACACTTGTAACCAAATACTCTCAGTCGACTCATCAACCCCCTTGGGATACGAGTGAAGAGCGGCTCAAGGGACGACAGACTCATGCACTCGCCCTTTGCCTGCGCAGATACTCATTGAAGGCCGCCGAACTAACCGCCTTCCGCGTGGCAGCAACTCTGGGAAACGTCGTACAAAACATTCCAATGCCTTGAAGACACGGTCCGACAAATCCGTTTTGAACGGCAAACGTCATATGACTTAAAAACTTCCCTGGGATCAACCATAACGCCAAAGGCATTGGACAACGCCGCAACGCAAATACGAGATCGTTACAAACACCCGATCGATGTTGAGCGCCAAGATCACGTGCCTGCATCGTCTTCTCGTGCCACACATGTACGCCCGGCATGAACATCAGTTCGTGCTTGTGATCAAGCAACTGGACACAGAGGTCTTTCTCCTCGGATCCATATGCACCGGGACTTGGCGTATAGAAGCCAACCTCGCGCACGGCCGTGAGCCGCAAGAGATGTCCGCATCCGATGAACATATGAGTCGGAATCGGTTCTTTACGATCGACTGCAGCCGGTCGATCTGGCGTCAAAACGTCATATGCAAGCGCAGAAACTTCAGGACGTGATTGCAGAAGCTTTACACCCACCGAAATCTCATCTCCACGCAGAAACCAGGCATCGTCATCGAGACTAAAATAGAAGTCCGCATCGGTATCGCTCATTAGCTTGTTGCGACCTAACAAATACCCGTGGTTCCTATCAACTCGATACCATTTGACCTGCGGAAAGGAAGCTCTTAAAGATGGAGTTTCGTCTGTTGACGCGTCGTCGAATACTGCAACTTCTTTGTCGGGATAATCCTGATCGAGTGCTGACTGGATCGACTTTGCGAGGATGTCAGCTCGATTGTAGGTTGTGATGCCGATGAGGACCTTCAACCTGCTCACCTCACCATTAAACGCTCACTCGCCTGGCTCGCCGTGTTATTGCGAGTGTTGCCACCCAACATCGAGAGAACGCCCCGAGCTTTGCCCATTAGCACGAACGGCAAGCTCTTCCAGTTTGATCGTGAAGCTAACGGAGTAACCACGCCAAAAGCCTCGAAGAGAAATAACTTCATGTAGTCGCTGAATGAAGTTCGATTCAAGATGCGCGACATCACATAATGTCGGTTGACTAACTCCATTTCGGCTCGGGCCGATTGACCATCTTTGTGCTCACCGGGTTGACTGTCATGGACAATTCTCGCCTTCCGAACGTTTGCAAGGTTCCAGTGTTTCCCGACTGTTAATGACAGCGCCAGATCTTCCAGTAATGAGTACCCAGTGAAATGATCGTCGAAAGGAGGGCTGTTGAGAGCGGCCTTGCGATAGAGCGTACAAGTTGTGTTGAGCCATTCAACCGGAACCGACTCGGGAAGATCGTCGCTATCTTCAGGAAGTAAATTCACGGCCGGGCCCAGACACTTACCCGCATAAGTGCTTTCGGCCTTTTCGCTCAAAATCCTGAACAAGGAGCGACTGACCAGACCTGGAGTCATGTAACGCTGATTGACAATCATCGCGTTAACACCACCTAGGGATGAATCATCGCTGATAGCGCGACACAACCTCGCCAAGCAGTCGGGCTCAAGCAGAATATCGTCATCCAGAAACCAAATGAGTGGATTCCGAGCTAACGAAACACCTTGGTTCCTTTGTGCAGCGGCGCCGACTGTAATCGCTTTTTGATAGACAAACTCGATTCGCGACTCTGCTACCCACTTTTTCAACATCTCTTCAGTTTGAGTGTCGCTCGACGCGTCGATGACGATCAGTTCAGCGGGAACTGAATCAGATGTCGCCAGACTCTGCAGCGTCCGCCTTAGCACAGCGGGTCGGTCCAATGTGGCAATAACCGCAGAGACTGGAAGGGTGATTGTGCTTGGCATTGCTTGGACTTAGTGTTTGCGAAAGAGAGCTGTGCACCAAGCCAGTCGATTTCCGTCAAAGGTCTTTTCATAGAAATCGACAAGGCTAAAATTGTGCGTCTCGAGCAGTCGCATAACTTCCAGTGAATTGCTTTGTCCCTGATAGAGCGGGGCAAAGGTCAATTCGGCCAGAACATTCTTGATGATCCCGTTCTGCAGGCACGTTAGGGCTCCGTTAAGAACTGGAATTTCATAGCCCTGGGTGTCAATCTTCAGAAGGTCAATTGAGGAAAGCTCATTTTCAGCGATGACAGAATCGATGCTGCGTACGCTGACCTTTTCTCTTTTTCCACGAGCAACCTCGCGAAACGGGTTCTCCGTTCTCGCTTCTAGTTCAAAGAACGACGAGAGGGTGCTCCATTCGTAGTTAATAAACTCGGCTTCGTCGTCCTTCTCACCAACCGCGCACTGGAACAACTTGAGATGGTTACCGAAACGTTTACTTGTCTCGGTCAATTCCTGAAAGGTCTCTGACGAAGGCTCGAACGCGTAGATATTGGACTCGGGAAAAACTGTCCGAAGCATTTCGATTGTCTGTCCCTTGTTCGCACCAACATCGAAAAGTGTCGGTGTTGAACTTTGAATAAGCATCCGCAAGTCGTGTAATAACGAGACGCCACCAACACCTGATCGTGGAATGCGACCCAGGTGAAGACCTCGCTTGCTCAGTTCACTTTTTACAAATGTTCGAAGACTCACAGTTATTAACTCGACGAACGAGAGGCCTGCAGCTCGATCACCGGCTCGTCGTCATTGCCCACTGGTACACGAAATAGATCAGTGGACTTAGACAAGAATTCTTTGACCGGATCAGGTGTCAGAAATCTGCGAACGAGGCCTCTCATGCGACGGTTCATATCAAACGGGCCCACGCCGCCGCTCTCCCAAGGTTTCAAGAAAGATTCCACGGCTTGTCCCAACCTGGCTTCATTGTTGGTAGTGAGAGCAAAATTTATTGCTGCCTCGCGCATCACTCTGCCTTGACGCCAAAGACTCCCGCGTAGTTCGTTCATGCCTCGAGAAACAACTGCGGTTCCGCTGCTCTGTCGCACAACTTTGGCGGGCGGCAGAAAAGACCATGCGGCACAGGGCTCACTCTCGAAAAATACCGGCTCATTAATTTTTAGCGTGCGACACGCTTCCTGTAAGCATGTCTCATTCATATTTTGACCAACCATCAGATCGCTCACTGATTGTCGAGACCAGAACAGTCCGCCGTTTGAAACACCTTCCATCAAAAACAGTGAAGCCCAAAGATCCAGCGGTGCAATCTTTCCCTGACTGAACCAGTGACCGCGAGTGGTTTCCTGATCGACCCTCGGCTGGCCGTCTTCGTCAACTATCAACTGATTCATTTCAATTAATTGACAGCCTGAAGAGTCAACGAGTTGATGCCCACGATGCAGAAAGTGAGGAAACAGAAAATTGTCGTCTTCCAGGATTGCAAAGTAGCTCGCTTCACTTCGTGGCTCTTTCGCGAATGCCCGGTCGATGTTGCCCGCAGCGCCGAGAGACTTCTCGTTTGCCTCGTAAACAATTCTAGAATCATTTAGAGAGGCAACGACTGCTTTCGCTTCACGATCAGGTGAATCATCGTACACATAAGCGATCCAATCTGTTTCACTCTGCGCAATCATCGACTGCAGAGCTCGAGTCAGCAGTTTTGCGCGACGGTAAGTTGGAACTCTGACTTCAAAGGTGGGCATACGTCGAAATTACTAAGACTGCAGTTCCCGCCGCTGTTTTTGCGCCAACCGTTCAGCCATTTGAAAACCAAGTGTCTTATAGATCAGCCGGTACCTGAATCGGGCGGCGGGCGAAGCTGGCGCGAAACTGGGTTGCGAAGTTTTTATACTGTCGATGATGTTGACGGCGAAAGACGGATCGTACTGCCACGCAGATCGTGCGATTTCAAATCGAGCCTGGTTGATCGCCGCAAGCCGGCCCGGGGTGAGTTCGCGATTCGATCGTAGAAAGTCCTCAAGACTCTCTTCAATTTTCAATCGCTGTTTATGCAATCGTGCGATGTTTTTTGTTGAAACACTACGATCAGTCCATTGGCGATAGACACTCCCATTCTTGTCGCAATGTTGAAAGCTCTTTCCGGCCTTGAGAAGTCGGAGATAGAGTTCATGTTCCTGGCAACACAGCTGGTCCGGAGCCCACCCACCAACTTCACAAATCGCTGTTCTGCGGAAGAGCGGAGAACCTGTCTGTGGTAGATGCCAACGCGCCAACAAAATCCAGGCGTCATCGTGAGGCTCATGAATCTTGTGAAGATCTCGATGAACTTTGCCGTCCTTTGTGTATTCAACCAACAGTGGCCCGAATACTACGTCAGCATTCGGATTCGACTCTATGAACTCGACCTGGTTTGCAACTTTTTCAGGCAGCAGATAGTCGTCAGCGTCGAGATACTGCAACCATTCGCCCTGTGCCAATTCCGTCAACCGGTTGCGCGCTCGGTTGCCTCCATGATTGGGCCGGGTCTCCCAACGAATCTGACCGTCGAATTTCTGGATCTCATCTAGACTGCCATCCGTCGATCCGTCGTCAACAACAATGACTTCCTTGCTTGCCCAGGTTTGCGCCAGCGCACTCTCAATCGCCTTAGCGATCCAGGGTTCAGCGTTGTAGCAAGGAATGAGAATCGAAACGAACATGACAAGAGTCAGTTATTCCAATCCAAGGGCTCAATCGGAGCGAAGCGCGACTCAATCGATTTTCGCCCATTGAATCGTTCAGGGTATTGAAGCACTTCAATTAATTCTGTGAGGTGAAGCCCTAATTCCGACGAAAGCCGGCAAGGACGTTTATCCCGTATCGCCTCTGCCACTTCCGCTGGGCCGCGACAAAAGTCCACACGCTTCTGACTACTTGTAAACTTCGCCGGCGGCTTTCTCGCTAGTGGATATTTAGTGTTGAAGTGCCATTCTTTTGAATTCGAGAGCCCTAGTTTGCGGCGCAGACTATTAACCCTTCGTTCGATACCTGCGTGCGAGCCATTTGCAGGAATCTTTCTAACCAACACATCGCCTACGTCGTCGCGGACATTTCCAGTTGAGATCACGCCGTCGTCCCCGATGATCGTTAACGACTTGTCATGTGGAGCCACGAGACTGCACGTAACCCGCGCGACGACGCCATCCTGATACTCGATACAGCCAACACTAAAATCAGGCGCCATTTGATCGACTTCGATTCCCTTCTCCGGAATCTGGCAGGATGAAAACGAGGTCACGCGAAGCGCTGGCCCAAAGTAGGCAGCAAGCCATGTCAACACATAGCCGGCATGTTCATATGTACAGCCAACTTCAAACTCATCCTTCGCGGGCCATGCGGCACCCAATCCGTTTCGCCACTCCCACGGTGACTGCTTAGGCGCAATCATGCCGTCGTCGAAGTTTGCGTAAACCAATCTTGGTCGCCCGACCGCGCCATCCTTGAGTGCTTTCCAGATCGTTTGGGCAGTTTCACTCAAAAGACTGCACGGCGCTGAACTCAGGTAAAGCTGGTTGTGTCCAGCAAGGTCAACTAACTCTTTTGCCTCACTAAAACTCATTGCCAGCGGTTTCTCTGAGTACACATGTTTCCCACTTGCGAGCGCCTGCCTCGTGACGTCGTAGTGATTTCTCGGATTGGTCAAGTTCAGCACTAGAGACACGTTTTCGTCGTTCAGTAACTCTTCTAGCGATGTGTAAGCTCTACCTGAAAACCGATTGCAAAAGGCATTCAATCTATCGGAATCAAGATCGTAGGAACCGACTAGTTGGAGGATTGGATAATTGGAAAGGGTCAACCCGTACGATTCCGCGACGTAGCCACAACCCACAACTGCGATGTTCATGAAAGATTAGGCGGGGAGAATTAGTGAGTTGCTGCGGTCCGAGTTTCACTCGGAGTTGAAACAGGCGATTTTGCTTTTGCGCGACCCTGAGCGCCTGCGGGCGAATAAAATGCTTCCACTTTCAAGATTGCCGCTGCGATGTCTGTCATGTCTTCATCGGTACCCAAGAACACATCCTGAGGAATGTAAACAGTATCGCTCGCGGCTTGGTCTGACACCGGTGTCGGCAACAGGCGGATGTACTCTTCTCGTTTCTCCAGCAAGTGTTGGATTACGGGTTGACTGGACATCGGAGATTCATAAGCGCGGTACATGGGAATCCCTTCACGTTGTACCGTTTCAATAAAGTTTTCGAACGACAATCCGTCGCAATGTTCGGGCTTGTAGCGCATGACAAACATGTGCACTCCGTGACGTTGCACGCCCGGATGCACCGACAATGGACGCACGCATGACACATCCTGAAGTAAAGCTCGTAGTCGATTGAAGTTCCTTACCCTGGTTTTCTGTTCCTTCTCAAAACGACGAAATCGATTCAAAAGTAGTGCGGCCTGGTATTCAGTCGGACGACAGTTCCACCCAAGAGTTAAGTGTTCCCAACGTCCACCGCCGACGCGAGCGCGACCCGCGTTGTGCATCGAGTAGGCGCGCTCAAAGATCTCCTCATCGTTTGTCGTCAGCGCACCACCTTCGCCACAAGTGAGATTCTTGAAGGACTGAAAACTAAAACCAGCAACATCGCCGAGGGAGCCAACCGGACCGGTTTCCCAACTCGCACCGTGAGCCTGGGCCGCGTCCTCGATGATTTTCAAGCCATGCTTTTGTGCGATTGCTTTGAGCGAAGTCATATCTGCTGGTTGCCCAAATAAGTGCACTGGCATGATCGCCCTGGTTTTTCCCGGCACAATGGCTTCCTCAACTCGTTTCGGATCAAGCAAGAGCGTTTCTGGATCAACGTCGACGAAGGCAAGTCCGAAACGACGATCCAACGCCGCGGTCGCGCTCGCAATAAAGGAAAAGTTTGGAACGATTACTTCGCCGCCATAACCCAACCCGTCATGATCCAAAGCAGCCGCAAGACCGATTCGCAACGCGTCAGTACCATGAGGAAGAAGTAAGCCATACTTACAACCGCAATACTCAGCCCAGGTCTGAGCAAACTTTTTCCCTAATGGTTGCGGAAGACCTTCAACTCCCGACACAAACACTTCGCGAAACGAAGCACTCATGCCCGCAGTCCATTTGGCGAGGTTGCCATCGTGGTATTTGCGCCAAGGTCGATATCGTACGTTACGAACAGGCGTTCCCCCGTCTCGAGCAAGTTTGCCGGTGAGCCGTGAAGCCGACCTCGGCAAACGACCAACCGTTTGCTGCAAAGTGGTCTTCGCTATTTTTTTGAGGGTTGGATTCAAGGAAACTTACTTGCGGACCATTTTTACGAAGACACCAAACTCAGCTGGCTTCGACGGCGCTAGACGAGACAGACCCGTTCGGCGACCAACTCTGAGGATCAAATTTTCAAAAGCTCTCCACGAGCTGTCATCAGGACGACCGGGTCGGTTGCCGTTCTGATAGTGGTCACTCGTTTGGTTGAGGGGAACCGGAACTGGGGCTTTCCAACGACGCCCAAACAATTTTCCTAAACCGATCTTCAAAGCGGTGTCCGAACCACAGCTCTCGATTTCCTCTTCGACGTTCGCCTCAGCCGAAAATTGTCGAGCCCAAAACCCAGGTGGAAAAATCGAGACAAGATCCGGTGGTGGCGCTCCGTCAACCCATAATTGATCACTTAGCCAACAACTGTTCCTGTTTGGGGAATTGAAAAGAAGTGCTCCGCCCGGCTTTAACAAAGAAAGAAGTCGCCGAGTCAGTCCCAACGGATCTGCAACGCACCCGATCGTTCCAACGTGATAGATAACGTCGTAAGGTGCACCGGCTTCGATAGCTGGATCACCTTCGAGAACAAAATGATTTCCGAAGGCTTGTCGTGCCGACTGAATCGCCGCAGGCGACACGTCGACCCCGGTCACCGCATATCCGGCCAGAATAAAATAGGAAGTTAAGTGCCCACGAGAACATCCAATTTCCAACAGGCGCCTTGCATGAGTGTTCTGTTCGACCTGGTCGATAACGAAGCGATACTTCGATCCTTGAGAAAGAAATTTACGGAGTGATTCGACGTCTCCATCTTCAAATGCCTTCGTAGTCTGCTCAAGAAGCGAACCGTAGACGTGGTAAACAGACCCCGAGTCCTCGTACATCGCGTCGTAGATTGTTTCGTCGTGTTTCGTAAACCGTGAGCGACAATCAGCGCAGTCGAAAACTGGCCAGGCGAAACCGGAATAGTATTCAACAGTTCCAACCTTTGTGATTTTTGGGCTTCCGCAAACTCTGCAGTCGCGGATCTCGGCTGACTGCCGTCCAGCGATTTCCGTTTCCGTTTTTAGGGCAACGCTCATCGGTCAGTCTTGCGTACAAACAAGTGATTTGCACCCACACCTTCACTAGTTGATTGACCTTCACCAACGGATTGGAGTTGATAACCACACTCTTCAAGATACGAGCTTGCCTGATCTCGTTCAGCGTCGTGCGTTAGTGACAACTCAACCACCAGCGACCGCAGACGCGAATCCTGCAGCGTCTTCTTTGCGCCCTGGAGAATCGACAACTCCAAACCATCGACGTCAAGCTTTATGTAGTTAGGAAATGCTGGATGAAATTGGTCGATGAAATCGTCGACCGTAAAACCGATCATGCCATGAGAGGAACCGTTCGTTCCTTTTTCACAATAGGGGGACATCTCACCCAACTTGCCGAACTGCGTTAATGCGGATCCCATCTTTGGAGAAGCAATGTTGAGCATGCCGAGTTCGGTTACACCCGACAAGGCAACACAGTAAGCGGTAACTCGATCAGAACAGTTATTCAGTTGGATGTTGCGAGAAAGGACGTGGAAATTTGCCGCCAGCGGTTCAAACGACAAAACAGAAACGCCAGATCGGGCGGCAGCATAGAGACTGTAGACTCCCACGTTTGCTCCCACGTCCCAAAACACGGCGTCCTTTGTGAAGCTGTCAATCCACTTAATCGTGTCCGGTTCTTTCGTCAGCAACGTCTCTGCGCGACTCGTGAGTAAAGGAGAGGGACAATAGAACCGAATCGGCCCGGAACGAGTTTCAATTTCGGTCAGCATCCGTTCGGAAAGATCCTCGACAACGCGCGCTCGCGAGTGGAGATTCAGTAATTGCACCGGAAGAGAAGCCGCTCGGCTCAGTCCATTGTTTGCTAACCGCGTAAACCTTCTAATACCCATCTTGCTAGTTAAAATTCCCGTTCGCTCTCTCGCGCATGTGAACTACCGATACGGAGCTCATGCTCCATTACGAAGCAGCCTTGTCCCTGTGGAGGTGTTTGACCGGTTCCATAGAAGTCGCCGCTTTCGACGTCGAATGTTCCTGCCTGCTTAATCCAATCAGCGATTTCTCCATTCACGCTTGCGAATAAAGTGAATCCATACCGACCAGCAGTTAGTGTCAAGCGTGGTATTCGAATCTCGACGTTGCTTATGTCAGAAGCAACTTCGGGAAAATCTCGATCGGCCAAATGAGTGGCAAACACCACGATGCGCTGGCCCATGTCGTTATCGATACCAATTCCAATTCGCACGTTATGTACGTTGCGGCCGCTTGTGTTTGCAATCAGAATGTCGAGCACAGCAGGCGAACCGCAGGTAAACGCAGTGACTTCTCCGCCGTCACCGTCTTTTAGTTTCAGCCCGGTAAACTGGAGCTGGCCCGATCCTTCACGATCTAGTCGCTCTGCAAACGAGAGATCGGCAAGGCTATTTGATTCTTTGAGGTAATGGGAGACGACCTCGGCGATAGGGCCCACCTTCTCTACCCTGCCTTGTGAGAGAAGAATTCCGGATTGACATAGGTTTTGGACTGCAGCCATTTGGTGACTCACGAATAAGACGGTCTTCCCAACTCGTGAAACCTCTCGCATCTTGCCTAAACACTTCTTCTGAAATGCTGCATCACCTACAGCAAGGACCTCGTCGACCAAGAGGATTTCCGTCTCCATGTGGGCAGCAACCGCAAACGCCAGTCGGACATACATACCGCTTGAGTAACGCTTGACGGGAGTGTCGATGAATTGTTCGACCTCAGCGAACGCTACTATTTCGTCGAACTTCGCTTCAATTTCTGCCTTACGCATTCCAAGAATTGCGCCGTTAAGATAGATATTTTCTCGTCCAGTAAGCTCGGGATGGAAGCCAGTCCCAACTTCGAGTAGCGAACCGATGCGACCATGAATTTCAGCAGTTCCCCTGGTTGGCTTAGTGATACGAGAAAGAATCTTGAGGAGCGTGCTCTTACCTGCTCCATTGCGCCCTACGATGCCAACAACTTCTCCCGGCTGTACTTCAAACGAGACGTCATCGAGCGCCCAAAACTTCCCGGCGTTAGAAGTTGTTGACAATGAGTTGGAAGGCACAGTTGCGGTCCCATTCCCATTTGAAAAAGCTGAACGGACCCGCTTAAACGGCGCGCTTGCGACATCAGTGATCACATCGCGAAGCGCTTTGTAAGATTCGCGCTGACCAAGTTGGTATTCCTTACCAAGATGTTCGCAGCGAATAGCTATGTCAGAGTTCATTTAGAAAACCGAGCTGGACCTATGGGACCGTCACGGTGTTACTAGTCGTGACGCTCGTGTAACCATCATGCAGGAGATAACGAAATTCGTATTGACCTGATTGATTGGGTGCGCTGAGTGGGAAACTCCCGGACGTTGCTCCTCCGGTGTAATGCCACCAGATGGGTCCGGTATTTCCGGCCCCAAGCTGGTACAAGCCAATCCAGTCACTCGCCGGTCGTCCACTCGGTGCGGTCCAGCTAATGTTCAGCGTTGCGCCCGCAGCTACGTTACTCGGCGCTGCCACCAATCCATACACTCCGCCTCCGCCGCCGCCGCTGTCGACCGTTACGGTATTGCTTGTTGCGGCACTGGTGTAATCGCCTTCAAGTAAATAGCGAAACTCGTATAGACCAACCTGATTCGGAGCAGTGATTTGAACAGTCCCAGTCGTCGCGCCACCAGTGTACTGCCACCAAATTGGCGAATTATTCGGTGCGCCAACCGGGTAGAGACCGATCCAATCAGAGGAAGGCCTACCACTTGGGGCTATCCAGCTAATACTAAGTGGCCCGCCTTGAGTAACCGTTCCGGGGCTCGCGGTTAGTTCAAACGTTCCGCCAATACCACCAGCATCTACGGTGACCGTATTACTAGTTGCTGCATCCGTATACCCATCCTGGAGCAGATAACGGAACTGGTATTGACCAACCTGATTCGGAGCGTTGAGCTGGAAGCTCCCTGATGTCGCTCCGCCGGTGTATTGCCACCAGAGAACCGCAGTATTTCCGCTGCCTACTTTGTAAAGACCAATCCAGTCTGAGGCAGCCTGACCGCTTGGCGCGGTCCAACTAATGTTGAGTGGCGCCCCGGGCAATACCGTGCTCGGGCTGGCAACCAACGCAAGGACACCGCCACCACCGCCGCTATCGACGGTTACGGTGTTACTGGTTACAACATCGGTGTAACCATCTTGCAGCAGGTAACGAAACTCATATGGGCCCACCTGGTTCGGTGCCGTCAGATTAAACGTTCCGGCAGTTGCCCCGCCCGTGTACTGCCACCAAACGGGACCGGAGTTTCCAGCACCAACATGATAGAGACCAATCCAATCTGTCGCCGGACGCCCGTTAGGTGCGGTCCAGCTGATACTAAGAGCGGCTCCCGTGATAACGCTGCCAGGATTTGCGGTCAACGTATACGGAGTCGGAAGCACGTTGATGTGTACCGTAGCCGAGTTGCTGTTGTAATTCACCGCGTCTGTCGGCGTCAGGGTCACCATCAAAGGCTGATTATTGCCAACTGGCAGAAGCGTTCCTGCGGGCGGTGTGTAATTGAGGGTGCCGGGCACTGGTGAGGTTGCATTCAGCTGTGTCGCGGTGAGCGGAGTACCAGCGGTTATCGCTGCCGGGTCGCTCCAGTTGATCACTGGCGTCGCTTTCGAAACATTGATCGAGACGTTCGCCGAGTTACCGTTGTAGTTCGCCGTATCGGTTGGCGTGAAAGTTGTCGACAGCGTTTGAGCGTTGCCGGCATTCAGCACTACGCCTGATGCCGGGTTGTAATTGAAGTTCCCGGCCACGCTTGAACTGTCATTCGGATTCGTAGCGGTTGCGCTCAACTGGGTCCCACTCAGCGCTGTTCCGTAGATAATGTTTGCCGGGTTGGTCCAGTTAATTGTTGGGGTGGCTTTGTTCACAGTCAGGGTGCCGTTAACAAAAGCAAAAGTGTAATCAGCGGCGGTCAGTGTCCCGACAGTGATGGTGATTGGATAGGTGTTAACTACGCTCAACGTCGTCGCCGTTGTGGTTAAACTCGGCTGACCACTCGTCGCACCAGCCTGGTTGTCGCCGTTAACAAAACCAGTCAAGGTATAAGTCAGTGACGGATTGGCCGCACGATATGTCTTGGACTTATCCTGCGCCGTCGCCGTTAACGTCGCCTTCTGGACGTTGATACTTACATTCTTATTCGCGTTGTTGTAGTTCGTCGTGTCCGTTGGCGTGAAATTCGTCGATAACGTCTGACTGTTTCCAAAGTGGAGCACAGTGCCTGACGCCGGAGTGTAGACAAAATTTCCGGGGACAGTCGTAGTCGCATTCAGTTGCGTTGCGCTCAAGGCCGTTCCATACGTGATGTTCGCTGGATTATTCCAGGTGATCACCGGCGTCGCCTTGCTGATCGTCAAACTATTCGCACCGGAGCTCCCTGCGAATCCGCCACCAGCCGCGAAACTCGCTCCAACACCAGTCGGATAGGTGCCCGCATTGATACCCACCAAGCTCACGTTTGAGAGACTCGCGATTCCGCTCCCGTTTGTGACTGCAGTGTTGTTCGCGAAAGAAGCGCCGTTCAAGGTGAAGGTGATCGTCTTGCCGCTGAGCGCGCCGCCACCCTGTTGAGTCAAGGTTGCTGTCAGGGTTGTCGTTCCACCGTAGGTTCCGGTCGCCGCACTTACAGCCAGGTTCGTGTTCACGATTGGAGGATTCAGCGCAAAGTTCTGCGTCGTAGTTGCACCACTCGTGACGACCACGCTGTTCGCACTTCCATTTGCGTAGCCCGCTGCCGAGACATTAACCGTGTAACTGCCCGTCGGAAGATTAGAGAATCTATAGAAGCCGCTGGCATTTGTTTTCAGCGAATAAATGCCGGCTGAAACAAGTGCTCCGTTGATCGGATTAGTTGTTGCCGCATCAGTGACCGTTCCCTGCAAAGTCCCAACAGTATTTGGAACACATCCAGGAAACTTGAATGCGCCGATTCGAGTCTTCCAGTTATCCTGCGCCAAAGTGGCAGGTGACGTGTCGTAGTACTCGTTTGTGTACCAGAAAGTGCAACCATCAGGATCGATCGACATCGCACTGTAATCACCCCAACGGGTGTTAGTAGTGCCATCACTGAAGAGGCAACATTGATAACCCGTTCCATCGATTAGCGACGTCTCACCCTGGCCCAACGTGTTTAGCGCGTCCGTTGACAAACGACCTGCATAACGAATGGCGGGGAAAGTAGTCGAGTCTGAGACGGTATATCCCAACGCCATATTACCGAGCTTGTCGAGCGCAAGACTGGGCATGTAACGGTATTTTGTGTCGGGTGCCCACGTGCCTTGCTGAACCGGCGCGGCAGTCACAATCGTTCCGCCTGTGACGTCCAACTGATACCAGCGAATTTGCGCAACGTTTGGAGCGCCACCGTTTCCGACGGTATGGGTAAGCCAGATTGACTCGGTGCCGCCCACGTTCTGATATTGGTTCTGCATCATTGCGCGTGGCGCCAGAGTGTCGAGGTTATTTCCTGTTTGTTCGGGAGCCGTGGCGGGTCCAGGGTTAAAGGTGGCGATTGTTACGGCGGTTGGCCCCGTAAAAGTTGAATTCGCCGGCACTGCGTAATCGACGTGGAATTTCCAAACCCGCACTCTGTTTGTTGGAGCCCAAAGCGATGCGAAGTAATTGGAAGTTCCTGCGGGCAAGCTGCTGCCGTTGTTGCGAAGATTGCTTGGCAGCAAACTGAAAATTGTCGAACCAGCAATCTGGCTTGGCAAACTAAAACTCACCGCATGGGCCGTCCCTCCCGTTTCCATTTCAGCGCGATTGAAAGCCCAGGTTTGAACATTCTGAAACGAGCCGGCACCGGTTGTATTGAAGACGTTTGCAGACATATAGATTCCATCCGGCCAAACGCCGAGTTTCGGATAGTCCGGAATCTTTCCGCCTGCCGCGGTCTGCCATGGATAGAAGTACCAACCACCTGAAACTGGATCGCCTGTCTGCGAAACCGCCATGCACTGGTACATGGCGCCCGACGTGTAATTTGACCAGGCGAAGTCAGTAATAATCCAACGATCACTTAACGCGTCGTAAAGGACCACCGGGTCGCCCTGATTCGCGTTGTCGCACGGCGTTCCAGTCGGTGACTGCGAGAAGAATTGGTCAAAGGTGAAGGCGGCGAGACGAGTGCCGGTGGCTTTGTCGTAAATGCCGATCGACGTGTTGACCGTCTGGATGAAGTGGTTCGGGCCAACATCGCCATTTGTATCAGGCGGCCAGCCAGCTCCCCAGTTCGCAAAGTCTAGACCGGGAAAGCTTGCGCTTGGTGTTGGCGCTGGAGCTGCGGGTAAAAAGGTCTGCAGTGCTGCGTCGGGTTCACCCGTAAGTTTTGATGCTACTTCCGGCTCCTGGGGTTCTGGTCGTTCGCCTTTGACCTTCTCTTTCACGAAAGGGAGTCGACGTAGATCTCCGTGAAAGATTTTCGGTTTGATGGGTGCCACACTGACTCGAGTGATTTCGGTTATCTCGGAACCCTGGGAAATATTCTGAGACTTGCGCGCGTTCCTTAGTCGCTCTGCTTCCTCGCGCTTTTCACGAGAACTTTTTGATCGAGTGACAGGTTTCTCGCTCTCGCTTTTGGGAACAGCCCGGCGCTGTGCAAATGCGAGTGACGCAAAAATCGACACTGCGATGAGTGTTACAGCGAAAAACGAAGTAGTGAGAACACGGTGCTTAGTTAGTTTTGACATAGTGTCTTTGCTCTAAGTTAGTCTCAAACAATATCCGCAAACTGCTGCTCCATCCGTCGGAAGTAGTAAAGCCCACCAAACAAGATCACGATCACGACCGCAACCGACACCCACAACATCGCACCTGGCGGTTGCGACTTTCCGAGTAATGCCCAGCGAAAACCTTCAACCACTCCGGCCATAGGGTTTAGTCCATACAACGGTCGCCACTTCTCGGGAACGATTGAACTCGGATACGCAACCGGAGTTAGGAATAGCCAGAGCTGCACCAGAAAACCGATCGTGTAACGAACGTCGCGATATTGAACGTTCAAAGCTGAAAGCCAGAGACCGACGCCGAGCGCTGTCATAACTGCCAGCAGGATGAACCCTGGCAAGGTCACGATGGCCCACCCGGGAACGATTCCGTAATAAAGCATCATCCCTAGAAGAATCATGAACGCGATCACAAAGTCGACAAGTCCGCCAAGCACTGCAGAAATGGGAACAACCAGCCGCGGGAAATAGACCTTGGTAATCAAGTTTTGATTTCCGACCAGGCTGTTACTCGATTCGGTCAGTGCATTAGCGAAGAGCTGCCATGGCAGAAGCGCGCAGAACGTAAACACTGGATAAGGAATTCCGTCAGAGGGGACCTTGGCGAGTCGACCAAAGAACAAACTGAAAACAACCATCATGAAAAATGGTTGGATTACTGCCCAGGCAGCTCCGAGCGCAGTCTGTTTGTAACGAACCTTCACGTCGCGCCAGATCAGGAAATACAATAACTCTCTATATTCCCAAAGCTCACGGAATTCCAGAGACGTCCAGCGACTCGGAGGCGAGATCCGCAGCGTCGGCAGACTAACGTGGTGAACGTGTGGGTCAGTAGAAGCCGCGCTCATTTACTTTTGGTTCTCTTTAGTGGCGTGCAACATTTCGAGAGCGCCCTCTTTTGGGGGCCGCAGGCGAGGACGCCTGCTCTGTTGCACTAAAGGCGATTGAGTGGCGACGAATGCAGGCGAGGACGCCTGCGGTCGCAGAAGAGGGCGTCCATTGGTTTGATGGCGTCACTAAAGTGTAACGTGCTCACGCGAGTGTATCGTGCTTACGCGCCGGCCTCTTCACTGCTGTAGTACTTTTCGGAGTAGCGTTGATAGTAGTAGTAATCGTGCGATTGAATCTCAGTGTTGTTCAGAACAACGCCGAAAATCTTTGCGCCGACGTCCTGGAGCAACTGCCGCGAACGACGCACAACGTGACGCGAACTCTTTCCTCCGTGGACCACGAGCAACACGCCATCAACCATTGTTGAAATCAACACACCGTCGGTAAAGGAAGTAACTGGCGGAGAATCAACCACGACGTGCGTGAAGTGTTTCTGCAAAGTGACCAGGAGACGACGCATCTGATCCGAACCCAACAATTCTGCTGGATTAGGTGGAATAGGTCCTGCAGTTAAAATATTCAATCCGCTATTCTCGTCCCTTGAAATCATCGCCAACATTTCTTCGTCGGTCACGTCGCTCGAAAGAATTGAGCTAAGACCAAGCTGCCCGCGCATTCCGAAAATCGACTGCAAGCGAGGTCGTCGCATGTCTGCGTCGATGATCACAACGCTCGCCCCGGTTTGCGCAAGACTGTAGGAAGTATTCACTGCCGTCGTCGTCTTTCCTTCACCCGGCAAACTCGACGTGACCAGTAGAGATTTTGGCGCTCGTCCGGCTGTTGATAACAGAACCGAGGTGCGCAGGTGGCGATAGGATTCAGCTAAAGGAGAACGACTATCGACATTCATCAAAAGCTCTGCGTTGTTACTTGCCCCGTTGCCGTTACGTTTCTGCAACGCCTTCGAACCTGCGAGTACCTTTCTCTTAACTGATCCGCCCACCGCCGGAATGACTGCCAACGCCGGCAAGTGCAATAGTCGTTCGACGTCTTCCGTTGATCGGACCGTGTCGTCGAGATATTCGAGAAAGAGCGATAGGCCGACGCCGAGCCCAAGGGCCAGGAAAATCGAGACAAAAACGGTTCGCGTACGATTCGGGCCAACGGGACCGTCCGGAGTTAGAGCGTAGTCAACGATTGAGATGTTGTTTGACTTGCCAGCCCTTACAACGTCGTTTTCTTTCGAACGTTGCAGAAGACCGTTGAGCATTGTCTTGTTTGTTTCGATTTCCTGCTGAATGATGCGGTAGTTAATTGCTGCTTCGTTCTGAGTCAGAGTCTCAGAACGTTGTTCCTCAAAGGCTTTCCGAAGCAAGTTTTCCCGTTCTAGTGTCTGACGATAACGGGTGGTCAGGTTTGTTAACAAAGTAGTGCTCTTGTGTGACTTCAGATCTTTTATCTGCTGGTCGAGTTCGGTGATTTGACCATCGACCTCTTTCACCTCGGGTGCCTCTTCTGTAGCGTCACTTGCCAGTAGCTGGGCACGTTTTTGACGAAGCTCAGCAAGCTTTCCTTCGAGATCGCCGGCTTGTTTTGTCTCTGCGTCGATCATTGCGCTTGCTGCTCCAGGCGCCTTTGTCGCATTGAGTGCAGCTTCGGCTGACTTGCGATCATTCTCAGCTTCCAGCAGTTGACGATTTAGCCCTGCGAGACGCTCCATCACTGTGTTTTGATTTGCGTCGAGTGAAACGATTTTATTGTTCTTCGCATAGTTAACGAGCCGCTCTTCCGAAGTACGAATGTTCTCCTGAAGTTCTGCTATGCGCTTCGCCAGAAAGTCCCCGGTGCCACTCATCGTTTGAGTATTTTTTTCTAAATTCGAGTAAATGTAGGTCTCAGCAACTGAATTAACCACTTTCGCTGCAACTTGGGGATCGGTGTGTTGAAATGAGATATCGATCAGACGAGTCTCTTTTAAGAAACCACGGTTCTCTTTTACCGGCTCGACATCGAGTCCACCAAGAATTGCTCCAACAAATGGCGCCAGCCTCTTAGCTTCGTTTAGATTCTCCCGCGAGGAGGCATCGGCAACAGTGGTTGTGAGTGGCAACTGATCGACGTTCTTGTTCTCGACTGGTTGCTCTTTCTTGACACCAAGTGTTTGCAACACAGACTGCCAGGTCGATCTCTTTTGGGAGGAATTCGCGTTTAGAAACTCCGGATTGTGTTCGAGATCGAGCGTGCGAACGACGCGCCGGATTAATCCGCTACTTACGAGAATTTGTAATTGCGTGTTGAAATAAACCGGATCATCCGTTGAGCCGTAGAGAACTGGAACGCCATTGGCTGGATTGTTGTCTTCGAGGTTGACCTGCACACGAGCTTTCGCTTCGAAGATGTCGGGTTTCCGCGACACATAGACCACTGTCAGCATCGATACTAACAACACGATGCTAATGATCAGCCACAACCGCTTACGAATCGCACGCCAGTAGTCGAGCAGGTGCACTTCGGTTTCGGCGTTTGGGTCTACGCCGTAGTTGTAGTTCAGAGGCACCCGGTCTGACGGGCGGTCAAGTGCGGCGGGCTCCGAATCTCTTCTAATTATCAATTCCTGGGTAGGTTTCATGATCAAATCTCAGGGCAAGGGAGTTTATGGGATAACACGGATTGGCAGTTGAGTGACGGACTGCGCGCCGCCCATGACGATACCTCTTAGCAAGCTCTTTCCGGTCGACAGGGGAACGTCGATGATGTCGTTTGGCATAAGTGCCACGTCATCGGCCTGCTTCTTTTCGATTGCCGACAGGTCGACGATCATTTCTTTCTTCGCCATGCTCCCCGGTTCCTGACGAACAATCCGGATCTTGTCTTTCTTCGTGTCTTGCTTTGCACCACCCGCCATGGCCACTGCACGCGACAATGTGATTGGTTCTTTAAGTGGAATCGTTAAAGGGGTGTAGACGTTGCCAACTACGTAAACCTGGTCAGCATCAGGTAAGGTAACGATGTCGCCGGCCTCTATATACGGATTCGACTTGGGATCCCCAACCATTGTGTCGCTGAGTTTGTAGCTGGAAAAAGCAGCTATCTCGTCGTCTGAGTCCTGCCGGCAAAGCGATGGAGCAGTCGAGTGAACGATGTTGATTGTTTGTCCCGCCTTGGCTGAAGGACCTCGAGCGTAGGTAAGTAGTTCAAGCAACCGCACTCGACGCTGCAATTCAAATCGACTCTGTTCGTTCACCGCGCCAATGATTGCGACTTGTTTCGAGTGATACTCCTTGATGAATACATCAACCTGAAGGTTCTTGTAGTATTTCGCGTACTTCGTCGAAAGTTCCTTCGCCAGTTCACCCTCGGTCTTGCAGGCGGCCTGAACCTCCGATTCGAGGAGTGGCATCCGAAACATGCCGTTGCCTTCAACTCTAACGCCTTCCCTTGAGATGTTCGGACGATTGTAAACTCGTATATCGAGCACATCGCCCGGTCCGATGCGATAGCGATCATCATCGGAAGTTTTGGTAACGGAGGAAGCAGCATTCACCGCTGCGACATTCGTTGTAGGCTGTTGAGCAAAACAAACTGCGACGAATACGATGATGCTCAGAGGCATCAACAACAAGCTACTCAATTTAAACCTTGCCATTGCCGGACTCCTGTCAAATCTCAATTGAGATCTGCGATCTGAAATTCTTTTCATTTCCCCGAGATGCCAATACGTCTTGAAAGCAGCGCCTCTCGCATGTGATTCGGGTGGGCCAGATTCAAAATCGTATTGCTCAACAACACCAGCAACTCTTCGTGCTGGCGTCTGAACAATCCGGTTAACGGTTGGTCACCGGTCTTTTCAACAACGCCTTCCCTCACCCACTGCCAAAACTGTGTTTGGGTTGTCCAAAACTGCTTTCGATCGCGGCAAACGATTAGCGCCGTCTTCTTCTTTCGCTTCTTCTTCTTTGCGACCTGTTTTGCCAATTGTTTGTCGTTAACTTTGCTTGTGTTCATTCGAATACACCTCTGATCTTGCATGTCGTTCCGGGTTCAAATGGAAGCGGCCACACACAGTACCCCGTGGGGAAGCCTCTTACGCGAGGCGGCGTTTAGTTTTCAAAATCGCGAATCTGGATTCGCGAATCCTAGAATCTCGTGGTGCGCTGTCCTCTTTCGACATTCGCATTCCGAGTTTGAGATTGCTCCTTACATCAACAACCTCGAAATCAATTCGGCTCTTCGCTTTACCGAGAACTTCACGAAGATATGCCGCAAGTGAAACTTGACCGTCTGTTCGCTAACAGAAAGCCGTTTGCCAATCTGCGCGTTGGTAAGTCCTTCAACGCAGCAAAGCGCGACCTGTGCTTCACGGCGACTCAGCATCCCGTTTTCAGCAACCCGCGCTATTGCTCTGTCAAAAGTATGATTGCCGTTGCCTGTGTTCGATCCGAGGACGTGTGGCGTCAGGGCTGCCCCACCAGCTTCCTGGCGTCTTGAAATCACCTCATGAGGGAAGTAACAGCAATAGGCATGAGCTTGCTCTCGTCTATTGTTTCCGTTCTTGTGACCGTTTTTTTCGATACTGCCTTTGACCAACAGTCCTTCCAGACCACGACGCACTGTGCTCGCGCTACGGATGCCAGTAAGGGTCATCAGTGAACGTGCGGTAAAAGTATTGGTTCCGGGTGTTTCTTTCCGAGCTGAAAGCATCGCGCAGTAGAGGCGATGTTCGACGGGTGTATGACCTAACGCGACCAGTGCGAGGGTGTTGTCATTATCAGAGAGTTCGCTCTTCTCGCCTAAAGGGTAGGTTTCTGAGCACGGAGAGGCGCCGTTGGGGTTCTTTTGGGGGAACATCAATGTCTTACTAACTCAATGCGGCAGGACGCAAAAACGCAGTTCAGGCAATCCTCAGGGCATGCCGCACGTGAATGGCAACCGCTTAAACTAATTTCTTGTTAAAAAAAGCTGGTGGAGGTGATCTTCCACCGGTCTAGACTCAACACTTTCAGACGTCGTAAGTGGTGGTGCTCCGGGCTCGCCGTCTAAAGCGTCGAAAACGAAGTCAAAAAAGATTAAACGCTCAAGCAAATCATGTCAAGGAGACATTACTCTTAAAGTATTACTTTCACTAAATGGCTTATTCGAAGCTCTCATCAATCATTTCGCACCAGAGATGCAAAATAGTGATGTGTGCTTCCTGAACTCTCGAAGTTCGCTCGGCGGGAACAACCACTGCCAATTCGCATGCTGACGCCAAAGGCTCGCCACCTGCGCCGGTGAGGGCGATAGTCAAACATCCAACTTCGCGAGCCTTTTCAACCGCCTTCAGGATGTTCGGAGACTTTCCACTTGTGCTAATCGCAACTAGAACGTCGCCAGCCTGGGCCAAACCAGCAACCTGACGCGCGAACACCTCTTCGTAGCCAAAATCGTTACTAATCGCCGTCAGGGCGGAAGTATCCGTTGTCAAAGCAACTGCCGGAAGCGATCGCCGGGTTTTCTCATAGCGCCCAACCAACTCCGCTGCAAGGTGTTGGGCATCAGCTGCACTTCCGCCGTTTCCGCAAACGAGGAGTTTGTGGCCGCCCGCCAGTGTGTCGCAGATCAGTTGGCCAGATCGCTCAATATCGATCAGGGTGGTCCCAATTAAGGCTTGAAAAGTTTCCAGATGCTCTTGGAGGGAGTTCGCCAGCAGGCGGGTTGAGGTCGAAGTCTCTAATTTCGGCGGATTCTTGTCCACGTTGTAGCTCACTGCGCCAAAGCAAAAAGGCGCCACGAATCATCATTGGGGTCAGCGCCAGCCCTTTGCCGCTCTCAGATAAGTTAGGGGTCGAAATTAGCATAAATCTCTCCGAGTTAATACCGTTAGAAACTACTAGTTAACCTTCGATACTGAATTACTATTGTCACAAGGAACCTCTCGATCAGTTTTCTGCTCAACTTGGAAAGGTCCCTGGACGCATGCTCGACAAACGAAAGTTTATCGGACATTATTCCGAGCACTTACTCACATATGAATCTTTCAAATCCAACGCCGATGCTGCGGCAGTATCAGGAACTGAAGCAGCAACACCCGGGTACGTTATTGTTCTTTCGCCTGGGTGATTTCTACGAACTCTTCTTTGACGATGCCGTTGTCGGCTCTCGTGAACTTCAAATCACCCTGACTGCTCGCCACAAGGAATCCGGTAATCCGATTCCGATGTGTGGCGTTCCGCACCATTCAGCCGCCAACTACATCGCTCGCCTCGTTCGCAAGGGTTACCGAGTCGCCATTTGCGAACAAACCGAAGAAGCCGGAAAGACTAAAAAACTGGTTCGACGCGAAGTAGTTCGTATCGTCACGCCCGGAACACCAATCGATCCGCAGTTGCTTGAAGCTCGAGAGTCAGTGTTTCTCGCGGCAATATGTAGCGCTGGGGAAACAGTTGGCGCCGCTTTCCTGGACATCTCAACCGGGGAATTCCGCGTCACCCAAGAGACTGGCAAAGATTCATGGGCTCGTATTCGTTCCGATCTTGAATCGTTTGCGCCCCGTGAGTTGCTTTTCCCTGCTTCGCTTGCTCCGTTAATCAAAAGCGGTCTTTCCGGGAAAGTTCAAACATCGCCACTTCCCCTGCGGGAAGAGTCTTCAGAAGTTAATAAGTTCGAATCGGGCCCGATTTCCGCAAACGAGTATGGAATCGCCTCTACATTGACCCCGGTCGAGGATTGGCAGTGGCAAAAGGAAGACTGCCAAAACCTCCTGCTTGAGCATTTCAAGGTCAAAACACTTGAAGGCTACGGGCTGAAGAAAAAAGACGAGGCCATTCGCGCCGCTGGAGCTTGTCTTCGGTACGCACAAGAAACACAGCGCGCCTCAGCCGCGCACATTACCGATCTCGCGTACTTCGAGCCCCAGGATCACCTCGTGCTCGACAGTGTGACGGTTCGAAATCTGGAGTTGGTAGAGTCGCTGGCGGGTGGTAGTGGACGATCGCTTCTGCAAGTGATCGATCAAACAGTGACCGGGATGGGTGGCCGACTACTACGATCGTGGTTGTTGCGACCGTGTATTAAACGAGGTGAAGTTGAGGCAAGGCTAGCGGCCGTCGAGGATCTGGTGTCGTCTCAAAGAGTCCGCGACAAACTGCGAACTCTATTGAAGGAAGTTTCCGATCTCGAGCGTGTGCTTGGTCGAATCAGCCTTGGCTCAGCAACGCCCCGCGATCTGTGTGCGATGCTCAAATCGCTGAACCAGGTTCCGGAGATACGAGCGGCGTTAGCAGGATTACAGTCGTCGATGCTTCAGGTTCTGGCCGAGAACACGGACGAACTTCCGGATATCCGTTCACTGATTGAACGAGCGATTAGCGATGATCCCCCGATCAAGTTGAGCGACGGGGGAGCGATTCGCGATGGCTACTCAACTGAACTCGATGAGCTTCGATCGGTAAGCACAAACGCCAAACAGATCATCGCGGCGATGGAGACTTCCGAAAGAGCCCGCAGCGGTATTGGCAATCTGCGCATCCGCTTCAATGGTGTCTTTGGTTATTTCATAGAAGTGTCGAAGGCCAACGCGGTTCGAGTACCCGCTGACTATGAGCGCCGGCAAACGCTCGCCAACGCCGAACGATTCACGACACCCGAACTGCGAGAGATTGAAAAGAAAGTCCTCGGCGCCGAAGAACGAATCGTCCAGCTTGAGACCGAGTTGTTTACTGAGGTCTGTCGCCAAATTGCGGCTGAAACAAAACGTATCCAGATGACCGCGCGCGCCCTGGCAGCTCTGGATGCTCTTGCTTCATCGGCAGAAACGTCGGCCCGACAACGATATGTCCGTCCACTAATGCACGACGGTGATGAACTCGAGATCATTCAGGGTCGACATCCTGTTATCGAAGCATTCAGTGACGAACCATTCGTTCCAAACAGTCTTTATCTAAACAACTCGACGGACCGGCTGCTCATCATCACTGGACCAAACATGGGTGGTAAGTCGACTGTCCTCCGTCAGGCCGCGATCATCTGCATACTCGCCCAGATGGGTTGCTTTGTTCCGGCCGAACGCG
>Ga0207675_100000716_pt1 | contig 32888 bp, 31 predicted proteins | sample KBSSwiS42_FD_184305 | JGI IMG/M metagenome (GOLD analysis project Ga0207675, IMG submission 184305) | Switchgrass rhizosphere microbial communities from Kellogg Biological Station, Michigan, USA - KBS Switchgrass S4-2 (SPAdes) (version 2) | ecosystem: Host-associated > Plants > Roots >...
GGCCCATGAACGTGAAGAACGGCACGGCGAGCAGCGTGTCGTTCGACATCACGCCGAAGACCCGCTCGGGCAACGCCTGCAGCAGTGACGTGTCGAGCAGGCCGAGCTGGATGCCGATCACGCCGAAAAATATGCCGACGGCCCCCAGCGAGAAGGCGACCGGGAAGCCGATCAGCAGCGTGACGATGAGCCCGCCGAACATCAGCGGCGCCATGTTCGCAGCGAGCCACGCGGTCATGGGTTCTTCCCGTCGAGCGCCGGCGTGTCCATGCCACGCTGCCGCGCGATTTCCTCGGCCAGTTCCTCCTCGGCGGACTTGCCCCCGTGCTTCTGCAGTGGATCCGGAATGCGCCCGCGCAGGAATGCGATCCGCTTGATGAGCTCCGAGACGCTTTGCATGATCAGCAGCGCAAACCCGATCGGCATCATCAGACGCGCAGGCCAGATCAGGAGGCCGCCAGCGTTGCTCGACACTTCGTGGCGAGCAAGCGAGTCGACGAACAGCGGCCAGGACAGCCACATGATGACGAACGACATCGGCCACAGGAACAGCACGATGCCGACGACGTCGATCCAGTTTTGCGCGCGCGCGGACAGGCGACCGGAGATGATGTCGATGCGCACGTGCTCGTTGCGCAGCAGCGTGTAGCCGGCACCGAACAGGAAGATCACCGAGAACAGGTACCACTGGATCTCGAGGTACGCGTTCGAGCTGTAGTTGAACAGCTTGCGGACAATCGCGTTGGACGCGCTGATCAGCACGACGATCAGCACGAGCCAGTAGACGACGCGGCCGACGCGCTCGGTGATGGCGTCGATCGCCCGTGACAGCGCGAGCATGGCGTTCACGTTTCCTCCTGGCGGCGCCAAACGTCGCACCGAGCGTTGTTACGTTGCCGGATAACGCCCAGCGCGCCGGCGCGAGGGTGGGCCGGGGCTCGGGACGGCGAATTATAGGCGATCGCGGCGATAAAAGCGGCGCCCTGGGTCCGGGCGCCCGGGCGCGCGGTGCTAAAATCGTCGTTTTACCGGCGCACGATCCATGTTCAGCCGCTCCACGACGCTGGCCCAGTCGGACCCTGAGCTTTGGCATGCCATCACCGCCGAGAACCGGCGGCAGGAAGAGCATATCGAGCTGATCGCCTCGGAGAACTACGCAAGCCCCGCTGTCATGTCCGCGCAGGGCTCGCAGCTCACCAACAAGTACGCCGAGGGTTACCCGGGCAAGCGCTATTACGGCGGCTGCGAGTATGTCGACATCGCCGAGCAGCTCGCGATCGACCGCGTCAAGCGGCTGTTCCACGCCGAGGCGGCGAACGTCCAGCCGCATTCGGGCGCGCAGGCGAACCAGGCGGTCTTTTTCGCCGCGCTGAAGCCTGGCGACACGATTCTCGGCATGAGCCTTCCGCACGGCGGCCACCTGACGCACGGGTCGCCGGTGAACATGTCGGGCAAGTGGTTCAACGTCGTCGCCTACGGCCTCGACCCGCAGACCGAGCTCATCGACTACGCCGAGGCCGAGCGGCTCGCGCGGGAACACAAGCCCAAACTGATCATCGCCGGCGCATCCGCCTATTCGCGCGTCATCGAGTGGAAGCGCTTTCGCGCTATAGCCGACGACATCGGCGCGCTCCTGATGGTCGACATGGCGCATTACGCGGGCCTGATCGCCGCCGGCGTCTATCCCAGCCCGGTCGCCATCGCCGATTACACGACGAGCACGACGCACAAGACACTGCGCGGGCCGCGCGGCGGATTCATCCTGATGAAGGAAGTGCACGCGAAGGCGATCAACTCGGCCGTGTTCCCGGGCCTGCAGGGCGGGCCGCTGATGCACGTGATCGCTGCGAAGGCCGCAGCTTTCGGCGAGGCGCTGACACGCGACTTCAAGATCTACCAGGAGCGCGTGCTCGAGAACGCGCGCGTGCTCGCCAAGGTGATGCAGGAACGCGGCCTGCGCGTCGTGTCGGGCGGCACCGACTCGCACATGTTCCTGGTCGACCTTCGCGCGAAGCAGGTGACGGGCAAGGATGCGGAAACGGTGCTTTCCAACGCTCACGTCACCGTCAACAAGAACGCGATCCCGAACGATCCCGAAAAGCCGTTCGTCACGTCGGGCATACGCATCGGCAGTCCTGCCGTTACGACGCGCGGGTTCGGCGAGATCGAATGCGAGCAACTCGGGCACCTGATCGCGGACGTGCTCGATGCGCCGGCCGACGAGGCGGTGATCACGCGCACGCGTAACAGCGTTGCCGCGCTGACGCGCAAATTTCCCGTTTATCGGGCATGAAATGCCCTTTTTGCGGTAGCGCGGATACGCAGGTCATCGATTCTCGCGTATCCGAAGCCGGCGATTCCATTCGCCGCCGCCGCAAATGCACGGCCTGCCAGAAGCGCTTCACGACGTACGAGACCGTCGAGCTGCGACTGCCGCAGGTCGTCAAGACCAATGGCGATCGTGCCGAATTCGACACGGCTCGTTTGCGCGTCGGCTTCGCGCGCGCCCTGCACAAGCGACCCGTGCCCACCGAGTTCGTCGACGCGGCGATCGACCGCATCGTCCATCGCGTGCTGTCGCTCGGCGAGCGCGAGATTCCGTCGCGACAGTTGGGCGAGATGGTGATGGAAGAGCTCTACAAGCTCGACAAGGTCGCGTACATCCGGTTCGCATCGGTCTACCGGTCGTTCCAGGACGTGTCCGATTTCCGCGACGCACTGAAGGAAGTCGAAGCCGTTCCCGCGCAGCGCAAGGGCGCGCGGCGTCCGGCGTGACCAATCGGCTGTGAGCGCCGAAGGGCCGTCCCGAGGCGCGGGCTCCGCCCCAGGCGGGGACACCGCGGCGGCGGGCGCCGCGCGCGCGAGGGGCCTGACCGCGAGCGACGACCGCAGCTTCATGGCGCGGGCGCTGGTGCTAGCCGAGCGGGGGCTCTACACGACGACCCCCAATCCTCGCGTCGGGTGCGTCGTTGTCAAAGACGGGTCGATCGTCGGCGAAGGGTGGCATGCGCGCTCGGGTGAGGCGCACGCCGAGCAGGCGGCGCTGGACGATGCGCGCAGCAAGGGGCAGGACGTGCGCGGCGCAACGCTGTACGTGACGCTCGAGCCGTGCAATCGCCACGGCCGTACGCCGCCGTGCGTCGATGCCGTCATCGGTGCCGGCATCGGTCGCGTCGTTGCGGCGATGCTCGACCCGAATCCGGCGCAGGCGAATGGTGCAGCGCGACTTCGCGACGCCGGCGTCGTCGTCGACGTGGGACTGATGGAAAGCGAGGCGACCGAGCTCAACGTGGGTTTCGTGTCGCGAATGACGCGCGGCGTGCCGTGGGTGCGCAGCAAGATCGCGGCGTCGCTCGATGGCCGCACGGCGCTCATGAACGGCGACAGCCGCTGGATCACCGGGCCGGACGCGCGCGCCGACGGGCACGCGTGGCGCGCCCGCGCGTGCGCGATCGTCACCGGTGTTGGAACCGTGCTGCGCGACGATCCGGCGCTCACCGTGCGCGAAGTCGCGACGCCGCGCCAACCGCTGCGCGTCGTCGTCGATCGCGATGCCGATACGCCCGTCGACGCGCGCGTGTTCGCGGATGGCAACGCGCTGGTCGTCACCGCAGGTTCCCGAAACGACCGGTGGCCCGCGGGCGTCGAGACGCTGGCGCTGCCGAACGCCGAGGGCCGCGTGGATCTCGTCGCATTGCTGCGCGAGCTCGCACGACGCGGTGTCAACGAAGTGCATGTCGAAGCGGGTGCGAAGCTCAACGGTGCGCTGATAACCGGGGGACTCGTCGACGAGCTCGTCATCTATCTTGCGCCGGCCGTGATCGGCGATCCTGCGCGAGGCATGTTCGAATGCGCGGCACCACTCGACTCCCTGGCGGCGCGCGTGAACCTCGACTGGATGTCGGTGGACCGTTTCGGAGCCGACCTGCGGATCGTCGCGCGCGTTCGCAGGTCCGCGGCCGCGATCGAGGCCGCCTGATGTTCACCGGAATCGTCGTCGCCGTCGGACGCGTCGTTTCGCACGAGCCCGCCGGTGCCGGCGCGCGGATACGCGTGGACGCGTCGGGCATGGATTGCGCCGACATCGCGATCGGCGACAGCATCGCCGTCGCCGGTTGCTGCCTGACCGTCGTCGAGAACCGGTCCGGCGTGCTCGGCTTCGACGTCTCCGGGGAAACGCTGCGCTGCACCAGCGGTTTCGACGTCGGTCGCGCCGTCAACCTCGAGAAGGCGCTGCGTTTCGGCGATCGTCTTGGCGGCCATCTGGTGAGCGGGCACGTCGATGGTGTCGGTACAGTCGCGATCTTCGCGCCGGTCGATGCGGCGCCGAGCGGAAACTGGCTGCTGGCGATCGACGCCCCCGCATCGGTTGCGCGATACATCGCTGCAAAAGGATCGGTGGCGATCGATGGCGTGAGCCTGACGTCCAATACCGTCGACGGCGTGCGCTTCACCGTGAACCTGATCCCGCATACGCTCACCGTGACGACGCTATCGCAACTTGCCGTCGGCGCGACCGTCAATCTGGAAGTCGACGTGATCTCGCGGTACGTGGAGCGGCTGCGTTAGCCGCTTGCCGGGCTCTGAGCGGTGGTTGACGCTTCGACGATCGGTGCCGGTGTTCCGCCGAGGTCGTGCGAGAGGCGCTTCGCGATGTCGCGCACCAGCGGCCCGTAACTGCGCAGCACGCGGTAAGTGAGTCGCTCGGCCGGACCCGAAATGCCGATCGCGGCGTTCGCAGCACCCGCACTGTTGACGACAGGCGCGGCGACGCCGCACACGCCGGCCATCCGCTCGCCGCGATTGATCGCGAACCCGTTCTTGCGAATCTGTGCGAGGTCGTCGACGAGTTCGCGCCGCGTGGCGATCGACATCGGCGTGAACTTCTCGATCGAAGCGGCGATCGAATCGATGAACTCGCTCGACTGAAACGCCAGCATCGCCTTGCCGGTGGCCGAGCAGTAGAGCAGCAGCGATCCGCCGATCGGCGTCTGGATCCGCATCGGCAGCGTCGTTTCGACCTGCTCGATGCAGATGCCCTGATCGCCGTGCAGCACGGTGAGCCGCGCCGTTTCCTGCGTCTTGTCGCGCAATTCGCGCAGGTAGGGCAGCGCCGTCGCCTTGATGTCGAGCCGCGCGGTGGCTCTCGATCCCAGGTGCCACATCTTCAGCGACAGCTCGAAGGCGGTGCCGCCGGCCACGCGGTTCACGTAGCTCGCCTCGCGCAGCGTGTCGAGCAGCCGATACATGTTGCTCTTGGAGAAGCCAAGCTCGCGCGCGAGCTCGGAAACGCCACGCGGCTGCTCGCTTCGCGCGAGCGCTTCGAGCACCTGCAGCGCCTTGACGACGGTCTTTTCCACACGCTCATCTTACTCAGGTCGTTGGCTGGCCGGCGGGCAATTCCAAATTATGGAACGGCGTGTTAGCATTTGGAACAGTGCGCGCAGCGGTCGGCGTCGACAACCGCTGTGGCGTGACGGGGATTCTTCGCATGCGTTGGGTTCGCTTCAACCGAACGGCGGAACCGCCGTCGCTGGCTCGGCTCGGTGCCGTGCTGAACGGCGTGGCAGTCGGCGATCTGCGCGCCGGATATGCGTCGATGCTGCACGCGCAGGGCGATCAGCACGCACGCGACATCGCCGCGTTGCGCATCCCGCGCGCGATCGCGGCGCTGCTCGCGTCGGGCGCGGGTGGCATGCGCGTCGTGACCGACGTCGCAAGCTGGCTCGCGGAGCGCCTCGCGGCGGAGCCCGCTGCGCGGGGCCTGGACGGCGAGCCGCTGTTCACGCCGCTCGCCGAATGCCGGCTGCACGCGCCACTGCGGCTTACCAATCTGATCGTCACCCACGGCAACTACGCGCCGTCGGGCGTCCCGTCCTTTTCGATGAAACCGTCGGGTGCCGTGGTCGGACCCGCGCGTGACATCACGTGTCCGGGTCACGTCGACGCGGTGCGCTGCGGCACCGGCATTGCCGTGGTCATTGGCGCGACTTGCAAAGGCGTTACCGAGGAGCGTGCGGCCGACGTGATCGCCGGATACATGGTGATGACCGCGGTGGCGGTCGATCACCGCGAGCCGGACAGCGAATCGGTGTTCGAGGCGGGTATGTACGAATCCTTCGCACCGAGCGGGCCTTGGCTGGTGACGAAGGACGAAGTGGCAGGTCTTGCCGACCTGCGCATCGAGATGCGCGTCAACGGCGCCGTGCGCCAGCAATTGCTTGCCGGCGAAATGAGGTGGTCGGCCAACCGGCTGGTGTCGGTGCTGTCGCGGATGACGCTGCAAGCCGGCGACGTCATCTTCACCGGCGGTGTGGATCCCTGGGCGGCGAGCGCCGTCGTGCGTGTGGGTGACGTCGTCGAGGGCTCCGTCGATGGTCTCGGCGCCATTCGCAATCGCGTGGTGCATTAGGGCGCGTTCACGTTGGCAGCCATACTGTGAAGAGACGCCGATGGAGCCCGCACATCGTTGCGCGGGCAACGACGACAGGACACGCAAAATGATTACAAGCTCACGACGCGTACTTGGAATTCTGGGACTGCTGCTTGCGCTCGTGCCGTGTGCGCCCCGTGCGCTCGCGCAGACGGCACCGGCCGACAATGCGGCGGTGTGGCAGGCGCTGAATCGCATGCCGGCGGCGGAACGCCGGGCGGTGCTCGAACGGGAGGCGCGTCGCGAAGGCACGCTGGTCTTGTACGGCGCAACGGGGCTCGACCGCGCGCAGTTCTGGATCGGTGAGTTCAACAAGCGCTACCCGGACATCAAGGTCGAGTTCGTCCGGCTGCAGGCGACCGAGCTCTACCAGAAGGTGGCCGCCGAGCGGCGCACCGGCCAGTTACGGGCGGACCTCGTCATCACGACGATCACGTATCTCGACCTGTTGAAGGAGGCCGGTGCGTTCGCGCCGTACGAAACCAGTCACTGGGCCGACTTTGACCCGCGCTTTCGGATGGGCAGCTACGCGAACGGCTGGACGGCCGTCGTCTACGAGATTTTTCCGCACGCGATCGCGTGGCGCACCGATCGAATTCGCGAGGCCGATGCGCCGCGGACCGTTGCGCAGCTGACCGATGCGAAGTGGCGCGGGCGCCTCGGAACGACGAGTCACCTCGAGGACTTCCTGAATGGCGTGCTAACGAAGGTCGGCGAGGACAAGGGCATGGCGCTGATCAAGTCGCTCGCGGCGCAACACAGTCGCCTTTACCAGAGCCACGCCGCGTTGTCCGATGCGCTTGCTGCAGGTGAAATCGACGTCGCGTGGGGGCTGATCGCGGCGCGGCCCATCGAGCTGATGAGCAAAGGCGCGCCGGTCGCCTATGCGCTGAGCGAACCGCAGTTTGCCGAAGGCAATACGCTGTCCATCGGCCACGATACGACGCGTCCTCATGCGGCCGCGCTGTTCATGGACGTCATGTTGTCACCGGACGTGCTGGAGGCATCCGACCGCTGGCAGCCGGGCCGGATATTCGGCAACACGAAGGGCAAGTTCTCGATTCCGCGGGAGCGCACGACCGACCTGTACATCTTTCCGGTGTTGTCTCAGGCGCGCTACAAGTCGCTCAATCGCCTCGCCGAAGAGCTGTTCGTCCGCTGACGAAAGGTCCGATGAGCCAACGCGTCGAAATCAGGCCGCTGTCGCGCGCGATTGGGGCCGAGATTGGTGGGGTCGATGCCGCTGCGGCAGTCGATGACGCGGCGTTCGCCGGGATCCATGCGGCATGGCTTGCGCATCATGTGCTGCTGTTACGCGATCAACACCTGACCGACGCCGCGCTGGTGCAATTCACGTCCCGGTTCGGCGAGCTCGAAACGGCGCCGCTCTTCCAGGGCCGGCGCTTCGTGGAAGAGCACCCCGAAGTGATGATCATTTCCAACGTGACCATCGACGGGCGCGAGATCGGCAGTCTCGGCAATTACGAAGCGTTCTGGCACACCGATCTCAACTTCGTCGACGAGCCGCCCGGCGCGAGCTGCCTGTACGCACACGAGGTCCCGGCCGAGGGGGGCAACACCGGCTTCGCCAACATGGAAGCGGCGTTCGCAACGCTGCCGGCTGAGCTCGCCGCCAACGTCGCCGGCCGTCGCATTCAGCACGACGCGCGTTTCAACAGCGCCGGATACCTGCGCGAAGTGCGCGTGCCGGACACGTTGCACCCGATCGTGCGCACGCATCCCGACACCGGCCGCAAATCGCTCTATCTCGGACGCCGGGCGAACGCGTCGATCGAAGGGCTTGCCGCGGACGAGTCCGACGCATTGCTCGATGCGCTATGGGCTCACGCGACCTCCGACCCGTTCACCTGGCACCATCACTGGCGTGCCGGAGATTTGCTAATCTGGGACAATCGCTGCACGCTGCACCGGCGCGATTCCTTTGAGAGCTCGGCGCGGCGGATCATGCACCGCACGCAGACGCGCGGTACCCGGCCCTTCTGAGCGACAGGAATCGACATGAATCTTTCCTCCCGGGTTCGAACGTTCACTGCCGTCGTCGCGTTTGCGCTGACCGGTGGTGCCGCAATCGGCCAGACCGCGCCGACGGACACGGCGGCCGCGATGTCCTTTCTCGCGACGCTGCCGGCCGACCAGCGCCTCGCGGTGATGGAGCGGGAGGCGAAACGCGAGGGCGGCTTTACGATCTACGGCGCGCTCGGCATCGATCGCGCGCAAATCCTGAACAAGATATTCAACGATCGCTACCCGGACGTGAAAGTGAATTTCGTCCGGCTGACCGAGGCCGAGCTAGCGGACAAGGTGCTGCTCGAAAGCCGCACGGGCCGCGTCAATTCGGATCTCGCGCTGTCGACGGTTGCGTGGATGGGCTTGCTTGCACCGGCGCTCGCACCGTACGAAACGACGACGTGGGCAGATTTCGATCCCCGCTTTCGGTTGGGAAGTGTCAAGGACGGCTGGACGGCAATCGTGTACGAATCGCTGCCCACCACGATCGCATGGCGGACGGACCGGGTGAAGCGCGACGACGCGCCCAAGACGCTGCAGCAGGTTGCCGATCCGAAATGGGCGGGGCACATCGGAACGACCAGCCATCTCGAGAACATGATGAACGGCCTGATCGGCGCGCTGGGCGAGCCGCAGGCGATGAGCCTGCTGCAGAAGCTCTCCGCGAACCGTCCGCGGCTGTACAGCTCGACGGCTGCGCTGTCGCAGGGTATCGCCGCGGGCGAAATCGACGTCGCGTTCGATTTCAGCGCGCACCGGCCGACGCTGCTGAAGAAGCAGGGCGCGCCGATCGACTTCGTGCTCGGCGAGCCGTTGTTCGCAACCGGCATCACGTTCTCGGTCGTCAAGGGCGCGAAGAATCCGTACGGTGCCGCGCTTTACATGGACTATCTGACGCAGGCGCGTCAACAGGAGCTGCTCGACAAGGCTGAAGGCGGGCGGCTGTTCGGCAACACCAAAGGCACGTACGACCTCAAACTCGCGGACTACCCGAAGCTGCGCGCCTATCTGCCGATTTCGCCCGAGCGCTTCAAGGAATTGAACCGCATCGCCGAAGACCTCTTCATCCGCAAATGACATGAATCTCGCGACGTATTACCAGGACGGTCCGCGCGTCGGCGTTGCCGACGGCGGAATGATGTGGGACCTGCGCCGCGTGATGGCGCTGTTCCTGTTCGAAGTCGAGCGCAACGTTCGCGCGCCAGCGATCGCCGCGGCGCTGGTGCCGGACGACATGGCGCTGTTCGTGCGGATCAACCACGGCGGTCTCGCGCAGTTTCGCGACGCGCTCGCGTGGGCTGCCGAGAACCGCGAAGCGTTACGCGGCAGCGTGGGCACGTCGCAACCACTCGCGACGCCGCTCGACGACGTGCGCCTGTTGCCGCCGATCGTGCAGCCCAGCAAGGTGATCTGTGTGGGCAACTCGTATGCGGATTATCTCGTCGATCAGAAGCTGCCGAAGGACGAGTGGCCCAAGGACGTCAAGATCTCGTTCCTCAAATCGCCGACGGCGCTTATCGGCCACCGCGAGCCGATCCGTTTTCCGCCGGACTCGACCGAATGGGATTACGAGAACGAGCTCACGATCGTCGTGGGTCGCACGTGCCAGGATGTGTCCCAGCGTGATGCCGACCGCTACATCTTCGGTTACACGATTCTGAACGATGCGTGCATCCGCGACGTTCCGAAGTGGTCGGGTCGCTACGACAGCCCGCGCGGCAAGGCGTGCGACACGTTCGCGCCGTGCGGACCGTGGATCGTCCCGACGGAAGACCTCGGCGCCGATCCCAATGACCTGTCGCTGAGGACGTGGGTCGACGACGAGTTGCGGCAGGATGTCCGGACGTCGGGCCTGATGTGGCCCGTGCAGCGCATCCTGGCGTTCGTGTCGCGCTACATCACGCTCGCACCCGGCGACGTCATCTCGACGGGCAGTGGCGGTGGCAACGCGCTGACGGGTCCGGGCGACTGGATGCGACCCGGGCAGACCGTCCGCTGCGAGGCACAGGGGATCGGAACGCTGGCCAACCCCGTTGCATCGCGTCAATGGCGATCGGAGATTCCGCCGCTGCCTCCCGTCTGATCTCGATGGTGCAACGGACACGGTTGGCCGCTGCGCGCAAATTCGAGCCGGCGAGTCGCCGGATGTCGTGATGGCCCTATCCGAGCTTGCATGGCCGGGCGCGTCACGCCGCGAATGGCACGCGCCTTCCGCCGATACGTGGCTGCTCGGTGCGCTCGTGCTGGTGGTCGGCTGGCTGATCGTGCCGCCGCTCGCGATCCTGGTGTATGGCAGCGTCACCGACACGCCGCCCGCCGTGGCGCCGCACTTCACGCTCGACACGCTGCACTACGCGTATGCGCGGCCGAGAATCTGGTCCGCGTTGTGGCGTTCGGCGGTGTACGCGGCGTCGACGGCCAGTCTGGTGCTCGTCATCGGCGGATTTCTTGCCTGGCTGATCGAGCGGACGGATTCGCGGCTTCGTTCGTTCGTCGACCTGTTCACGCTGGCGCCAATCCTGATGCCTTCGGTGCTGCTGATCAGCGGCTGGATCCTGCTGCTCGGTCCGAAGAGCGGCATGATCAACCTGATCGCCCGCGACTGGTTCGGTCACGCGGCACCGGTGCTGGACATCTACTCGTTCTGGGGCATGGTCTGGGTGGGAACGCTGCAGGAACTGCCGCTTGCGTTCCTGTGGCTGTGGCCCGCGTTCCGCGCGATGAATCCTGATCTCGAGGAAGCGGCGCACGTCGCCGGCGCCGGCTTCTTCACGACGCTGCGCCGGATCACCTTGCCCATCCTGCGGCCGACGATCGTCGGCGCGTGGATCATCTTCTTCATCTACTCGCTCGGCGCGCTGTCGGTGCCGCTTCTGATCGGTCTGCCGGCGAAGATTTTCCTGTACTCGACCGAAATCTATCTCGCGTATCGGCGTGTACCTTCCGATCTGAACATCGCCAGCGCGTACAGCCTGCTGTTCCTGCTGGTCACGGTGTTCAGCATCTGGGCCTATCGGCGCGCGACGGGCGACGCGTCGCGGTTCGTCACCGTCACGGGCAAGGCCTATCGCCCGCGGCTGATTCGCCTCGGACGGTGGCAGCTCGCGAGCACTGCGCTTGGCGTCGTGCTGCTGCTGCTGATCGCGGGCTTGCCGATGTTCGTGCTGATATGGAATGCGTTCCTGCCTTATCCGCAGGCGCCCTCGATTGCCAGCATCCAGTTGCTGACGGGCAAGAATTTCGCGGCCGCGCTCGACTACGAGCCGGCCAAGCGCGCCGTCGCGAACAGCCTGCTGCTCGGGTTGTTCGCGGGGCTCATCGCGACCGCGCTGGGCGCGCTGATCGCATGGCTCAGCCTGCGGATGAAGCGCGCGCGTGGCTGGATTGCGCTGCTCGACCAGCTCGCGACGGCGCCCCTCGCAATCCCGGGGATGATCTTCGGTGTCGGTCTTGCGTGGCTCTACCTCGTGCTCCCGGTGCCCGTGTACGGCACGCGCTGGATTCTGCTGTTCGCGTACGTGGCAATCCATCTGCCGTTCGCCGTCCGGATATGCATGTCGGGGCTGTCGCAACTGCATCCGGAGCTCGAAGAGGCCGGTGCCGTCGCCGGCGCCGGATGGCTGACGCGAATCACGCGGATCGTGCTTCGCCTGGCGGCGCCGAGCCTCGTTGCGTCGGTGCTCTATGTCGCGTTGCGCGCGTTCCGCGAATATGCGGCATCGATCTTCCTGACGGCGCCGGGCACCGAGGTGTTCGCGGTGCTCGTGCTCGACATGTGGGAAGGCGGCAACTCCAACATCCTGTCGGCGTACGTCACGATGGTGATGGCGGTGATATCCGTCGTCGCCATCGCATTCGGCAGGATCGGAAGGCGGCTCGGAGTGCACGCGTGATCAGCGTTCGTCATCTGACCAAGCGCTTCGAAGCGGGCAGCGAGCGCGTCCACGCGCTCGACGACGTCGGGTTCGACGTCGAGAGTCATCAGTTCTTCACGCTGCTGGGCCCGAGCGGCTGCGGCAAGAGCACGATCCTGCGCTGCGTTGCGGGACTCGAAACACCGGATGCCGGCGAGATCGATATCGGTGGCCGGACCGTTTTCTCCTCCGTGCGGCGCATCAACAGCCCCCCGAACCGGCGCCGGATCGGCATGGTGTTCCAGAGTTACGCGATCTGGCCGCACATGACGGTCGCGCAGAACGTCTCGTTCCCGCTCGAAGTGCAGCGCAGGCCGGACGTGCGGACGCGGACGATGGCCGCGCTCGACGTGGTCGGTCTCGCGGCGCTCGCCGATCGCTACGCGTCGCGATTGAGTGGAGGCCAGCAGCAGCGCGTGGCGTTTGCGCGCGCCGTGGTCGGCGAGCCGGAAGTGCTGTTGCTCGACGAGCCGCTGTCGAACCTCGACGCCGCGCTGCGCGAGCAGATGTGCGCCGAGTTGCGGAAGCTGCACGAACGGCTGCAGCTCACGACGCTGTACGTCACGCACGACCAGGGTGAGGCGCTGTCGATGTCGGATCGAATCGCCGTGATGCGCGAGGGCAGGTTCGTCGAGGTCGCCACGCCCGAGTTGCTGTGGAATGCGCCGCGCACTGTCTTCGCCGCGCAGTTTCTCGGCGGCGCGAATATCCTGACCGGCGACGCGACGCCGGTCCCCGGCGGATCGGTTGTCTCGACCGTCATCGGCGCCTTGCGCTCGACGCGCACGGCGAGCGGACCGGTATCGGTGTTTATCCGACCGGAGAACGTATCGCTCGCGGCCGTGGGCGAGGGCGCGAACCGTTTCGAGTGCACGGTCGTCGCCCAGCGCTTCCAGGGCGACAAGCGCGACCTCGAGCTTCAACCGAAGAGCGGTGGCCAGGTGCTGCGCTGCAAGGCCCAAACGGGCGTGCTGCCGAAGGATCGCACCGTTGCGATCTATATCCTGCCGGCCGACGTGGAAGTGTTGAGCCAGGACGCGAGCGAGGCCGCTGTGGCCCCGCGACCCGCTCGACCATGAACGGCGCGGATTCCGCGATGCGACGCCTCGACCCTTCCGAACTCGCCGCGTGGCAGTCGATCCCGTCGGCTGTGCTCAGCGACGAACGGGAGCATCGGGGCGTGCTCGCGGGTGTGCGGCCGCTGTTCGCCGGCCGTCACTTCGCGGCACAGGCACTGACGATCGAAGTCGGTGCCGTTACCGACGGTGCTCCCCGCGACGCGCTTGCGCTCGCATGGCCCGGTGCGTGCATCGTCATCGACGCGCGCGCGACACCAGACGCGGCGGTGTGGGGCGGGAACCTCATCCGGATTGCGCACGCGCGTGGTGTCGCGGCCGTGGTCGTCGACGGCTGCGTGCGCGACGTCGTCGACCTGCGCGATAGCGGAATCGCCGTGTGCAGCCAGGGAGTGACGCCGCGCGGGCCGACGTGGGGCGGGCGTATCGGCGGCGTGATCCACTGCGGCGGCGTGGAGATCAAGCCGGGCGACCTGATCGTCGGCGACGACGACGGTGTGATGGCCGTGCCGCTCGACGACGTGAACGAAGACCTGCTGGCGCGCTGCCGAAGGCGAGTGATGCGCGAAGCGCAAGGAGCGAGCGAATGACGGATACGGATGCCAGTGCCGCGTGGTGCAGCGATGCGCTGGCCGAACTGCTGCGCAACCTCGACATCGGGTTCATTGCACTGAGCCCGGGGTCGAGCTTCCGGGGATTGCACGAGAGTCTTGTCAACCTGCTCGGCAATCGCGATCCCGAGATGTTGCTGTGCCTTCACGAGGAGCATGCAGTCGCGATCGCCCATGGCTGGGCCAAGGTCACCGGCAAGCCGATGGGCGTGCTCGTTCATGCGAATGTCGGCCTGATGCACGCGACGATGGCGATCTACAACGCGTTCTGCGATCGCGTGCCGATGCTGGTGATGGGCGGCGTCGCCCCGATGGATGCGGGCCGGCGCATATCGCCCGCGCACTGGTATCACAGCGTGCTCGACCAGGGCGCGCTCGTACGCGACTACGTCAAGTGGGACGACCAGCCGTTCTCGCTGCGGGGCACGCTCGAAGCGCTGCTGCGCGCCAACCAGTTGACGCGCACGGTGCCGATGGCGCCGTGCTACGTCTCGATCGACCAGCGAATGCAGGAAGACCCGCTGGCGGACCAGCTGGTCGCGCGCGACGTCGCCCGCTACGCGCCTGCAGTGCCCTTTCGACCCGACGGCGACGCCGTGCGTCGCGCTGCGGAAATGCTCGTCGGCGCGGCGAACCCCGTGATCCTCGCGGGGCGCGTTTCGCGCGACGAGACCGCATGGACCGCGCGCGTCGCGCTCGCCGAAGCGCTGGGCGCCGACGTGATCACCGACATGAAGGTCGCCGCGGCGTTTCCGACCGATCATCCGCTGCATCCAGGCGATCCGATGCTCGTGTTCGCCGACGAGAAAAGCCTTGCGGCGATTCGCGGCGCCGACGTCATCGTGAGCCTCGACTGGGTCGACATGGTCAACCTGTTCGCGCGCGTGTGGCCCGACGGGTCCGTGCCATCGAAGGTCATCCAGATCTCGGCGGACCGCCTCGTGCACAAGGGCTGGACGCGCGATCACATGGGCTTGCCGGCCGTCGATCTCGACATCCTCGCCGAGCCCTGCGCGACCGTGCCGTTGCTGCTCGACGAGATCCATAAGCTCGGCGACCACGGTCTGGCCGAGCGGGCCGCGGCACGGATTGCAAAGCGGCGCGAGGAGACGCGATCGCGCCAACCAAAGCGCGCGGTGCACGCGGGCGCCGACGACATCGCGCTATGGGACATGGGCGTGTGCCTCGATGCCGCCCGGGGAAAGCGCGCGATGACGCTCATTCGCGCGCCGCTCGGTTGGCACGCCGGCGCGCTGGCGTTTCGCCATCCGCTGGACTACCTGGGTTACGACGGATCGGGCGGGATCGGCTCCGGTCCAGGCCACGCCGTCGGAGCGGCACTGGCATTGAAGGGTACCGGACGCCTGCCGGTGGCGCTGGTGGGCGACGGCGATTTCCTCATGGGCGTCACGGCGCTCTGGACGGCGGTCCATCATCGGATACCGGCGCTCGTGATGATTGCGAACAACACGTCCTATTTCGTCGACGAGGAGCACCAGCGGACCGTGTCGCGGCAGCGGGGTCGCAAGCTCGAAAACGCGTGGATCGGCCAGCGCCTCGAAGACCCTCCGATCGATCTTCCGGCGATGGCGCGCGCGCAAGGGTGCTCGGTCGAGCGCGTCGAGCGGCGCTCCGACCTGACGGCCGCTATCGAACGCGGAATTGCCGCCGTCGATGCAGGCGCGTGTCACGTGATCGACGTGAAGATCCTGCCCGATTACACGGGTCTTCTCGGATGATGGAGAGCACCATGCAATCGCATTCGCCGTCCAATCGCAGTGGGCCCATCGACCTGCGCCCGATCGCGCCGCAGATCGGTGTCGAGCTCGTCGGTGCGGATCTCGCGCGGCCGATCGACGCCGACACGTTTGCCGCACTGCGCGCCGCGTGGGTCCAGCACACGATCCTGCTGGTGCGAGGACAGGAGCATCTTCGGCCCGAGGATCTCATCGCGTTCGCCCGCCGTTTTGGTGACCTCGACGAGCACGATCAGCCGCAATACTGCCTCGCCGGCTATCCCGAGATCGCGCTGGTGTCGAACGTCAAGGAGGGCGACCGCTATGTCGGCGCGCCGAAGGCGGGCCGCCAGTGGCACAGCGATGCGCAGTACCTGCGTCGACCGCCGTCGGCGTCGCTGCTCTGGGCGAAGGAGATTCCGCCCACTGACGGCAACACATGCTTCGCCAACATGGTTGCCGCGTATCGCGAGCTCGATCCGGCGCTCCGGCAGCGGATCGCGCCGCTTGCGATCAACTTCAGCCGCGTCCGCGCGTATGCCCTCTACCATCCCGAGCGGCCGCCGCTGTCGGATGACGAAAAGGCCCGCCTGCCCGACGTCCGGCACCCGATCGTCCGCACGCATCCTGAAACCGGCGAGCGCGCACTCTACGTCGGAGGCGAGCAGCACGGCGGCACCGTCGTGGGCATCCCGGAACCCGAAGGCAACGCGTTGATGCGCGAGCTCCGCGATTTCGCCACGCAGCCCAGGTTCTCGTACGAGCACCGCTGGCGCGTCGGCGATCTCATCGTCTGGGACAACCGCAGCACGATGCACTGCGCGCTGCCGTTCGACGAAGAGCATTACCGGCGGATGATGTACCGCCTTCAGGTTGCCGGCAACGAACCGCATTGAGGTGAACATGAAGATCAAGAAAGCGAGTCCCGGTCTCGATCAGCGCAACCGTCTCGGGTCCATTCTCGGCGAGGGCTTCGTCGTGGAGGATTTCGATGCTGCGCGCCCGCTCGCCGAGCAGGTTGGTGATGCGGACGTGCTGCTGGTGCGCGACCTTCCGATCACGCGCGAAGTGATCGATGCGGCGTCAAAGGTCCGCCTGATCCAGCGGCCGGGCGACCACCTGCCGCGGGTCATCGACCTCGCACATGCACGAAGCAAGGGCATTCCCGTGTCGCGTTTTCCGTCGAAGGTTCAGGGCTCGCCGGCGCGTGATGTCGCCGAGCACGCGTTCTACCTTTTGCTTGCGCTGGCCAAGCAGCAATGGCTCGCGCGGGCGAGTGTGAAGGCGCGCAAGGCCGGATTGCCGAAGACGATGTCCGTGCACGGCAAGACGCTCGGGCTCGTCGGACTGGGAAACACGGGCGAAGCGCTCGCGCGGCTGGCAGTACCGTTCGGCCTGCGGGTCGTGGCCGTCAAGCGATCGGCCGACGATGCGCTCGCACGCGAACTGGGGCTGACGTGGCTCGGCACGATGGATCGCTTGCCCGAACTTCTCGCGGAGTCGGATTTCGTCTCGCTGCACCTGCCGCAGACACCCGAGACGGTCGACTTCATCGGTCGCGATGAATTGTCGCGGATGAAGAGTGGCGCGTTCCTGATCAACATCTCGCGCGCCCCGATGGTGAACCGCGCGGCGCTGGCAGAGGCGCTGCAATCGGGGCATCTGGGCGGCGCGGGTCTCGATGTCTGGTGGCAGGAACCCGCCGATCCGGCTGACCCGCTGCTTGCGTTGCGCAATGTCGTGCTGACGCCGCACATCGCCGCTGATACGACGGAATCGGAAACGAGGCTCGCCGAACTGACGGCGGAGAACGTGCGGCGCATCGCGCGTGGCGAAGCGCCGCGCTACGTCGTCGGCGTCGACGTCGATGAAGGGAAGTGACACGATGACCATCTCCGGCGGCGGGCGAACCGGCGGCGAAGTGCTCGCGGATGCGCTGCTGCTCCACGGCGTGGACATGGCATTCGCGGTTTGCGGCGAAAGCTTCCTGCCATTGCTCGATGCGCTGCTCGATCGCCCGCAACTGCGCCTGATCAGCTGCCGGCACGAAGCGGGCGCCGCCGTGATGGCCGAAGCGAGCGCCAAGTTGACCGGCCGGCCCGGCGTGTGCCTGGTGTCGCGGGGCCCGGGCGCATGCCACGCGACAATTGGCCTGCACACGGCCTTCCAGGATGCGACGCCGCTCTTGCTGCTGGTCGGCCAGGTGCCGCGGTCGTATCTCGAGCGGGAAGCGCAGCAGGAAATCGAATATCGCACGATGTTCGGCCCGCTCGCGAAATGGGTGGCGGAGATCAACCAGGTCGAACGCATTCCGGAACTCGTGCATCGCGCGTTTCGCGTTGCTGCATCGGGTCGTCCTGGACCCGTCGTGCTGGTGCTGCCGGAAGACATGCTCGAGGATCGAACGGCTGCCGCCGATTGCCCGCCCGCGCCGCTCGCGCGCGCTCATCCAGGCCGCGAAGAGCTCGCCGCGGTGCGTAATCTTCTTGACAACGCCGAGCGGCCGATCGTGATCGTCGGCGGGGCGCCGTGGTCCGACGCGGCGTGCGATGCAATCGTCCGCTTCGCCGCGGCGAACGACCTCCCCGTGTGCTGCAGCTACCGGCGCCTCGACCTCTTCCCGTCGCGGCATGACTCGTTTGTGGGGGAGCTCGCCGTTTCGTCGAACCCGGCGCTCCTGCGACGGCTGCGCGAAGCCGACGTCGTCGTCGCCATCGGAACGCGCTTGTCGGAACCGACGACACAGGATTACACGCTGATGAGCGTGCCGGTGCCACGGCAGAAGCTCGTTCACGTGTATTCGTCGGCCGAGGAAATCGGCAGCGTCTACCGGCCCACGGTTGCGATCCAGTCGGGACTGATCGAATTCGCGGAGGCCATTGCCGGGATGACGATCGATGGTTCCAGTCGATGGTCGGAATGGCGGCGAGAGCTTCGCTCGCTCTATATCGACGACGCCACGCCACCGGTCAGGAGCACGGCATTCGATCCGGGACAGGCGATGGCGTGGCTGCAGGAACGCTTGCCCCTCGATGCGATCGTCACGTTCGACGCTGGCGCATTCACTGGCTGGCCGCAGCGATTCCTGTCGTTCGGACGGCCGGGTCGCGCACTTGCACCGATCAGTGGTGCGATGAACTACGGATTGCACGCGGGGATCGCGGCAAGCCTCTGCGCACCCGAGCGCGTCGTGGTCGTATGCGTAGGCGACGGCGGCTTCACGATGAGCGAGGCCGAGCTCGCGACGGCACGCCGCTACGGTGGCCGTTTCGTCGTCCTGCTGTTCAACAACGGCCAGTTCGGCAGTGTTCGCGTTCATCAGGAGCGTCGCTATCCTGGAAGAACGATTGGAATGGACCTGACGAATCCCGATTTCGTGAAGCTCGCGCAAAGCTACGGCGCCCACGCCGAGAGCGTGCACCGAACCGAAGACTTCGGCGCGGCGTGGGCGCGCGCAACGGCGAGCGGCACTGCGGCCGTAATCGAGCTGCGGCTCGATCCGGAGCAACTGAATTCGCGCGTAAGCGTGTCCGAGCTGCGCGCCGCGCGCCGCGCGAGCCCTGGCGCACACTGACGATGCACATGCGCCCGCTGAAGCGTACGGAACCCTGGGGGTGGGTGCGAATATAATCGTAGGTGGAACGCGACCCGAACGAGGAGTCGCATGAACCTGCAATGCGCTGCGAAACGGCAGCCCATTGCAACCAGTTTGGTGCAGTGGGCGAGACAATTGACGCGGCCCGCAATGGAGGAGTGACGATGGACCTGACAACGCTCGAACGCCTGCCGATGTGGATCGGGGGCAGCGCCTACGCGCCTACGACGACGCGCTACGGCGAAGTGACCAACCCGGCCACCGGCGAGGTCATCCGGCACGTGCCGTTCGCCAACGGTGCCGACGTCGATGCCGCTGTCGCCTCGGCCGCGAACGCGTTTGGTGCATGGTCGACGACGCCCGCACTGCGGCGTGCGCGCGTGCTGATGAAGTTTCGCGACCTGCTGGACCGGCACCGCAAGGACCTGGCGAAGATCGTCACGCAGGAACACGGCAAGACACTGACCGATGCCGAAGGGTCGGTGACGCGCGGCATGGAAGTGGTCGAGTTCGCAACGGGCATTCCGCATCTCTTGAAGGGCGAGCATAGCGACAGCGTCGGCACCGACGTCGACAGCTGGTCGATGCGCACGCCCGTTGGCGTGTGCGTCGGCATTACGCCGTTCAACTTCCCGGCGATGGTGCCGATGTGGATGTTTCCGATTGCGATCGCGTGCGGTAACACGTTCGTGCTGAAGCCGTCGGAGCGCGATCCGACGCTGTCGCTGCGCCTCGCCGAGTTGCTGCAGGAAGCGGGACTTCCGGACGGCGTATTCAACGTCGTCCACGGCGACAAGGAGGCAGTCGACGCCCTGCTCGGTCATCCGCTGGTGCGAGCCATCTCGTTCGTGGGCTCGACGCCGATCGCCAAGTACATCTACGAGACGGGTGCGCGCAATGGCAAGCGGGTGCAGGCGCTGGGCGGTGCGAAGAACCACGCGATCGTCATGCCGGATGCCGACCTCGATTTCGCGACAGAAGCGATCATCGGCGCCGGCTACGGATCGGCCGGCGAGCGCTGCATGGCCATCTCCGCGGTCGTTGCGGTCGGCGACGTCGCCGACGCGCTCGTGGATCGCCTCGCCGTGCGCGCGCGCAAAGTCACCACAGGCCCGGGTGATGCGACCGACATCGAGATGGGGCCGGTCATCACCTGTGCCGCGCGGGACCGGATCACCGGGCTCATCGATCGTGGCGTCACCGAGGGTGCAGACCTGGTCGTCGACGGTCGCCGGCCGAAGATCGCGGGGCACGAAGGCGGGTTTTTCGTCGGCCCAACGCTGTTCGACCGCGTCAAGCCCGACATGGCGGTGTATCGCGAGGAGATTTTCGGTCCTGTGCTTACCGTCGTGCGTTCCGAATCCCTCGCCGATGCGATCGCGATGATCAACGCGAATCCGTATGCAAACGGCGCCGCGCTCTTCACGAGGTCCGGACATGCAGCGCGCCGCTTTCAGCAGGACGTCGAAGTCGGGATGGCGGGCATCAACGTACCGATCCCCGTGCCGATGGCCTTCTACTCGTTCGGCGGCTGGCGCAACTCGCTGTTCGGCGACTTGAACGTCCATGGCGCGGATGGCGTGCGGTTCTACACGCGGATGAAGACCGTAACGGCGCGCTGGCCCGACGATGGCAGCGCGGCCCCCGGGTTCCACATGCCGCTGATGGGTTGACGGCCGCACGATCCGGCGGCAGCGCTCGTTGCGCGCGGCTGTCATGCAGCCGTCATTCATCGAGGGCCCGCCACGACAGCCGGCGGTGCGTTGCTGTTTCGCCGAGGATCACCTGCACGAACGCTGCTGTGCCCGCCGGCCCGTCGACGCGAACGGTGACGCGGTAAATGGGTGTTCGCGGAGGTTCGCCCGCGCCCGGCGTTCCGAGTGCGGCAGCGACGCTCGGCGGCGTCAGCGTGCAATTGTCGGCGGATGCGGCGCCTGGCCGCAGGCACAGGCGTTCGATCAGATAACGAAGTTGGTGACGATCGCCGGCGTCGACGACCGCGGCGTCGGTCGGATAGCTCGCGATTACCTGCAATGCACGGGGCACGCTGCGGCCATCCTCGCCTGGCTGCTTCGACGCAAAGTAGCTGTGTTGCAGGTCATCGTTTAGACGGTTGGCGATCGCGCCCGTTTCGAACAGCGCCGCGACCGCACGCTCGATCGCATCCGACGCCAACAGGGTCGCGTGCGTTCGCGCGTCGACATTGCCGCTGATCGTCGCGTCGGTGGCGACCGCGCGGTCGAGCGCGATGCCCGCCATTGCGAGCGCAATGATCGCCATCATCGCGACGAACAGGACCACGCCACGCTGCGCGCGAGGGCTGGTAGGGCGCTGCCGCCTGTGCGGGGTCACGAAGCCCGGTTCCACAGCGCGTTGCGGAGAGGCACGACCGTTTCCATGATTCGATAGCGATAGGCGCCGGCAACCGTTGCCGGGATCGTTCCCTCGAGCCGACCGGGACAGGCGCTCTTGTTCGCAAGTTCGCAATCGAACAGCACCCAGTGGAAATCGCGTATTCGCGTGGGGTCGATCCGTTCCGCGCGGGTGATGACGCCGATGCGAAGCGCCTTGATCCGGTCGAGCGTCGCCCGGGGTGCTACCAGGACGTTCGCCGGGCTCCACGCACCTGTGGCACTGACCCACGTATCGAGCGCGCCGTCGCCATCGCTATCGATGCCGTACTGGAACTTGACGTTTACGAGGTTCGACACGAGGGGGTTCGGTGCATCGCCGTTGCCGATGTCGGTGCTGCGAAGCGTGCCGGACACGACGTCATACCGCGAAGTCGACGCGCGACCTGCTCGTCCGAGGCTCAGCAGCACCGATGTGGCGGGCAGGTCGACGTCGACAGGCGCATGCGTAACGTCGATGACACCCGGACCGGCAGCAGCGATATCGGTCACGTCGGTGGTCACGCATCGACCGTCGCGGCTGGTTGCGATGACGCGATCGCCCACCGAGAAACCGTCGACGGCCTCGACCTGGAAGTCACTGCCTGCCGAAGCCGCGGAAACGAATCGAGCAGGCACGGCCGTTGCGGCGTACGACTGCCGGACGACGAGCGCGTCAGGCCGGTCGGCGCGGCCGCTGTCGGTGATCAGCAGCGCCAGTGGACGCAGCGCAGTTGCCACATCCGCGGTGGTCGGGCAGCCATCGAAGGCTTCCGCCGCCTGGGCGAGACCCGCACCTGCGTTGGCGACCTGGATGGCCAGCGTTCGCAGCGCGAAAGCGGCGGCGCCGTGGGCGTCGGCAGCGCCGGAGACGCTGCGCTGGATCGTCTGGACGACGATGAACGACTGCGCGACGACAATGATCGTCAGCGCCGCGACAACGAGCGCGACGATGACGTCGACAAGCGTCACGCCGCGATGGGCTGCGGGGCGATGGCACCGCGTTGCGCCCACGCCGGATCGCAGGCGCACTGACTCTGTCATGGCCCCACCACCGTGCTCATCGACGTGTGATGAGGCGTTGTCGCGGTGGGCGATTGCCATGTCACGCTCACGGTGACACGACGCGTTCCCGCCGATGGCCCGTCCGTGACCGAGACAGTGGGGAGGTTGGCCAGGAAAGTCACGCCGGGCAGGCGCTGCGCTGCGGCGTGGATGGCGGCAAAACCCGCCGAGCCCGGCGCGTCGTAGCGCGTGGTGAGCGTTGCCGGATTCTCGACGGCCATGCGCGCAACGGCGGACGCTGCGATCTCCGCAGCCTCCGCCCGCAGCAGCGAATCGCCGCTCGCGCGTACGAGGCCCGCGATCAGCGTGAACACACCGGTGGTGGCGATCGAGACCACCAGGATTGCCAGCAGCGCCTCGATGAGGAAGGCGCCGTGCGCGCGAACGGCGCGCGGCCTCCGCGAATTCGTACGCAGCGCGCGAAGGTCAGACACAGGAACCGTCCTGGCGGATGGTCCAGCAGCCGGCCGTGCGGGACCAACCCGGCGGGACGGAAACCGTGGACTTCGTGCCCAATTGGTCGATCGCATAGACGAACGACGTCATGCCCTTGGCGGCGATTCCGGTTGCGGTGACCGTGAACGTCGTCGCGGTGGCCTCGCACTGGACAGCAAACGAGTCGGTAACGCTCGATGCCGGCAGCACGCCGCAACGACCGGATGCGTCGACATACGCTCGCTCGTCGAGAAAATAGTCTTCGAGCCGCAAGCGTGCGTCGGACAGGCGGCTTACCGCATCGAGGATCCGGCTGCGCTTGACGTACGCCGAGTAGGAGGGCAGCGCGATCGTCGCCAGCGTTGCGACGATCGCGACGACGATCATCATCTCGAGCAGCGTGAACCCGCGTGAGCACCGGTGGATCATGGGCAATCCTCGGTTGTCTGCTCGACGCGTGCGCGTCCGCTGTTGGCCAGAATCACCTTCCGCAGCTTGTACCCGGTACGGCACGTGGCGAACGTGCCCATCTGCAGCGCGCCGTCGATTCGACGGGCATAGCCGAGGCTGGTGTAGGACACGTAGTCGGCGACCGGCCGATTGCCCCTGATCGTGATGCCGCGTCGCGCCGCCGGCTCGCGCGCGATGACCGTTGCCGGGGCGTCGCTGCCTGCTACGGGTGCTGCAACGATCGTCCAGCCGCCTTCCCATGCTGCCGGCAACCCCGGGCATTCGCCACCGGCGGCGGGACAAACGTCCACCCGGACGCCGCGCTTGACGGCCTCGCTGCGCGCGCGATCGAGCGCGTGCAGCAACGCGTCGGCGCGGTCGCGCAGGTCGCGCTCCGCCATCCAGCGACCCCACTGCGGGAGCCCCATCGAAAGCACGATCCCTGCAATTGCCAGCGCGACCAGCAGTTCGAGCAGCGTGATGCCGCGGATGCGATTTGACATGCGGACCTGCGGGTTCGGGGACATTGCGTGCAGTTTAGGAAGCGTCGCTCGAGCGCCGGAATCGACCGGATGGCCTAGGTCGTCGGGCGGATGGACGAGCGGGTCTTTTCCCTCTCGCTTGACAGCAGATGTTTGAGGTCTAAACTATTTCGCCAAAGGGGGCCGCCGTCCGTCGTAGCGGGCGGCGAGGGTACGATCATGCGGATCTTGTGCGTCGGTGGCGGACCGGCCGGCCTCTATCTGGCGCTGCTGATGAAGCGCGCGGACGTACGCCATCATGTCCGCGTCGTCGAGCGCAACCGCGCGTACGACACGTTCGGCTGGGGTGTCGTCTTTTCCGATCAGACGCTCGGTAATCTCGCCGAAGCCGATCCCGACACGGCGGCTGCGATCGCCAGCGCCTTCAATCGCTGGGACGACATCGACGTCCATTTCAAGGGACGCACGATCACGTCCGGTGGCCATGGCTTCTGCGGCATCGGGCGCAAGCGGCTGCTCAACATCCTGCAGCATCGCTGCGAGGCGCTGGGTGTCGAGCTCGTGTTCGAAACGATCGTTGACGATGAGCGCGAGGCAGCAGCCGCGTTCGATGCCGATATCGTCGTTGCGGCGGACGGCATCAACAGCCGGGTGCGCGAGCGCTATGCCGCGTCGTACGCGCCGGATATCGACCTGCGGAACTGCCGTTTCGTGTGGCTCGGCACCAAAAAGCGCTTCCCGGCGTTCACATTCGCGTTCGAACAGACGCAGCACGGCTGGTTTCAGGCGCATGCGTACCAATACGACGCCGATACGTCGACGTTCATCGTCGAGACGCCGCAGCACGTGTGGGAGGCCGCCGGGCTCGACCGGATGTCGCAAGACGAGAGCATCGCGTTCTGCGAGCGACTTTTCGCGCGCTATCTCGACGGCGAGCATCTCATCTCGAACGCAAAGCATCTGCGTGGCTCTGCGATCTGGATCCGCTTTCCGCGCGTCATCTGCCGTTCGTGGACCCACTGGGAACGGGTACGCGATCGCGACGTCCCGGTCGTGCTGATCGGCGATGCGGCGCATACGGCGCACTTCTCGGTAGGCTCGGGGACGAAGCTGGCCCTCGAGGACGGCATCGCGCTGGCGCACGCGCTTCAGTCGGAACCCGACATGCGCACGGCGCTGGCCACCTACGAGGCGGAGCGCAGCGTCGAAGTGCTGAAGCTGCAGAATGCGGCGCGCAACTCCACCGAGTGGTTCGAGCACGTCGACCGCTACACGTCGTTCGACGCGCTGCAGTTCGCGTACAGCCTGCTGACGCGCAGCCAGCGCATTTCGCACGAGAACCTGAGGCTGCGCGACGCCGGATTCGTCCGCAGCGCGGAAAGCTGGTACGCGCAGCGGGGCGTGGCTGCTGCCGGGCGGCCTCCGCCGCCGATGCTGACGCCGTTCAGGCTACGCGGCGTCACGCTGGCGAACCGGATCGTCGTTTCGCCGATGGCGCAGTACTCGTGCGTCGACGGCGTGCCGGACGACTACTACCTCGTTCACCTGGGCAGTCGCGCGCACGGCGGCGCAGGCCTCGTGTTCACCGAGATGACGTGCGTGGCCGCGGATGCGCGCATAAGCCCCGGTTGTGCCGGCCTGTACGACGATGTCCAACGCGATGCGTGGCGGCGCATCGTCGATTACGTGCATGCGCGCACACCCGCAAAGATAGCGTTGCAACTCGGCCACGCCGGACCCAAGGGCTCGACGCAGCTCGGCTGGGAGGACGCGGACGAGCCGCTCGTCGAAGGCAACTGGCCGCTGATCGCGCCGTCGGCAATCGCGTATGGCCCCGGAAACCAGGTGCCGCGGGCGATGACGGCGGAGGACATGACGCGCGTTCGTGACGAGTTCGTCGCAGCGACGGCGCGCGCGATCGATTGTGCCTTCGACTGGCTCGAGCTCCACTGTGCGCACGGCTATCTGCTCTCGGCATTCCTCTGCCCGCTGACGAACCAGCGCGGCGACGAATACGGGGGCACGTTGGAAAACCGCTGCCGCTATCCGCTCGAGGTCTTTCGCGCGATGCGTGCGTACTGGCCGGCGGAGCGGCCGCTGTCGGTGCGCATTTCCGCGCACGACTGGGCACCCGGTGGCAACACGCCGGACGACGCGATCGCGATCGCGCGGCTGTTCAAGGATGCAGGCGCCGACTTGATCGATGTCAGCTCGGGCCAGACGACGCGCGAGGCGCGGCCGATCTACGGACGCATGTACCAGACCCCGTTCTCCGACCGGATTCGCAACGAAGTCGGCATCGCGACGATGGCGGTGGGCGCGATCTTCGAGCCGGATCACGTGAACAGCATCCTGATGGCCGGTCGCGCCGATCTGTGCGCGCTCGGCCGTCCGCACCTCGCGGATCCGTACTGGACGCTGCACGCGGCGGCGCAGCTTGGCTATCCGGATGTCGACTGGCCCGTCCAGTATCGGCAAGGCAAGACGCAGCTCGAACGCAATCTGGCGCGTGCCGCGGCGATGGCCGACGAGCGACCGGAGGCCAACGGATGAGCGCGGTGGGCGAGACATCGGGCGACAGCCTGCGCGGGTGTCGGACACTAATAACAGGTGGCGGCAGCGGCATCGGTCTCGCGATCGCACGGCGTTTCGATGCGATGGGCGTGGAGCTCATCCTCGTCGGCCGTGACCGGGCCCGCCTCGAGAGGGCCGTTGCCGCGCTCGAGCATTCCGATCGGCATAGCGCCTGCGTGTGCGACGTCGGAGACGACTCGGCCGTGAACCGGATGTTCGACGACCTCGCCGGCCAGCAACGGTCGCCGCAGATCGTCGTCAACAACGCCGGCAGTGCGACCAGCGCGCGGGTGAGCGAGACGTCGACCGAAGCGTGGGACGAGACGTTACGCGTCAACCTCTCCGGCGTGTTCCATTGCACGCGTGCGGCGCTAAGGTCGCTTGTCGCATTGCCGTTTGCGCGGATCGTCAACGTTGCGAGCACGGCGGGCCTGATCGGCTATCCGAATGTCGCCGCGTACTGTGCGGCCAAGCACGGCGTCATCGGCTTCACGCGCGCGCTCGCGCTCGAAGTCGCGCGAACCGGCCTCACCGTCAATGCCGTATGTCCCGGCTACACGGAAACGTCGATCGTCGACGAGGCTATCGGAAGCATCGTCGAGGCCACGGGTCGTTCACCCGCCGACGCTCGCGAGATGCTGCTGCGACGCAACCCCCAACGGCGCCTCGTTTCACCGGACGACGTAGCCGCCACGGTGGAGTGGCTGTGCTTGCCCGAATCCCGGTCGATCAACGGACAGGCGATCTCCGTGTCCGGCGGCGAGGTGATGACAGGATGAATACGATCTTCGAATCCCAGGCGTTCGGCGCTCAGGCAACGGCGCTCGACGACGATCACGCGTCGCTGCGACTGTGGCTGCGCCTGCTGACATGCACGGCCACCATCGAGCGCCATGTGCGAGAGCGGCTGCGAGTACGCTTCGACACGACGCTGCCACGCTTCGACATGATGGCGCAGCTCAATCGGGAGCCGCGCGGGCTCAAGATGAGCGAGCTGTCGCGGCGTCTGATGGTCACCGGCGGCAACGTGACGGGTCTCACCGATCAGCTCGTCGCAGAAGGACTGGTCGTTCGGCGCGGGATTCCCGGCGATCGACGGGCTTACAACGTGCGTCTTACGCCGAAAGGCAAGCGGCAGTTCGACGCGATGGCCGTCGAGCACGAACGGTGGGTGATCGAGCTTCTGAACGAGATTCCCGCAGAGGAACGCGCCGTGTTGTTCGAGTCGCTCGGACATCTGAAATCCGCGATCGCCGCACGGCTTGCGACAACGACCGGGTCTAACACATGAGCCCGGCGATGGACCGCGCCCATCTCGAGTGGCCGTTCTTCGATGCACAGCATCGAGCATTGGCAGCGGACGCGGATCGCTGGGCGATCGGCGCACTGCAGCGGCTGAAGACGGAAGCCGAGATTCGTGGCTCGAACGGCCTCGCACCCCAGAACGACTACGTCGAGGCCAACGTCGATGCGATCTGCCGGCGCCACGTTGCGTCGCTCGGTGCGGCGGGGCTGTTGCGCCACTGCGTTCCAGCGCGCTTCGGCGGTGCGTCCGCGCACGTCGACTCGCGCGCGCTGTGCGTACTGCGCGAATCGCTCGCCTGGCACGACGGTCTCGCCGATTTCGCATTCGCGATGCAAGGCCTTGGTGCCGGACCGATCGCGCTCGCCGTCGAGGGCAAGGAGCACCCGGCCTCGCACTGGCTAGACGAAGTAGCGCACGGCAGGGCCATCGCGGCATTCGCGTTGTCCGAGCCCGACGCGGGTTCCGATGTTTCGGCGATCAAGTCACGCGCAACGCGCGACGGCGACCAGTTCGTCATCGACGGCTGCAAGACGTGGATCTCCAATGGCGGCATCGCCGATTTCTACTGCGTGTTCGTGCGCACAAGCGACGAGCCCGGTCCGCGCGGCATCTCCGCATTCGTCGTGCCGGCCGACACTGCCGGCCTCACGGTTGCGCAGCGGATCGAAGTGATCGCGCCGCATCCGCTCGCGCGACTCGAGTTCGATGGCTGCCGGTTGCCGGCGAGCGCGATGCTCGGCAATCCCGGCGATGGATTCAAGCTCGCGATGCGCACGCTCGACATCTTTCGCGCGTCGGTCGGCGCCGCGGCCGTCGGCTTCGCGCGCCGTGCGCTCGACGAATCGACCGAGCACGCACGCACGCGCAGGATGCTCGGCGGAACGCTCGGCGAGCGCGACGTGGCCCGCTCGATGCTCGGCCAGATGGCCGCGGACATCGACGCCGCGGCGCTGCTCGTCTATCGGGCCGCATGGACGCGCGACGTCAAGCATCGGCGCACGACGAAGGAAGCGGCGATGGCCAAGCTTGTCGCGACCGAGCTCGCGCAACGCGTGATCGACGATGCCGTCCAGTTGCACGGCGCGCGGGGTGTCGCGCGTGGCGAGTGCGTCGAGCGGCTGTATCGCGAGATCCGGGCGCTACGCATCTACGAGGGCGCGACCGAAGTGCAGCGCCTCGTGATCGGCCGCGAGCTGCTGCGTCCGCCGCCATCGGGGGCGGCACCATGAATGCGTCGGGGCACGTCGACACGTTCGCGCGCGACAACCTGCCGCCGCGCGACGCGTGGCCTGACTTCCTGTTCGACCTGCCGGAGCTGCAATATCCGGCGCGGGTGAATTGCGGTGCCGCGTTGCTCGACGGCGCCGTCGCGCGCGGCTGGGGAGCGCGTACGGCCATCATCGCCGAGGACGGCTCGCGGCTGAGCTATGCGGCGCTGTTGGCGGACGTCAATCGGATCGCGAACGTGCTCGTCGACGATATGCGGGTCGTCCCCGGCAACCGCGTGCTGCTCCGCGGCTCCAATTCGCCGGCCATGGCGGCCGCATGGTTTGCGGTTGTCAAGGCTGGAGGCGTCGCCGTCGCGACGATGGCGCTGCTCCGCGCGCGAGAGCTCACCGAGATCATTGCGAAGGCGCAGGTGACGCACGCACTGTGCGACGCGCGGCTTGCCGGTGAGCTCGACGCCGCGCGTACCGCATGCCCGACGTTGCGCGAAGTCGCGCACTTCGCCTCGGAAACGGCCGATGGACTGGAGGCGCGGGCTCGGCAGAAGGCCGACGGCTTTACGAACGTCGACACCGCCGCGGACGACGTCGCGCTGATCGCGTTCACGTCGGGCACCACGGGCAAGCCGAAGGGGACGATGCATTTTCATCGCGACGTATTGGCAGCGTGCGATTGCTGGCCGCGGACCACGCTCCGTGCGACCGAGGACGACCTCTTCACCGGCAGCCCCCCGCTCGCGTTCACGTTTGGCCTCGGTGGGCTGCTGTTGTTTCCGATGCGCATCGGTGCTGCGACACTGCTGGTCGAGCGGCCGGCGCCCGAGCACCTGCTGCTCGCGATCGCGCGGCATCGCGCGACCGTGCTGTTCACGGCGCCGACATCGTATCGTGCGATGGCGCCCCGCGTGCACGAGCACGACATCCGCTCGCTGCGCAAATGCGTCTCCGCCGGCGAGGCGCTTCCCGCGGCCACGCGCAAGCTGTGGAAGGACGCCACGGGTATCGAGATCATCGACGGCATCGGCTCGACGGAACTGTTGCACATCTTCATCTCCCATGATGAAGCGCATGCCCGCGCCGGCGCGACCGGGACGCCGGTCCCCGGCTACCGTGCGTGCATCATGGACAGCGCCGGAAATCCGCTGGCACCGGGCAACGTCGGCTACCTTGCCGTCAAGGGACCGACCGGGTGTCGTTACCTCGCCGACTCGCGCCAGTCCACCTACGTCAAGGATGGCTGGAATTACACGGGCGACGCCTACCTCGTCGATGACGATGGCTACTTCGTTTACCAGGCGCGAACCGATGACATGATCGTCAGCGCCGGATACAACATCGCCGGACCGGAAGTCGAGAGCGCGCTGTTGCTGCATCCCGCCGTCTCCGAATGCGGCGTCGTCGGTGTCGAGGACGCGGAACGCGGACAGATCGTCAAGGCGTTCGTCGTGCTGAAGGAAGGGCACGCGCCGGATGCGATGATGACGGCGGCGCTGCAGGATTTCGTCAAGCAGACGATCGCGCCGTACAAGTATCCGCGTGCCATCGAGTACCTGTCGGCGCTGCCGCGATCGGAAGTCGGCAAGCTGCAGCGGTACAAGCTGCGGAATGCGACGCCGAACGCAGGCGTGCGCTGATCGCGGACCCTGCTTCCACCCTTCGCATGGATCGAACCGCTGTTCAACGACGCCAATGAAGACCTTGCAACCGCCGGGATGGGCACCTCCGAAAGGCTATGCGAACGGCGTGGCCGCACGCGGAACCGTGGTGTTCGTCGGCGGCCAGATCGGCTGGAACGCGCTTCAGCAATTCGAATCCGACGACTTCGTCGCTCAGGCGCGCTGCGCGCTGCAAAATATCGTCGCCGTGCTCGCCGAGGCCGGCGCCCGTCCCGAGCACGTCGTGCGCATGACGTGGTACGTCGTCGACAGGCGCGAATATCTGGCTCATGCGCGGGCGATCGGAAGCGTGTACCGCGAGGTAATGGGCCGCCACTATCCGGCGATGACGGCCGTCGAGGTCTCAGCACTGATCGAAGAGCGGGCCAGAGTGGAAATCGAGGCGACCGCCGTCATTCCGGACGACGCGCCAAGCGTAAAGTAATCGGACATTTTCAACCGCCTGCGCGACGTCGGCGCCGGTCGTCTTGTAAAAAATGCAACCGCGTTCGCGGCTGTTGCGCGTGCCGATCGTGCATGCCAACATCAGTGCAGAGCACCCTATTTCTGGAGACGTCATGAGCATCACCCGCGGCCTGCTGCTGGCCACTATCGCCGTCCTTAGCGTCGGCCGTGCGAACGCGCAAGTCGACGCAGCCGGGACCAAAATCCTCATACCCGTCGTCTCATCGTCCGTTTCGTTCGTCAGCCAGATCGTCGTCAAGGACCAGTCGGGAACGTCGCCGTCACGCTCGGTGACGATGCAGTTCTACGAGGCGCAAACATCGTCGACTCCGGGCCTGAAGGCGTGTACACCGATCACGCTCACGCCGTTCCAGACGAAGACGGTGTCGCTTGCCGGACAATGCCCGCTAGCGGCGGGTAACCACCATGGCTTCGTCATTCTCACCGACGCCAGCGGAACCAAGGACAAGCTCTTCTACGCGTTCACTCGCGTCGAGAATCCGGCGACGAACGGATTCACCGTCGAAGGCTATCCGATTGGCCACATCGGCGGTGGCGATCCCGATTCGGAGGTGGTAGGCGTCAAGAGCAAGGCGGCCACGGCATCCAAACCGCAGATCCAGACCAACTGCTTCGTGGCCACATTAGATAATCCGGTCTCGTATTCGATTTCGGTCGATGTGCCCAATGCGCTGGCCGTATCCGACACGCTCGCGGCGTTCCAGATGAGGCGGTACTCCGACATCGGCGCCGGCGCAGGCGATTTCGAAAACGCAACGGTGACGTTCACCAAGGATGACCCGGCTCAATGGCCGAACACGCTGATCGCGTTCTGCACGGTCCAGGACAACGCGTCGTTCAACGCCGATTTCAGGATCGCCAAGACGTGGGAAGCTGCGGATCCGACACGCTTTCGCCTTAACTGCTTCGCGGCGAGCTTCGGCGCGGGCGACACATGCACGGACACGCTGCAACCGTCGGCTCCAATCGTTCCCGACGCGGCAACGAAGGTCCGCTTGCTGACGCGCGTGTACGCGCCGGATACGGTGAATTGCAAGATCGTCGGGGGACGTGCGAGCGACCTGAAGATCAGGCTGGTACGCGATTTCCCTCCGGACACGGTTGCGGCGGGTGGAACGACCGGTAGCTTCACGTACACGACCGGGCCACGCTCGGGCATCGGCAACGGGTTCCACCAGACCTACTTTCTCGAAGTGGATTTCAAGGACGGCGCCAACACCGCGCCCGCGGCATTCGGCATCCAATGCAAATCCGGCAACGGGATGATGGAGCCTTATTTCCTCGGCACTCTGCCGGACGACTTCTGACCCGGGCGGCGCTGCGCGCGCTGCCTGACTTCCCACAGCGTGGCGCGTGACCGTAACCCACGGTGGGCGCAGGGGCTATCATCGGTGTTTTTCGACGCCGAATCCCCATGAACGCACCG
>Ga0207675_100000717_pt1 | contig 32816 bp, 32 predicted proteins | sample KBSSwiS42_FD_184305 | JGI IMG/M metagenome (GOLD analysis project Ga0207675, IMG submission 184305) | Switchgrass rhizosphere microbial communities from Kellogg Biological Station, Michigan, USA - KBS Switchgrass S4-2 (SPAdes) (version 2) | ecosystem: Host-associated > Plants > Roots >...
ACGCCGATGCACAGCGACACCGCGGCGTAGCGCCCGCCCGACTGCTGCAGCTCGCGCGCGACCGTGAGCGCGAGGCGCGCGCCCGAGGCGCCGAGCGGATGGCCGATGGCGATCGCGCCGCCGTTCGGATTGACGCGCGGGTCCTTGAAGTCGACCTCCATCAGCCTGAGGCAGCCGAGCACCTGGCTCGCGAAGGCCTCGTTGATCTCGATGATGTCCACGTCTTTCAGCTTCAGCCCTGCACGCTCGAGAGCGAGCGGGATTGCATAGGCAGGACCTACGCCCATGATGCGCGGCTCGACGCCGGCGCTCGCCGCCGACACGATGCGCGCGATCGGTTTCTTGCCTTTCTTCTCGCCCCACTTGCGGCTCGCGATGACCAGCGCGGCGGCGCCGTCGTTGACGCCCGAGGCGTTGCCGGCGGTGACGACGCCGCCCTCGAACAGCGGCTTGAGTTTTTGAAGTGATTCGAGCGTGCTATCCCGGCGGGGATGCTCGTCCGCGTCCACGACGGCAGGAGGCGAGTCCTTTTTCTTCGCCGGAAGCGAGATGGCATGGATCTCGCCCTTGTAGAAGCCCTCCGCCTCCGCCTTCGCGTACTTCTGCTGCGAAGCGAGGGCAAACTCGTCGGCCTGCTCGCGCGACACGCCGAACTCCTTCGCCACGTTGTCCCCGGTCTCGGGCATCGAGTGGTTGCCGAACTGCTTTACGACCTTCGGGTTCGGAAAGCGCGAGCCGATCGTGGTGTCGAACATCTTCACCTCCCGGCTGTAGGGCGAGTCGGCCTTGGAGAAGACGTAGGGCGCGCGGCTCATGCTCTCGACACCGCCGGCGATGTAGAGATCGCCTTCGCCCACGGTGACCGCGCGCGCCGCGTCGACCACGGCCTGCAGGCCGCTCGCGCACAGGCGGTTCACCGTGACGCCGGGCGTAGTCGGCGGCAGGCCGGAAAGCAGCGCCGCGAAGCGGGCGACGTTGCGCGAGTCTTCGCCGGCCTGGTTGACGCAGCCGAGGACGACGTCGCTGATCTCCCTCGGCTCGATCTTGTTGCGCGCCACCACTTCCTTGATCACCTCGGCCGCGAGGTCGTCGGGCCGCAGCGGGGCGAGCTTGCCGGCGTGCCGGCCGATGGGGGTGCGCAGTCCGTCGTAGATGAAGGCTTCGAGCATTTGTTACTCCGCAGACAAGAGGGATATTCCGAGCTTGGCTCGGCGCTTTAGCCAGGGACTCGGGCGGTAGCGCGGCTCCTGGTAGAAATCGTGCATCGCCTCGAGCACGGCGAGGACGCGAGCGGCGCCGGCCGCGTCGCCCATGGCGAGCGGACCACGCGGATAGGACAGGCCCAGCACCACCGCCCGGTCGAGGTCTTCCGGCGTGGCGATGCGCATCTGGGCGATGTCGCAGCCGACGTTGACGATGTGCGCGACGACGCGCTGCGCCACGAAGCCGGGCGAATCCTTGATCACCGACACCGGCACGCCGTCGGAACCGAGCAGAGAATGCGCCGACTCTTTCACCTCATGGGTCGTCACAGGGGTCGGCATCAAGGTCCTGCGCTTGGAAAAGCCAAACAGCGGGTCGACGGCGAGCGTGCGGCGCGGATCGAGGCCAAGCTCGAGCGCGCTGGTGGTCGCATCCTTGCCGAGCGGAGCTACGAAGCACACGGCTGCCGCGTCGGGCTTCGCCGTCATGCGCGCTTCGAGCTTGCCGAGCAGCTCCTTCAGCTCGGGGACTGCCCACACCGATTCTGGTTTTTTTGCGTTTGGAATCGGCTGATCCGGCGCCGGCTCCGCGGTTCCGTCCTTCCCATAGCTATACCACCCTCTGCCCGTCTTGCGGCCGAGCAGGCCCGCGGCGACACGCGGCTCGCACAGGAACGAGGGCTTGTACTTCGGCTCCTCGAAGTACTGCTGGTAAATCGATTTCATGACCGCGTGCGACACGTCGAGCCCGACGAGGTCCATCAGCCCGAACGGGCCGAGGCGGAATCCGGCGGCGTCGACCAGGATGCGGTCGATGGTGGAGAAATCGGCGACGCCCTCCGAGAGGATGCGCAGCGCCTCGGGCACGTAGGCCCGGCCGGCGTGGTTGACGACGAAGCCCGGCGTGTCCTTGCAGGCGATCGGCGTGTGGCCGAAGCGCCGCGCCAGCTCCGAGAGCGCGTCGGTCACCCAATGCTCGGTGAGCTCCCCGGCCACCACCTCCACGACCTTCATCACCGGCACCGGGTTGAAGAAGTGGTAGCCCGCGACGCGCTGCGGCCGCTTGCAGGCCGCCGCCATGGCGGTCACCGAGAGCGAGGAGGTGTTCGAGGCGAGTACCGTATCGGGGCCGACGACGCCCTCGAGCCGCGAGAAGAGCTCGCGCTTCGCGCCGAGATCCTCGACGATCGCCTCGACCACGAGCTGGCAGGGCGCGAGTGCCTCCAGGCGCTCGACGACCTCGATGCGCCCGAGGGCGGCGTCGGCGGCGCCGCGCTCGAGCTTGCCCCGCTCGGCCAGCTTTCCAAGGGTCTCGCCGATGGCGGCCTTCGCCCTTCGGGCCGCGTCGGGCTGAGCGTCGAACACCAGGGTGCGCATGCCGCATTGGGCTAGCACCTGGATGATGCCGCGGCCCATGGTGCCCGAGCCGGCGACGCCGGCGACCAGATCGGCGCGGGAAATATCTAACATGAAAGGGGAAAACGTATTGTAGTAGCTATAATCCACCGAGAGGATACGGAGGAGGCTCTCGAAAATGAGACGCATGCTTGCGGCCGCCGGGTGCGCGCTGCTGGTCGGCACCCTTTGGGGAACGGCGTTCGCGCAGCCCTTTCCTTCCAAGCCGATCACGCTGATCGTGCCGTGGCCCGCCGGGGGCAGCACCGACCTCTATTTCCGCAAGCTCGGCGAGGTCGCCCAGCGCCCCCTCGGCCAGACGCTGGTGATCGAGAACCGGCCCGGCGGCAGCGGCATGAACGGCCCGGCGACCATGGCCAAGACCGCCAGGCCCGACGGCTACACGATCTCGCAGCTCACCATTTCCGCCTTCCGCATGCCGCACATGCAGAAGGTCGACTGGGACCCGATCAACGACTTCACCTACATCATCGGCCTCGCCGGCTACACCTTCGGCATCGTGGTGAAGGCCGATTCGCAGTTCAAGACCTTCAACGACCTGATCGCCTACGCGAAGGCAAATCCCGGCAAGCTCTCCTACGCCACACCCGGAACCGGCACTTCGCTGCACCTGGCGATGGAGGAAGTCGCCGCCAAGGCCGGCGTCCAGTTCCTGCACGTCCCGTTCAAGGGCTATGCCGACGGCGCGATCGCCCTGATGGGCGGCCACGTCATGCTGCAGGTCGATTCCACCGGCTGGGCCAAGCAGGTCGACGCCGGCGCGCAGCGCCTGCTCGCGACGCTGGGCGACAAGCGCACGCGCTGGAATGCGCCGACGGTGAAGGAGCTCGGCGTCGATACCGTGTCGAATTCGCCGTTCGGCCTGGTGGGCCCGAAAGGCATGGCGCGGGACACGGTGAAGATCCTGCACGACGCGTTCAGGAAATCGCTCGATGATCCCGAGTATCTGAAGGTGCTGGCGCAGCTCGACCAGCCCGGCTGGTACAAGTCGAGCGAGGATTACGCGAAGTGGGCTGCCGAGACCCTGCAGGCGGAACGCGCCACCATCGAGCGCGTAGGACTGCTGGTGAAGTAGGCGTTGATGATGAAATACGAGGGGGCGTCATGAAATACCAGAGAATCCTGCTTGCGTACAACGGCTCCAAGGAAGGCAGGCGCGCGCTGCTCGAATGCGCCGATCTCGCGAGCTTCCTCAAGGCCGAGACGCATCTTCTCGCCGTCGCGAGCATGCCGCCGAGCCTGTTCCTCACCGAGGGCTTCGTGCCCGAGGAGCTGCTCGAGGAGGAGAAGAAGCGCACCCAGACCGTCCTCGACGAAGGCATCCGCAAGCTGCGCGAGGGCGGCTTCAACGCCACCGGCCATCTCGCGGTCGGCGAGCCGGTGGAGGAGATCTGCCGCCTCGCGAAGAGCCTGCGGACCGACCTCATCGTGGTCGGCCACAACCAGAACACTTCCTTCGCGGCGCGCTGGTGGAAAGGCTCGGTCGGGGCCTCGCTCCTCGATTACTCCCCTTGCAGCATCCTGATCGCCCTGTCTCAGACTTGATGTTGAAAGGCCGGCTCGAAGACGACCGGATGCTGACGGGTCGGGGACGCTACGTTTCCGACTGGAATCTTCCCCGCCAGGCGCACGCGTATTTCGTGCGCTCGGACCGCGCACACGCCGAGATCGTTTCGATCGACAAGGATGCCGCGCTCCGGAGCCCCGGCGTGCTTGCGGTGTTCACCGGCGAAGATCTCAAGGCGCTGAAGTCGCTGCCGGCCGCTCTGCCGGTGAAGGGCCGCGGTGGCAGCGAGCTGATCAATCCCGGACGGCCGGCGCTAGCGCAGGGCCGGGTGCGCTTCGTCGGCGACGCGGTGGCGCTCGTGGTCGCCGAAAGCGCCGCGGCGGCGCAGGACGCGGCCGAGCTCGTCACGGTCGACTATCGCGATCTTCCGGCGGTGATCGAGGCCACCGAGGCCGTCGCGCCTGGCGCTCCTTTGGTCCACGAGAGCGTGGCGGGCAACGTCGTTCTCGATTTCGAGTCCGGAAACGAGGCATTGACCGGAAAGGCTTTCGAGAGTGCGGCCCGCGTGGTGAAGCTGAGCGTCCACAACTCGCGCGTGGTCGGAAACCCGATGGAGCCGCGCGCCTGCCTCGCCGCGTATCTGCCGGAAGAGGGGATGTACCACCTCTACACGTGTACGCAGGGCGCGCCGATCATGCGCAACCAGCTCTCGGCCGTGCTCGGCGTACCGCCGGAGAAGATCCGCGTGATCGCAGAGGAAGTCGGCGGCGGCTTCGGCGTGCGCTTCAACCTCTACCCCGAATACTGCGCGGCGCTCTTCGCCGCGAAGGCGCTCGGCCGCCCGGTGAGGTGGACCGGCACGCGCTCGGAGGTGTTCCTCGCCGACGAGCAGGCGCGCGACGTGCTCTCGCACGGCGAGCTCGCCCTCGACGCCGCGGGGCGCATCGTCGGGATGCGCTTCGACATGCTCGCGAACCTCGGCGCCTACCTCGCGCCGACGGGACCGTTCATCAACACGATCGGCATCGTGAACTGCATCTCGGGGGTCTACGACGTGCCGGCCACCTACGCGCGCATCCGGCTCGCGCTTACCAACACGGCGCCGATGGCGGCCTATCGCGGCGCGGGGCGTCCGATCATGTCCTACGCGATCGAGCGCCTGGTCGAGCATGCGGCGAGCGAGCTCGGCGTCGACGCGGCCGAGCTGCGCCGCAGGGGCTTCATCCCGAAGGACCGCTTTCCGTACCGGATTGCCGCCGGCTTCGAGTACGACTGCGGCGACTTTGCGGGAGTGCTGGAGAAAGCGCTCGCGGCCGCGGACTGGGACGGATTTCCCGGAAGAAAGGAAGCGGCGAAAAAGCGCGGACGACTGCGCGGCCGCGGCATGTCGACCTACATCGAGGCGACCGGCGCCGGGTTTGCGCCGCAGGACCAGGTCGAGCTGCGCTGGCAGTTTGACAAAAGCGGCGATGGCACGCTGACCCTCTACGCGCCCACGCACAACCACGGCCAGGGGCAGGAGACGACCTTCGCGCAGGTGGTGACGCGCGAGCTGGGCGTGCCGCTCGAGCTGGTGCGCCTGCGTACCGCGGGTCCGGAGTTCTATCTGACCGGCAACGCGACCGGCGGCTCGCGTTCGCTCCTTGCCGTGGGGAGCGTGCTGATGCTCGCCGCGCGCGAGATGGTGAAGAAGGGCCTCTCCGTGGCGGCCGAGGAGCTCGAGGCGGCCCAGGCCGACATCGAGTTTGCCGCGGGAAGCTACCGCATCAAGGGCACCGACCGCGCGATCTCGATCCAGAGCCTCGCGCAAAGGCGCGCCGGCGAGCTTGACATCGCCTACGCCAACAAATTCGGCGCCACCTTTCCGAACGGCTGCCACATCGCGGAGGTCGAGATCGATCCCGAGACCGGCGAGGCGGAGATCGCGTCCTACGTCGCCTGCGACGACGCCGGCAACATCGTCAACCACCAGATCGTCGAGGGACAGGTGCAGGGCGGGCTCACGCAGGGCGCGGGGCAGGTCTTCAATGAGCTCGCGGTGTACGACCGCGAAAGCGGCCAGCTCCTCACCGGCAGCTTCATGGACTACGCGATGCCGCGCGCCGGGCTCGTGTCCAACCTGAAGCTGCTGGACCACCCGGTGCCCACGCAGCTCAATCCGCTCGGCGCGAAGGGCGTGGGCGAGGCCGGCGTCACCGGCTCGCTGCCCGCGCTGATGAACGCCGTGGTGGACGCGCTGCGCTCGGCCGGGGTGAGCCACTTCGAGCTTCCCGCGACTCCGCAGCGGATCTGGCAGGCGCTTCGGCAAGCACGCTCCTGAGCGCGTCCAGGGCCCCCGAACGGTGGCCCTGACGCCAGACGAGCCGGGTGGTCGAGGCCGCGATGTCCTTCGGCAGGGGATGGATGCGCACTTCGCGCTCCGGACGCAGCGCGCGGATCACCGAGCGCGGCACCACCGCGATGCCGCTGCCGGCTGCGACGCAGGCTACGATGGCGTGGTAGGAGCCGTATTCCATGACGCGCTCGGGTGACACGCCGGAGCGCCCGAGCCAGCTTTCCAGGCGCAGGCGATAGGAGCAGCCGGCGGCGAAGGCGAGCACCGGCAGGTGCGCCGCGTCCTTCGCGCCGCGGATCGCGGCGAAGCCCTTCGGCGCGATCAGCACCAGCTCCTCGCTGAAGACGGGCAGCGTCTCGAGCCCCTGAGCGGTGAACGGCTCGGCGACGAACGCCGCCTCGACCTCTCCGCTCAAGACTCTTCCCACCAGAGCGCCGGAAGTGCCCGTCACCAGCTCGAGGCGCACCTCGGGATACGCGAGGTGGTAGCGCGAGAGCACCGGCGGGAGCCGCGTCGCGGCGGTGCTCTCGAGGGAGCCGATGCGCAGCACCCCGCGCGGCGCACCGCTCCGCAGCGCGGCGCGGGCCTCGGACGAAAGCGCGAGCAGGCGCTCTGCGTAGGCGAGCAGCGTGCGGCCTTCGGACGACAGCTCGAGGCGCCGGTTGCGGCGGTGGAAAAGCTGCGCGCCCAGGCTCGCTTCGAGCTGCTTCACCCGCGTGGTGATGTTCGACTGCACGCGGTGCAGGCGCGCCGCGGCCTTGGTGATGCCGCCCGCTTCGGCCACCGTTTTGAAAATCTGCAATGCGATGAGGTCCATGCAAAGAGTATAGGGGATACCAGTTCTCGTTTCGTGATGGACATCTTCTGAATTATTCATTTTTCATGAACAAGAGGCCGATCTACACTGCAACCCATGTCGCCGGCCGCGGTGGCGGCGGCGGGCCTTGCCGCGCTCGCGGCCGGCATGGGCATCGGCCGCTTCGCCTTCACCCCGATCCTGCCCCTGATGCAGGCCGAGGGCACGCTCACGCTCGCGGGCGGCGGCTGGCTCGCGGCCGCGAACTACGCCGGCTACCTCGCCGGCGCCCTGACCGCGACGCTCGTTTCGGCCTCCGTCGCGCTGCGCGCGGGCCTGGCGGGGATCGCTCTCTGCACGCTCCTCATGGGCATCGATGCTCATTTCGCAGGCTGGATCGCGCTGCGCGCGGCGGCCGGAGTGGCGAGCGCGTGGGTCCTGATCCACGTCTCGGCGTGGAGCCTCGCGCGCCTGCCAATCACGCGCCCGGCGCTGAGCGGCACGGTGTACGCGGGCGTCGGCGTCGGCGCGGCGCTCGCCGGTGCGGTGTGCCTCGCGGCGTTGCGCTTTCATCTCACCGCGCGCGACGTCTGGCTCGTGCTGGGAGCGATCGCGCTCGCCGTCGCGGCGGCGCTCTGGCCCCTGTTCGCCGAAGGAAAAAGGGCGGCTGCGCACGCCGCTCCCCTTCGATGGAGCGGCCAGTCGCTCCTGCTGGTGGCGTGCTATGGCGCGTTCGGCTTCAGTTACATCATCCCCGCCACCTTCATCCCCGCGTTCGCGCGCGAAGCGCTCGGCGATGCGGCGCTCTATGGCTGGGCCTGGCCGCTCTTCGGCGCCGCGGCGGCCGCCTCGACCGTGGCGGCCGCGCCGCTAGTGCGGCGCTTCGGCGCGCGCAGCGTATGGATCGAAGGCCACCTCGTCATGGCGCTCGGGCTCCTGGCGCCGCTGGTGCTGCCCGACGCGGCCGGCATCATGGCCTGCGCGCTGTGCGTAGGAGTGACCTTCATGGTGATCACGATGGCCGGCCTGCAGGAGGCCCGCCGGCTCTTCGGCACCGGCGTGCTCGCCGCCATGACGGCCGGTTTTGCCGCCGGGCAGATCGCGGGACCGGCCTTCGTCAGCGTTCTTTCCCATGCCGGCGGGCGGCCGGAACACGCCTGGATCGGCGCGTGCGTCGTGCTGGTGGCAGCCGCGGCGGCGCTTTTCTTTCGGAGACCTCAGCCATGAACGATCGCATGCCGCCGCTTGCCCCCGAAGCGATGTCCGAAGAGCAAAGAGCTGCGGCGGCCGAGCTCGCTGCGGGGCCGCGAGGCGGCGTGCGCGGGCCGTTCGTTCCGCTCCTGCGCAGCCCCGAGCTCATGCGGCGCCTGCAGAAGGTCGGCGAGTACCTGCGCTACGAGAGCGCGCTCGAGCGCCGCCTGGGCGAGTTTGCGATGCTCATCGTGTCGCGCCAGCTCACGCAGCAATTCGAATGGCAGGTGCACTATCCACTCGCTATCTCCGCCGGCCTGGCGAAGGAGACCGCGGACGCGTTGGCGCGCGGTGCCCGTCCGCGGGTGATGCGCGAGGACGAGGCGGCGGTGTACGACTTCTGCAGCGAGCTCCTGCACGTCCACGGAGTTTCCGAGGACGCCTACGGCGCAGCGCTCGCCCACCTCGGAGAACGCGGCGTGGTGGATCTGATCGGCCTGGTCGGCTATTTCATCACCGTATCGCTCGTCCTGAACGCCGCCCATACGCCGGCTGTCCCGCGGCCGGGGGTAGAGCCGTTGGAACCATTCCCGAGCTGACCGGAGCCGGCGCGGCCTCTTTTTTGCTGGGGCCGGCTATGCTGCTTGCGCCGCTCAGGCGGATCTACACGCTCTTCCAGGAATCGTTCGAGGCCTGGACGGAGGACTACGCCCCCAGCATGGGCGCGGCGCTCTCGTACTACACCCTGTTTTCCATCGCGCCGCTGCTCTTGATCGTGGTCGGGCTGGCCGGGCTGGTGTTCGGCCCGGATGCGGCACGCGGCGAGATCTTCGGACAACTGCGCGGCCTGATGGGCGACCAGGGCGCCGCGGGGATCGAGCGACTTCTCGCTGCCGCCGACAAGCCGGAGGGCGGCCTCATCGCGACCGCCACCGGCTCGGCAATGCTCGTCCTCGGCGCGATGTCGGTGTTCGGCGAGCTGCAGAACGCGCTCGACCGCATCTGGCGCGCGCCGGCGCGCAAGAAGAGCGCCGGATGGTGGAACCTGCTGCGCTCGCGGCTGCTGTCCTTCGGCATGATCCTCGGCATCGCGTTCCTGCTCATGGTGTCGCTGGTGGTGAGCGCGGTGCTGTCGGCGCTCGGCCGGTTCTGGAGTCCGATGTTCAAGGAGTGGGAAACGGCCGCGCACCTGATCGACATCGGCGTGAGCTTCGGCCTCGTGACCGTGCTCTTCGCCATGATCTACAAGCTCATCCCGCGCGTGCGGATCGCCTGGCGCGACGTCTGGGTCGGCGCCGCGGTCACCGCCGGCCTGTTCGCGGCCGGCAAGTTCCTCATCGGCCTGTACCTCGGCAAGAGCAGCGTCGCCTCTGCGTTCGGCGCCGCCGGGTCGCTGGTGGTCATGATGGTATGGGTCTACTACTCGGCGCAGATCTTCCTGCTTGGCGCCGAATTCACGTGGGTGTTCGCGCATACCTACGGCTCGCGCCGCGGCGAGCGTCGGCCGCGCCCCGAGGACTCCGCAGCGGTGGTCCCGGCCCGTCCGACGGGCCTCGCCGGGGACGCGCGTTAGTCCAACCGGACTAACGGCAGCGTCGCGGGCGGACTATCGACGCGTACCCGGCTCTTAACCTATTGCCCCCAATATCGTCATAGGCAAGAGTGCGCACGTATGGAGAGAGTCTGGACAGCGGCGGCATGCGGCATCATCGCGATGCTGCTCGCGCTCGCCCCGCGCGTGGCCGCCGCGCAGTTCAGTCCAGGCTCCGGTTCCAATCCGTTCGATCGCGTCGATTCGCCGGCGCTCGCGCAGAGCTTCGGCGGCGGCCCGGTGCGCAGCCTCGAGCGCGACATGCAGGCTGATTTTTACGCGCTCGGCGCTTTTGCGGGGAGGAAGAGCGTGGATCGCTACGAGCGCGTGGAGGTCGAGCGCCCGCAGCCCTGGCAGTTCTACGGCCGGCTCGGGCCGATGTACTTCCAGAACCGGCTGGACTCGAGCGATTCACGCACGCAGTTCAGCTTCCGCGGCACCGGCCCGAGCCTGGGCGGGCGCATCTACATCGGCATCCACCGCACCTGGTAGGGCTGTTAGCCGCCCTGAAGAGGGACCGGCCCGATTTTTCTCGGTTGTGAAAGCGGCGCCGCCGGCCTTGCTTTGGGCGCGGCTTCCTTGCGGCGGTACCGGCGCAGGAAGTCGGGCAGCCAGGGCCGCGCGGCGAGGAGCAGCGTGATGGGGCTGCGCTCGCTCGAGGGGAGCGCGGCGTCGTCGTTGCGCATGCCCGAGAACTCGGCGGCGGTCTTGCGCAGGCGGGCGAGGAGCGCGCTCACCGAAGGCTTGGACAGGGCGCCGTTGGCGAGCACCATCAGCTCGTGCTCGCCGTCGAAGCTCGAACGGAAGAAGTCGCCCACGCCCTGCGCCTTGAAGAAGCGCTGGATCGGCCCGTCCGGGATCCAGGCGAAGGCCCGGCTCACCACCAGCCGGATGCGGTTGTTGGGCATGAGCTCGATGAATTTCAGCCGGTCGAGACGCGCGAGCAGGCGGGTGCACTCGGCCGCGTCGAGCTCGAAGAGCGCCACCATCTCCTCGAACGAATAGTGGTTGAGGGAGAGCAGCGCCACCAGCATGAGCTTCTGGTTGTCGACGAACTCCTTTTCCTGCTCGTAGGAAAGCTGCGAGATCACCGCATCGGGTGCGCCAAGCGAGCGCGCGACATCCGAGAATTCGATGCCCGCCACCTCGCAGATCGCGTCGATCCTCGACAGGGTGAATTCTTTCTGCGAAAACATGCGCTTGACGCTCGCTTCGCTCATCCCCAGGCGCTTGGCCACGGTGGCATAGGTGATGTTGCGAGCGCGCAGCTCCCGCTTCAGGTTTTCGACCAGCGCTGCCGTTCTTGCCATTTTGCCAACCCCCTCTGGACGCATTATCCAGAAAAAGCCGGGGGCGGCTTTAGCTCTTTGTCCGGTTTCGCCTAAGTGACCAGGGCGTACCAGAACTCGATCGGCTCGGAGGTGCGGGCGCGGGGCTCGCCGATCGAGACCACGCCGTGCTCCGGGAGCGCCACTTTCTCGTTGTGCACCACGATCTCCCGGCCGTCCGCGATCGCGACGTAGGTGCCGTTGCTGCTGTGGTCGCGCAGGACGAAATCCCCGCCGCAATGCTCGATCGTGCAGTGCTGGCGCGAGGCGGCGAGGCCCGCCAGGACGATGTCGCAGTCGTCCCCGCGGCCGAGCACGACGGTTTGCTTTTCCCGCGAGCACACCGCGAGCTGGTCGCCGCAGGTCAGCCTGAGCACTGCCATGGCCGTCCACCCGGCGGGGCGCACGCCGATCTGGTGCCAGGATGCCACCTCGCAGACGTCGGGCTGCTCCGAGGCCGCCTCGCGCGTGGTGTGCACGCGCTTCGAGAAATGGCGGAACGCCGGATTGAGCTGCTCGGCCGTGCCGAGCGAGGTGATGGTCTGGCCGTCGTGGGCCTGCTCGACCATGCGCAGCGCGAGCCTGACCGTGTCGTCGCCCAGCGCGCCCCTCACCACCGGGCCGCTGTGGAACGCGATATGCACCCCGATCTTGATTCCGTCGATGGGCGCGAGCGCGTCGATCTTCGCCTGCATCTTCGAGGCGGCGCTCGCCGCGGCGTCGGGGCTCGCGAACACCACCATGAGCTTGCCGCCGATCGTCTTGACCACGCGTCCACCGGTTGCTTCCGCGATACTGACGACCGCCCGTGCCAAGGCTTTGCGGGACGCTTCGCTGCGCTTGGTGCCGCTGGAGGGCTCTGCAAACAAGACGGTCGCGGTCCTGTTGGCTTGCATGCCTACAGTTGTACCAACCGGAACGCCGGGCCGAGTATGAAATAATCGCCGAGCAGGGTTCATGCCAGTGCTTCGTTCGTGACCTAATCGAGGATTGCTGCTGCGCGCTCGTGACCTAATCCCCACCGCATGAAGATCGGCTTGATCGGAATTGGGCAGATGGGACGAGAAATGTCAGTCCGGCTGATCGACGCCGGTCACGAGCTCGTCGTCTGGAACCGCAGCCCCGCGGCGGCCCGCAAGCTCGGCGATCGCGCCCGGGTCGCCGCCGAGCCCGCCGAGGCGACCGATGCGGAGGTCGTCATCACCATGCTCGCCGACGACGCCGCAGTAGAGGCGGTGTGGCTTGCCCCGCGCATGAAGGCGAGTGGCGTGCATCTCAACATGGCGACCGTGAGCCTCAGGGTCGCGCGCGAGCTCGCCGGGCTGCAGGAGGACTACGTCTCGGCGCCGGTATTCGGGCGCCCGCAGGCCGCGGCGAAGGGGGAGCTCGACATCATCGCCGCCGGTCCGGTGGCGGCGCTCGAGCGCTGCCGGCCGGTGTTCAAGCCGCTCGCGCGCCAGGTGTTCGTGGTCGGAACGGATCCGGAGCACGCCAACGCGGTGAAGATCGCGCGCAACTTCCTCCTCGCCACGGTGATCGAGAGCCTGGGGGAAGCGTTTTCGTTGATCCGTGAAAGCAAGGTCGCCCCGGATGTCTTTCTCAATATCATCGCGAGCACGTCGCTCGCGGCGCCGGCGTACAAGAACTACGGCAAGCTCATGGTCGAGCGCGCCTACGACCCGGCGCAGTTCTCGATGGAGCTCGGACTGAAGGACGTCGAGCTCGCGCTCGCCACGGCGCGGGAAAAGGGAATTGCGCTTCCCAGCGGCGAATTGATCCGGGAGCATCTCGTGCGAGCCATCGAGCGCGGACACCGCCGCAAGGACTGGGCCGGGCTCGCCGAGCTCGGCGGCGCTACAGAATCCGGTTGAACCAGAGGAGCGACAGGCCGGCGGAGACGAGCATCGTGAAAGCCGCAAGCGCGGCGAAGAGCGCCGTGATCTCGGTCTCCTTGCGCTCGAGCACGAACTTCGAGTTGAGCGACTGGTAGATCTTCTTCAGGTCGACCGCGGTCCCGGCGTAGAAGTACTCGCCGCCGGTGAGATTCGAGATCTGCTTCAGCGTCTCCTCGTCGAGGCGCACCCGCATCGACCAGCCTTCGCCGACCAGGATCTCGCCGTTCGGCGTGCCCACGCCGACGGTGTACACCCGGATGCCGCGCTCCGCGGCCATGCGCGCGGCCTCGATCGGATCGGGCCCGGTGGTCGCCTGCCCGTCGGTGAGCAGGATGATGGCGGCGGACTTGTACGAGCCGGGCGGCACGGGCTTGGGCGGCGCCTTGTCGGCATCGCGCGGTCCCCCGGCGAGCGGGCCGCCGGGAAAGCCGCCTGGTCTCTGGCCGGGCGCATTCATGCGCGGATTGGTCGCGCGCAGGTCGAAGTCGACGTCGGGGAAGATGGCCTTGAGCGCGACCAGGATGCCGCTGCCGATGGCGGTGGCGCGCTGCAGCTGCAGGCGGTCGATCGCGGCGTGCAGGTCCTCGCGGCTGTTCGTGGGCGGCTGCACCAGCGACGCCGTTCCGGCGAAAGCGACGATGCCGACGCGCGTCGAGCGCGGCTGCTCGTTGATGAAGGTCTTGGCGGCGTTCTGCGCCGCGGTCATCCGGTCGGGCTCGACGTCCTTCGCGCGCATGCTGCCCGACACGTCGAGAGCGAGGATGATGATCTCGTGCTGCGACGGCAGCCGCACCACCGCGGCCGGGCGCGCCACCGCCGCGATCATCACGACGAGCGCGAGGAGGAACAGGAGCGGCGGCACGTGGCGCCTGAACCGGCCGCTCGAGCCCATCGCCTCGCGCACCATGGTCAGGCTGGCGTAGCGCAGCGCCGCCCTGGCCTTGCGCCGCAGGATGAAGAAATAAAGTGCCACCAGGAGCGGCACCAGCGCGAGCAGCCAGAGGAATTCCGGCCACAGGAAGGTCATCGCACCGCCTCCAGGTGCGCAGCCCTCCGCGCCGCCTTGGCCGTCGCGCCCGCGGCGAGCTGGGTGCGGCGCTTGCGCAGGTCGGCGAAGCGCAGGATGGCGTCGGCGAGGGCATCGTCGGTGGCGAGCTCGAGCGCGTCGACGCCGGCGTCGCGGAACGCCTCGCGCAGCTCGAGCTCGCGGCGGCGCGCGAGCTCCGCGAAGCGCTTGCGGAAGCCCTTGTCGTGCGTGTCGACGAAGAGCTGCTCGCCGGTCTCCGCGTCCTGCATCACGAACAGGCCGATGTCGGGCAGCTCCATCTCGAGCGGGTCGTACAGGCGCACCGCGATGACCTCGTGGCGGCGCGCGAGCAGCGCGAGCGGCTTGGCCCAGCCCGGGGCGCTGATGAAATCGGACACCACGAACACGAGCGAACGGCGCTTCACCACCGAGAAGCCGCTGTGCAGCAATTCCTCGAGGCGCGTTCCGCCGGAGCGCTCGAGCCGCGGCCGCGATGCCATCGCGCTCATGAGGTGGAGCACGTGACGCCGGCCGTTGCGCGCCGGGATCACCTTGTCGACCTTGTCGCCGTAGAAGAGCGCCCCGACGCGGTTGCCGTGACGCGTGAGCAGGCGCGCCAGCACCGCGACGAAGTCGGCCGCAACCGAGCGCTTGCGCACCTCGCCCGAGCCGAAGTCGATCGACGGGGAGAGGTCGAGCAGGAACCACGCGTTGATGTCGCGGTCCTCGTTGTATTCGCGCACGTAGGGCGTCTGCAGGCGCGCGGTGACGTTCCAGTCGATGTGGCGCACGTCGTCGTGGTACTGGTACTCGCGCAGGTCGGCGAGGTCCAGGCCGAAGCCGCGGAAGAGTGTCCGGTAGTCGCCGTGCAGCAGCCCGTCAAGACGGCGAATAACCGTCCATTCAAGCTTCTTCAGCAGCTTCTCAAGATCCCGCGGCGACTGCTGCTCTGACATGTTCCAAAGGCTTCTGGGGGGCGGGAATGTTCTGCATGATGCGCTGGATGATCTCGTCGGGCGCGAGCGCGTCGGAGAGCGCCTCGTAGGAGAGCACCAGGCGATGGCGCAGCACGTCGGGCGCGAGGTCGGTCACGTCCTCGGGCAGCACGTAGCTGCGGCCGCGCAGGTGCGCGAGCGCGCGCGCCGCCTCGATGAGATGGATCGAGGCGCGCGGGCTGGCGCCGTAGGTGATGTAGCGCGCGATGCTCTTGATGCCGTACTGCTCGGGGTCGCGCGTTGCCGCGGCCAGGCGCACCGCGTACTGGATGAGCGAGGGATCGACGTAGGCGCTGCGGCATTCGCGCTGCAGCGCGCCGAGCTGCTCGGTGGTCGCCACCTCGGCCACGTCGAGCGCCGGTCCGGTGACGCGCTCGACGATCACGAACTCCTCCTCCTCGCTCGGGTAGCCGACCAGCACCTTCATCATGAAGCGGTCGACCTGCGCCTCGGGCAGGGGATAGGTGCCTTCGGTCTCGATCGGGTTCTGCGTCGCCATGACGAGGAAGGGCTCGGGCACCTTGTGGGTCTCGCCTGCGATCGTGACCTGGCGCTCTTGCATGACCTCGAGCAACGCGCTTTGCACCTTGGCGGGGGCGCGGTTGATCTCGTCGGCGAGCAGCAGGTTGCAGAACACCGGCCCGAGCGAAGTCGAGAAGTCGCCGCTCTTCTGGTTGTAGATGCGCGTGCCGACGAGGTCGGCGGGCACGAGGTCGGGCGTGAACTGGATGCGCTTGAACGAGCCGCGCACGGTGCGCGCGAGCGTCTTGACCGTGAGCGTCTTCGCGAGCCCGGGCACGCCCTCCACCAGGAGGTGGCCTTGCGCGAGCATCGCCACCATCACGCGCTCGAGGAAATGGTCCTGCCCCACTACCATCTTCTTCACCTCGTAGAGCACGCGCTCCATCAGCGTGGTGACCTCCCGGCTCATGCTGTTTCTCTCCTCAGAACGGCGACAGGCCGACCGCGCCCGCGGCCGACTCGATGGGAACGGCGAACCCGATGCCGATGAAGACCCGCTGCTCGGTCGGGTTGAGTAGCCCGGTGACGATGCCTACCACCTCGCCCTCCGCGGTCACGAGCGGCCCGCCCGAGTTGCCCGGGTTGGCGGCGGCGTCGAACTGGATGAGGTTGGTCAGCACGCGCTTGCCCTCGGGCGAGCGGTATTCGCGGCGCAGGCCCGACACCACCCCCGCCGACACCGAAGGGCCGATGCCGAACGGGAAGCCTACCGCCATGACGTCGTCGCCGAGGGCGAGATCCTTGGTCGAGCGCATGGTGGCCGCGGTGAGGTCGTCCGGGATGGTCTTCGCCTGCAGCACTGCCAGATCCTGGTCGGGGTGAAGTCCCACCACGGTACCCTCGGATTCCAGGCCGTCGAAGAAGACGAGCTGGAGCTTGGTGGCGTTCGCCACGACGTGCAGGTTGGTGAGGATGACGCCGGTGTCGACGATCACCACCCCGGTGCCGACGCTGCGCTCCACCTCGTCGCCGTTCTCGTCGATGCCCATGCCGCGCACGCGCACCACCGCGGGGCGGATTGAGTCGTAGGCCTTCGACATCCGCGAGGGCAGGGTGTTGTTCTCCAGCGTACGCATCACCGCCGCGTCGATGTCCTGCTGGGTCAGCTCGCGCGGCCCCGGCGCGTTTGTCGCGTGGAGCAGGACAAGCGCTGCGGTCACCGCGACGCCGGCAGCAAAGCCGAGCGCAGCGCGATGCCGCGACACGAAGTCGCGCACGCGCGACGGCTTCTTAGCTGTTGTTACAGGTAAAACCGGTGCCTCGCTCGGCGCGCTTTGGGTGGCGGGCCGGCTAGAACGGCTATAAAGGGTGGCTTTACGCACTTCTATCCAGTCGACTCCGTTTCGCTGCTACAGTTCCGCGCCAATGATCGCTCCACATTCCACCACTCGCGTGCGCACCACGCACGTCGGCAGCCTGATCCGGCCGGCCGAGCTGCTGCAGTTTATCCGTCCGAAGCAGGCCGGGCAGCCCTACGACGAGCAAGCTTACGCCAAATGCCTGCGCGCGAGCGTCGAGGCGGCGGTCCGGCGCCAGGTCGACGCCGGCATCGACGTGGTCAGCGACGGCGAGTTCGGCAAGTCCATCAGCTGGTCACAATACGCCCTGGAACGCCTCTCCGGGTTCGAGCGCCGGGCCGCCCGGCCGGGCGAGCACGGCTTCAACCGCGGCGCCGACCGCGCCCGCTTCGCGGAGTTCTACCGCGAGCTCGACGCCGCCGAGGGTCCGCCCGCGGCGGTCGGCGCGAGCGCCGGCGTGGCGGTGTGCGTCGGGCCGATTTCGTACACCGGCCTCGCGGAGCTGCGGCGCGACATCGAAAATTTCAAGTCAGCTTTGGGTCAGGCTGGCGCGCAGCGAGGGTTCCTGCCGGTCGCCTCGCCCACGAGCGTGATCCCCGACCGCAGGAACGAATACTACAAATCCGACGAGGAGCTGCTCCACGCGATCGCCGACGCGATGCGAGCGGAATACCGCGCGATCGTCGACGCCGGCCTCGAGCTGCAGCTCGACGACGCGCGCCTCGCGGTCACCTACGACCGCATGGTGCCGCCGGCGAGCTTCGCCGACTACCGCAACTGGGTGGCGATGAACGTCGAGGCGATCAACCATGCGCTCGCCGGCATCCCCGAGGAGCGGGTGCGCTATCACGTCTGCTGGGGAAGCTGGCCCGGTCCGCACGTGACGGACGTGCCTTTCAAGGACATCGTCGACCTGGTGCTCAAGGTAAAGGCCGGGACCTACCTCATCGAGGGCGCGAACCCGCGCCACGAGCACGAATGGCGCGTGTGGGAGAGCGTCAAGCTTCCCGAGGGCAAGGTGCTCGCGCCGGGGATGATCAGCCACGCCACCAACGTGGTCGAGCATCCCGAGCTGGTGGCGCAGCGCATCGTGCGCCTGGCGCACCTGGTCGGGCGGGACCGCGTCCTGGCGAGCACCGACTGCGGCTTCGCGCAGGGCCCGTTCCACCGGCGCGTTCACCCCACCATCATGTGGGCGAAGCTCGAGGCGCTGGCCGAGGGGGCCCGGATCGCCTCGAAAGCGCTTTTCTAGAGAAGAACTCGAAGTCGATTTCCGGCTCGCGGCCGGACACGATGTCGGCGAGCGCACGGGCGCTGCCGCAGGCGTGAGTCCAGCCGAGCGTGCCATGCCCGGTGTTCAGGTACAGGTTCGCGTAGCGCGTCGCCCCGATGTACGGCACGTTGGAGGGCGTCGCCGGCCGCAATCCGGTCCAGAACTGCGCGCGCTCCATGTCGCCCGCGCCCGGAAAGAGCGCCTCGGTGCGCCGCAGGAGCGCCCGGCAGCGCACCTCGTTCAGCTCGGTGCTGTAGCCGTTCAGCTCCGCGGTGCCGGCGATGCGCAGCCGATCGCCGAGCCGCGAGAAGACGAGCTTGTACTCGTCGTCGGTAAGCGAAACCGAGTAGGCCTTCGCCACGTCGGCGACGGGCACCGTGGCCGAATAGCCTTTCGCGGGATAGATGTTCAGACGAATCCCCACCGTCTTCGCCAAGAGGGGACTGTAAGCGCCGAGCGCGAGTACATATGCGTCGGCCGTCAGCATCTCGTCTTCGAGGCACACCCCGGCGATGCGCTCGCCCTCGTGCGCGAGAGCCGAAATTGTTTTTCCATACAGGAATTTCACTCCACGGGAGGCAGCAAGCCGGGCGAGATTCTGCGTGAATTTGTGCGCGTCGCCCGACTCGTCGCTCGGCGTGAAGCTTCCTCCCACGAGAAGGTGGCGCGCGCTCTTCAAGGCCGGCTCGATCTCGATGCACCTCTCCGGCGCGAGCATCTCGATGTCGCAGCCATGCTCGCGCATCACGCGCGCGGGCTCGAGCGCCGCATCGAGCTCGCGCTCGCTGGTGTAGAAGTGCAGGATGCCGCGTACGAGGTGGTCGTAGGCGATGCCGGTCTCCGCGCGCAGCGCCTGCAGCGTGGCGCGGCTGTAGAGTCCCAGAGTCACGATCTGGCGGATGTTGTGCCGCGTGCGCGCGGCAGTGCACTCGCGCAGGAACGAAAGTCCCCACAGCCACTGCCTGAGATCCGGCCGCAGGCGAAAGAGCAGCGGCGCGTCCTCGCGCGCGAGCCACTTCAGCACCTTGAGCGGCGCTGCGGGGTTGGCCCACGGCTCGGCGTGCGACACCGAGATCTGGCCGCCGTTGGCGAACGACGTCTCCATGCCGGCGGCGTCGCGCCGCTCGAGCACGGTGACCTCGTGGCCGGACTTGCTGAGAAACCATGCGGTGGTGACGCCGACGACGCCGGCGCCAAGGACGAGGACTTTCATGACGGGCTCCTCTTCAAGGGTTGGCGAGAAATAGCTGCCTTCTCGCGCCGCTCCCTCTGTCCCTTGAGGTTGCCCTCTACCTGAGAGATTCAGCCCCTGCTTGCTCGGGGCCTTGCTCCTTCGGTGAGCGGATCGCCTGTGACTACGACCCGCTGCTCTCCAGAATTCGGCTCATGTCCGCGCCAGTTCATGGGCCTGAGCGGTTACGGGAGATTTCGCCTTCGGCGGCGCCGCGTCCTGCTGCGGCGACTCTCCTGGAACGGACAGCTGCAGTCTAACATTCGGCCGTTCGCCCGCCGGTGAAGTTTTCCGCGGCTGTTGTCGCCCGGCGACGAATAAAGCCGCATTTCCAGTACCTGGAGTGAAAAAGCTGATCATGAAACGGCCGCCCGAGGGCGGCCGTTTCTGCATTGCATTGCGACTACGGTAACTACTTCGTGCTGCCCGAGCTCGAGCCCGAGGACGGCGAGGCGCCGCTGCTTGTGCCGCCTGGGGCGCTCAGGGTGCCGCTGCCCGAAGTGCCTCCGGCGCTTGGCGACGACGGCGTGCCGGCGGTCTCCTTCTCGCCGCGCACTTCGATGTCGACGCGGCGGTCGGGCTGCAGGCAGGAGATGAGCTTCGAGCCCTTCATGCCCTTGCACTGGTCGCCGGTGACAGGATCGCTTTCGCCACGACCCTCGGAGCGCACTTTGCTGGTCTCGATGCCTTTCTGGGCCAGGTATTCCTTGACCGCGGCGGCGCGCTTCTCGGAGAGCTGCTTGTTGTACTGGTCGTTGCCGATGCGGTCGGCGTGCCCGATCGCGTTGATCAGCTGCACGTTCGCGCCCGTCAGGCGGCTGGCGATGTCGTCGATCTTCTTCATCCCCTCGGGTTTCAGCTCGGCCTTGTCGAACGCGAACAGCACGTCGGACGAAAGGCTGATCTGCTCGATGAGCGGCGGCTGCGGGGGAGGCGCCGTCACGAGCGGGGTGGGCGCAACTGGGGGAGGCGCCGCTACCGCTACCGGGGGCGGAGCCGCTACTTGCACGACGCGCACCGCGTCGCACGGGGCAGCGGCCTTCTCCGGTGTCCAGTCGGTGGTCTTCCAGCACAGGCCGTAGGGCGAAGTCCAGACCTGGTTTTGCGAGTCGGACACATAGCCGGGCGCCGCGGCCTGCGCGGTGCCAGCGAGCGTGGCCAGCGCGAACGCGACCGCGGCCCCGGTCAGTTTGAGATTGAAGCGATGGATCATGCGCGTCTCCTTGGGCAGACGTTTCGTTGAGATGTCGTTTCCGGCGCGAACGACCGCGCCGGGCAGAGAAGAGACAGCAAACGTCGTGCCGCGGTCACAGTCCCCGCGGCACGAGGGAGGGGCCGTCAGGCCTTGGGCGTCATGCCGACGACGCCGTCGAGGCGGGTGCCGTTCGGCGAGGGATGCGCCATCTCGGCGGAAATGAAGCGCGCGAGCGCGATGATGAGTCTCTGCCGCTCGCTGGTGAGACGCTTCGGATCCTGCAGGGTGAGCTGCGCCTGCTCGACGATCTGGTTCAGCTTCGCGACTACGTTGTGCTGGTTCATTTTCCTACCCGTTGCTGAGAAGCGGGAGCACGCTACCAAATCCGGCGCGCGCCGTGCGAAGCGCGCGCGTCGTTGTGGCCGCGCAGCAACATCGCGTCGCCGCGCGGCGTCGCGTTTGCGGGACTAAAGCTTGCAAGCGGCTTCGTAGACGAGGCGAGCAGCGGCGGCATCGACGACCGCTTGGCCAAGCGATTTGAAGATGATCGTCGATCCCGGCGCGGGGGGCGGACGCGTTCCGGCGAGGATCTCGCCGAGCTCGGCCGACACCTGAGCCCCTGAGAGGATCACGTCGCCGGATTCCTGCGCCGCGGCCTCGTAGCTGTCGGCGATCAACACGTTCGCCATCGCTTCGTCGTCGAGCTCCCGCCAGGCGGGGCGCGGCGCGCCCACGGCGGCAACCAGAGCGCCGCGCCTGAGCCACGCCCCCTTGAGCACCGGCTCGCGCGCGGTGGTGACGGTGCAGACGATGTCGGCGTCCCGCACCGCTTCTTCTGCGGTACTTTTTGCAAGACCTCTAACGTCAACGGCACAGCGCGCGACGTTCTGGGGATTGCGACTCCAGACGCGGATTTCCGATACCGGACGCACGGCGCGCAGCGCGGCGGCATGGGTGCGGGCCAGAACGCCGCTGCCGAGGAGGGCGACGGTCTTGGGCGAGCGGGAGGTGAGGCAGTCGACCGCCACCGCTGAGGCGGCGGCGGTGCGCAGCGCGGTAAGCCAGGTGGCATCCATGACTGCGAGCGTGCGGCCGTTGACTGCGTCCATGAGCACGATGGTCGCCTGCATGGTGGGCAGGCCGCGGCCGGCGTTGCCGGGAATCTGGGTGATCAGCTTGATCGCGAGCAGGCCGCCGGCGAGCGCCGGCTTGAGGAAGAGCACGCCCTGGTCCGGCGGGATCTCCATCACGCTGCGCAGCGGCTGCACCACGCGGTGCGCGGAAAGGTCGATCAGCGCCTCGCGCACCGCGGCGATGAGCGGCTCGAGGCCGAGCAGGCGGCGAACCTCGGCGTCGGCGACGTGCAGAGTCATGGTTGAATCCGCATTCTATGCGTGCGGACATCGCCGTCCTCGGCGCCGGGATCGTGGGGATCTGCGTCGCGCTGCACCTGCAGAAGCGAGGCCGCGCGGTGGTGCTGCTCGACCGCCGCGGCGCCGCCGAGGAGACTTCCTTCGGCAACGCCGGCCTGATCCAGCGCGAAGGCGTCTACCCCTACGGCTTTCCGCACGACTTCGGCGCGCTCATCCGCTATGGCTTCAACCGCACCATCGACGCCTACTACCACCCGAGCGCGCTGCCGAAGCTCGCGCCGTTCCTGCGCCAGTACTGGCGCTACTCGCGCCCCGCACGCCACGCGGAGGTGGCGCGGCGCTATTCGAAGCTGATCGAGCACTGCGTCACCGAGCATCAAGCGCTAGCCGAGGAGGCCGCTGGGACGCAATTCCTCCACCGCACCGGCTGGCTCAAGGTGTTCCGCACCGAGCGCGAGCGCGACCTGCGTCTCGAGGAGGCGGCGCGCTGGAAGCGCGAGTTCGGCATCGATTACCGTGCGCTCGACGCGCGCACGCTGCGCGAGCTCGAACCGCACGTGGCGCCGGTCCTCGTGGGCGCGCTCCATTGGACCGAGCCGGTGAGCGTCGACGATCCGCACGGGCTCGCGCTCGCCTACCTCGCGGCTTTCGAGCGCCTGGGCGGCCGATTCGTGCAGGGGAATGCCGCCAGCCTGGAGCCGGACGCGGACGGCTGGCGCCTGCGCAGCGCGCAGGGCGACGTCTTCGCGCGCGAGGCGGTGGTCGCACTGGGTCCCTGGGCCGACGTGCTGACGCGTGCGTTGGGCTACGACCTGCCGCTCGCTGTGAAGCGCGGCTACCACATGCATTACCGCCCGGCGGGGACGGCGAAGCTGAACTACCCGATGCTCGACACCGAGCGCGGCTACTTCCTTGCGCCGATGCGCCGCGGCATCCGCCTCACCACGGGCGCGGAGTTCGCGCTGCGCGACGCCATCCGCACCCCGGTGCAGCTCGGACGCGCCGAGCCGATCGCGCGCGATCTCTTCCCGCTCGCCGAGCGGCTCGATACCGAGCCCTGGATGGGCGCCCGGCCGTGCACGCCCGACATGCTGCCGGTGATCGGACGCGCCCCGCGCCATCCCAATCTCTTCTTCGCCTTCGGCCACGCGCACCACGGCCTCACGCTCGCGGCGGTCACGGGAAGGCTGGTGGCCGAAATGATGACCGGCGAGGCGCCGCTCGTCGACCCGGCGCCGTATTCGCCGGCGCGCTTCGCATGAAGCTCGCGATGCACCGGAACTCGCTGTTCGCGATCCTGCTGCGCTCGCCCTGGTGGGCGAGCCTGCTCGTCGCCGTCGGCATAGTGGCGGTGTTGCGGCTGGTGCTGGCGGACATCTATGCATTGTTCGCCGCGCTTCCGTTCATCGTGGTCGCCGCCTATGCCGCCTTCCAGCAGCTCCGCGCGCCCAGCGCCGCGAAGGTCGCGCAACGGCTCGAAGCGCTCCGCGCCCAGCCCTGGGAGGAATTCGCCGGCGCGGTGGAGTCGGCCTTTCGACGAGAAGGCCATGCGGTAAGCCGCCTCGACGGCAGGGAGGCCGACTTCGAGCTGACCAAGTCCGGGCGAGTGTCCCTGGTGAGCTGCAAGCGCTGGAAGGTGGCGCGGACCGGCATCGAGCCGCTGCGCGAGCTCGATGCCGCGCGACGCAGGCGTGAGGCGCACCACTGCATCTACATCGCTGCGGGCGATGTTACCGAGAACGCTGTCGCTTTCTCGGCAAAGAACAACATTACCCTGCTGCGCGGCGCCGAGCTCGTAACGCTGCTGAAGCGCTAACTGCGTTCGTTCTAGCCGAAAAGCTTCACGAGCTGCACGACAGCGCCGAGCAGCCGGCACGGTGCCGAGCCCATTCGGGCCGCCGCTCGGCGAGCGCGTCGTTCTCGGGCTGCTCGTCGTAGGGCCGCGCGAGAACCCTCATCAGGCGCTCGAGCACCGAGCTGTCGCCCTTCCCGAGCGCATCGATGGCGAGTTGCGCGAGATAGTTCCGCGGCACGTATTTCGGGTTCGCGCCGTTCATGCGCTGCACGCGCTTCTCTCTGTCTTCGTCACGGACGCGAGCGGCGTAGTGCTCGAGCCAGCTTTCGAGTCGCGGGCGCGGCTGGTCGGCATAGAACGCGCGCCGCAGCGGCTCGAGCGAGGGTTTGTCCGGAGTGACCGCGGCGAGATTGCGGAAAAACAGAGTGAAGTCGGTCTCGGCCTCGGCAAGGGCGTCGAACATCCCGCGCAGCAGCTCGACGTCGCCCTCGTTCCACGACGCGAGGCCGAGCTTCTCCATGAACGCGCGCTGCCAGCCGGAGTTGAAGGTTTCTGCGTACAACACCAATCCGTCTTCCAACCTTTCCTTCTGAGCCAGGGGCAGAAGCGCCTCTGCGAGCCGCGCGAGGTTCCACTGCGCGATGTGCGGTTGCTGGCCATAGGCGTAGCGCCGCCCCTGCGCGTCGGTGGTGTTCGGCGTCCAGAGCGGATCGTAGCCCTCCAGCCAGCCGTACGGACCGTAGTCGATGGTGAGGCCGAGGATCGACATGTTGTCGGTGTTCATCACGCCGTGCACGAAGCCGAGGCGCATCCAGTCGACCATCAGCACGGCGGTGCGCCGGCAAAGCTCATGGAAAAATTCGGGATAGGTTGCGCCAGCGTAGTGCTCCCGAATCACGTAATCGGCGAGCCGCTTGAGCGCGTCGAGCTCCTGGTGCGCCGTGTGGATCTGGAAATTGCCGAAGCGCACGAACGACGGCGCGACCCGGCACACGACCGCGCCGGGCTCGGGCTCGGGGTTGCCGTCGTAGAACATGTCGCGGATCACGCTCTCGCCGGTCGCGACGAGGCTGAGCGCGCGCGTCGTCGGCACGCCGAGCCAGTGCATCGCTTCGCTGCAAAGAAATTCGCGCAGCGACGAGCGCAGCACCGCGCGGCCGTCGGCGGTGCGTGAATAGGGCGTCTTGCCCGCCCCCTTCAGCTGCAGCTCCTGCCTGCGGCCATCGGTGGCGATGATCTCGCCGAGCGTGATGGCGCGCCCGTCGCCGAGCTGCCCGGCCCAGTGGCCGAACTGGTGGCCGCCGTAGCGCGCGGCGTAGGGATGCATTCCTGGAAGGGTCTTGCTTCCTCCGAGAATCTCCGCGTCCACTCCGGTGGGATTACTCGGACGCGCGATGCCCAGGTATTCACCAAGGTCATCTGACCAGGCGAGCAGACGCGGAGCAGCGACCGGCGTGGGATCAACGCGCGTGTAGCTCGCCTCGCTCACTGGCCGAGGCACATTGGTCAGCACCGGGTCCGGTGGAAGATCGCGCACGTACGTGTTCTCGAACGCCACGTGCTCGAGAGAGACGGGGGTGGATTCGATCTTGGGTCGCGCGGTCATGAAGTCAAAAACGCAAAGAGCATTCCCGCATTATGGCAGTATGCCCGCCATGCATCGCGTCGCCATCCGGCAGGAGATCATCGACCGGGTGATGGCGCGCCGCGGCAGGCTGCGCTGGTTCGACCGGCTCGACGCGGCCAAGACCGCGTTGGTGACCGTGGATATGCAGAGCACGTTCTGCGCGCCGGGTGGTCCGGCCGAGGTGCCGGCAGCGCGCGGCATCGTCCCGAACATCAACCGCCTGAGCGCCGGCCTGCGCCGCCTCGGCTGCCCGGTCATCTGGGTGCTGCATGCCAATACGCAGAGCAGCGGGCGGAGCGACTGGCCGCTGTTCTTCGAGCACGTGGTCGCCGCCGAGGTGCGTGAGCGCACGCTCGAAAGCCTCGAGCCCGGCCGCCAGCAGGTGTGGCCGGAGCTCGACACCGCCGCGGAGGACATCATCATAGTGAAGAACCGCTACAGCGCGCTGGTGCCGGGCTCTTCCACGCTCGAGCGGGTGCTGCGGGCGCTGGGCGTCGACACGCTTCTCATCGCGGGCACCAAGACCAACGTGTGCTGCGAGTCGACCGCGCGCGACGCGATGATGCTCGACTTCAAGGTCGTACTGGTGTCCGACTGCTGCGCGGCGCTTTCGGACGACGAGCACCGCGCGACTCTCGAAACCCACATCCAGCAGTTCGGCGATGTCGCGACCGCCGAAGAGGTGCTGAGGCTCCTGTCATGAAAATCACCTGTCTGCCGAACGGGCCTTACTTGCTTTCCAAGGATGAAGTCAGCTTGCGACGCGAAGACGGCACGACGTTCGAAGCCCGCTCGGGCGTGGCGCTATGCCGCTGCGGCGGCTCGGCCAACAAGCCGTTCTGCGACGGCACGCACCGGAAGAACGGCTTCTCCGACCGCAACATGGCGGACCCCGCCCGCGACCGCAGGGTGGCATATGCCGGCAAGGGGATCACGATCTTCGACAATCGCTCGATCTGCGCTCACGCCGGTTACTGCACCGATGGCCTGGCGAAGGTGTTTCGCATGAAGGCCGAGCCCTGGATCGACCCCGACGCCGCGGCGGTCGCGGAGATCATCGCGACGATCGAGAAATGCCCTTCGGGTGCGCTGAGCTACGCGATGGGCGGGATAGAGGCGCCGCCGCCGCGACGCGAGCCGACGATCACGGTCGTGAACGACGGACCCTACGCGGTGACCGGCGGGGTCGAGCTCGCGGGCGTGCGGCGCGGCGAGGGCGCTTCCGAGGAGCACTACACGCTGTGCCGCTGCGGCGGGTCGAAGAACAAGCCGTTCTGCGATGGCACGCATTGGAGTATCGGGTTCAAGGATCCATAGGTGCGCGACGTCGGCTGCCGTTGTTATAGAATTTTCGTGCAATGCGCAGACGTCTGAGGCGTTCGATTTGCATTCTTCTCCTCGGGGCCATCGGGTTCTGGCAGGTGAGCCTCGTAGTTGCGGCGTGCGAAATGGACCGCGCGGATCTCGCTCAAGTGCTTTCAACGAAGGGCGGCGGGGAATGCTGCGACGGTGCCGCGATGGACGACGGGATGCCGATGGCGGCTGCATCCTGCGTCGCGCACGCTACAAGCGACCTTCAAATCCTTGGAGTGTCGCTGTCCTTGGATCATCCGCAATCGGCTGTGGTCGCACTCTACGTGCCGCCTCGGCATCCTCCCGCGACAAAGGGCCGAGTGCTGGCTCGATCACCCGCGGTTCCGCCTCGAATACTGCTTCACTCGTTCCAGGTCTGATCCGTTTCGCCGGAAGGCGCGCCTAGCTGGTTCGTTCGGGCTTGCGGCTGCCCGTGTATCAACGCCATTCGGAGAACGGAATGTACTACCTGACGTGGTTCAGTGCCCTCGCATTTGGGCTGTTTTCGCTCGGAGCGGATGCGGCGGGCGATGCTAAGCGCGGCGCAAACATTCTTGGACAATGCCTCGGGTGCCACTCAACCGAGCCGGGAGAGCATCTGACCGGACCGAGCCTTGCGAAGGTGATCAATCGCAGGGCAGCTTCACTGACTGACTTCACGCGTTATTCGGACGCGCTTAAGCGCTCCAACCTTACTTGGAACGAGGCAACGCTAGACAAGTGGTTGGCAAATCCGGCGAAGGTGGTTCCAGGCACCAGCATGACTTTCCCGGGAATCAAGGAAAGCCAGGCGCGCCAGGACATCATTGCCTTCCTCAGGGCGACCGACGAAGGTAAAGCCCCGAGCGCGGAGGGCCGGGGCGGCAAGATGGGAGGCATGCAGGTGCGCAAACCGAACCTGAAGGAGGCCCCGGCAGCGGGCCAAGTGCGCTCGATGCGCCACTGCGGGGATACGTACGCCGTGGAAACAGCGGACGGCAAGACGGAAAAAGTCTGGGAGTTCAACCTGCGCTTCAAGACCGACTCGAGCAAGCTCGGACCCGAGCGCGGCAAGCCGGTCGTGGTCGGTGCAGGCATGCAAGGCGACCGTGCCTCCGTAGTGTTTTCGAATCCCGCCGAAATCAGCGCTTTCATAAAAGAGTCCTGCCAATGATCAAGGTTCTGGTTGCCAGCATTGCCCTTTGCTTCGCCGCGCTTGCGCATGCTCAGGTCACGCTCGTGCACGTACACGGACTCTCGTATAGCGCTGATGGCAAGCGCCTGATGATTCCGAGTCACTTCGGTCTTGCGATCTATGAGAACGGAAAGTGGAGCAAGGCGCCCGGCCCGGAGCACGACTACATGGGATTCAGCGGCACCGCGCGGCACATCTACAGCAGCGGCCATCCCGCTGCCGGTTCGGGCCTGGTGAATCCATTTGGCCTTCTTCGCAGCCGCGACGGCGGCAAGACCTGGGACAAGCTCGGCCTGGAGGGCGAGAGCGATTTCCACTTCATGTCGGCGGGATGGAACAGCAATGCGGTCTACGTCTGGAATACCGAACCGAATTCGCGCATGCGCGCTGCGGGGTTGCACTACACGCTGGACGATGGATCTGCCTGGAAGCGGCCGAGCGCAAACGGAGTCTCCGGCGATCTTCGCGCACTTGCAGTTCATCCCGACCACGCAGCCACGCTGGCGGTCGCAACATCTCAAGGCTTGTTCGTATCGAGCGATCATGGCGAGCGCTTCGACAGGCGCGCCGATGGACCCGCGTTCGCGCCGTTCTTCGACCTGGACGGAAAGCATGTTTGGCATGCTCGATTTGCAGCCGGAAAGCACATCCTTGTCCGCATGCCGATTGGCGGCGGGCAGCCGGTGCAGGTCGCCTTACCGCGAATTCAGGACGACGCTGTCGGTTTCCTTGCGCAGAACCCGGTTGCGCCGAAGGAGTACGCCATCGCCACCTATCAACGCGACGTGTACGTGTCCAAGGATGGAGGACGATCGTGGAAACAAATTGCGCGTCGCGGACAGACGAACCTAGTCGCGCCTGCCGGACCCGCCTCTGGAAATGGCCTGAACCACCAACACGACAAGCGTGACTAGAAGGGCGACGAGCAACACGCCACCGAGCATGCCCATGCCCATCATCATGCTCATCATGGAGTGCATTGCGCCGGTCATCATGCCGCTTGGACGCAAATGGCTGTTGATCGTTCCTTTGGCGTGCGCTCTCGGCGGCTGCGGCGATCGGTCCGCGCCCGGCGATGACCCGCGCGCCGACCCGCGTGACGGTCAGAGGGTTGCGCTTGGCGCCAGGGTATACGCTCAACAGTGCGCGACCTGCCACGGCGCGAAGCTGGAAGGACAACCCGGTTGGAGGAGGCACCTTCCAAACGGTCGCATGCCCGCACCGCCGCACGATGAGAGCGGCCATACTTGGCATCATCCCGATAGCTTGCTGTTCGGAATCACCAAGCGCGGCTTGATCCCGCCGTATGCGCCCGCCGATTATCAGAGCGACATGCCCGCGTTCGGCGGCAAATTAAGTGATGACGAAATTTGGGCAGTACTGGCGTTCATCAAGAGTCATTGGACTTCGAAGGAAGTCGTGGAGACGCGCGCCGAGATGATGCGCAGTGCGCCGAAGCGCTAAATTGGCCGCTAAATGTGGTGGCGGGCGGCTATGATGCAGCGGGACCCGAGGAAGAGGATCGCGCAATGCTGAGACTCTGGATGACTTTGCTGCTCGCCGTCGCGACGCCCGCGGCGCTTGCGCAGCCTTACCCGACCAAGCCGGTGCGCATCGTGGTGCCGTTCGCGCCTGGCGGCGGCGTCGACGTGACGGCGCGTATCCTCGCGCAGCGCCTCACCGAGGGCCTGAAGCAGCCGTTCGTGGTCGAGAACCGCACCGGCGCGAGCGGCATCATCGGCACCGAGGCGGTAGTCAAGTCCGCTCCCGATGGCTACACGCTGCTCGCCGGCTCGCAGACCACGCAGGCCGTGGTCCCGGCCATCTACAAGGACCAGGTGCGCTACGACACGACGCGCGATCTCGTCCCGGTGGCAGAGATCGCGCGCGCGCCGTTCCTGATCGTGGTGCATCCGTCGCTGCCGGTGAAGTCGGTCGGGGACCTGATCAAGCTCGCGAAGGAGAAGCCCGGCCAGGTGAGGTTCGGCGCCGCCTCCGGCGGTACGCCGCACATGGCGGGAGAGCTGTTCAAGCTCGCGGCCAAGGTGGACTTGCAGTTCGTCCCCTACAAGGGAGAAGGACCCGCGATCTCGGATGCCCTCGGCGGGCACATCCAGCTCGTGTTCTCCAACCTCCCGGTTGCGCTGCCGCTCGCGCGCGAGGGCAAGCTGCGCGGCATCGCCGTGACAAGCGCGCAGCGCGTTCCGACGGCACCGGAATTTCCCACCGCGGCTGAGTCCGGACTGCCCGGGTTCGACGCGTTCAGCTGGTTCGGCCTGTTCGCGCCTGCCGCGACGCCGCGCGAGATCGTCGTCAAGCTGAACGCCGAGGTCGTGCGCGGGCTGAACGCACCCGACACCAAGGAAAAGATGGCCGCTCAGGGCTTGTTCACGACGACCGCCGGCGTGGACGACTTCGGCGCCTTCGTAAAGAAGGAGACCGAGCGCTGGGCGCAGATCGTCAAGGAAGCGGGCGTCAAACCCGAATGATCCGGGTCCTCTCCGCCACCGGGATGCTCGGCTCGGGCTTCCGCGAAGAGACGCTGAAGCGCGCCATGGCGCTGCGTCCGGACTTCATCGGCGCCGATTCGGGCTCGACCGACCCCGGACCCTATTACCTCGGCTCCGGCGACACGCACTTCTCGGATTCGGCGTACAAGCGCGACCTGCGCCTGATGCTGCGCGCTGGGCGAGCGGCAGGCATTCCGGTGATCGTGGGCTCGGCCTGCACCGCGGGCATCGATGCGCAGCTCGAGCGCCTGGTCGGCATCGCTCGCGACATCGCGCGCGAGGACAAGCTGCAGTTCAAGCTGGCCGCGATTCGCAGCGAGCCGGATCGAGGCTATCTGAAGCGCAAGCTGAAGGAAGGCAGGATCACGTCGCTCGCCAACGCGCCGCGCCTAGACGAAGGGGTGATCGAGCGCGCGAGCCATATCGTCGGCCTCGCCGGCATCGAGCCGTACATCGAGGCGCTCGAGCACGGGGCCGAGGTGATCATCGCCGGCCGCTCGAGCGACACCTCGATCTTCGCCGCGCTGCCGGTGATGCGCGGTTGCAGCCCGGCTACGGCGTGGCACATGGCGAAGATCCTGGAGTGTGGGGCGGCGTGCGTCGTGCAGCGCAAGTACCCCGACTGCATGGTCGCGACGCTTGCCGACGACCACTTCGTCGTCGAGCCGCCGAATCCCGAATACCGCTGCGACCCGGTGAGCGTGGCGTCGCACAATCTCTACGAGAATTCGACGCCCTATGAGCTGATCGAGCCCTCGGGCGTGCTCAGCACCGTCGATGCGAGATACGAAGCGCTGTCGGACCGCGCAGTGCGCGTCTCCGGCAGCACCTTCAGAAAATCCGAGCGCTACACCATCAAGCTCGAAGGCGCGGAGCTCGCCGGCTATCAGAGCATCATCGTCGGCGCGGTGCGCGATCCGGTGATCCTGAGGCAGTTCGACTCGTGGCTCGCCGGTCTCGAGAAGGCGTGCAAGGATCGCATCCGCGCGGTCTTCGGGGACGATATCGAGGAAAAATACAAGTTCCATGTCCGGGTGTTCGGCAAGAACGCCGCCATGGGGCCGCTCGAGCCCGAGACCGCCATCGGCCACGAGCTCGGCCTTCTCTTCCAGGTCACCGCGCAGACGCAGGAGCTCGCCACCGCGCTCATGAAATCGGTCGGGCACATGGCGGTGCATTATCCGGTGCCGGAATGGAGCGGACTGATCACCTCGATCGCCTACCCGTACTCGCCGGCGGAGATCGCGCGCGGCGCGAGCTACCGCTTCAACCTGAACCACGTGGTGGAGCCCGCCTCGCCGCTCGAGATGTTCAAGATCGAATACGAGAGCGTCCGATGAAGCTCTGGGAGGTGGCGAAGCTGATCCGCAGCAAGAACTCCGGTCCGTTCGAGCTGACCTTCGACGTGATCATGAAGGACCGCGCCACCTACGAGAAGGTGCGCGACGCGAACGTCATCAACGCGCAATGGTTCGCACACACCTACCGCCTCAAGCCGGAGGTCGTCTCGATCATCAACTACGACGCCGCGGCCGCCATCAAGATCACCATCCCGCGCCCGACCATTTCCGGGGACATCGACGATAACGACGTCTTCGGCGGCCAGCAGTACGGCCCGCTTGTGGATCTGGAGATCCCATAAGCGGATATGGGCATCCCAGGATTCATGCGCTGTATGCTCGACAGCGCACAGAACGCCGATTTCGACCGGGACACAATTCGCGCCCAACCGTCCGTCTCGCCTGGGAACTTCCATATGCGCGCCAAACGCCTCGCCTTCGCCGTCTCCGCATCCTTCCTGCTGGCCTCATCCCTAGCTGCCCGCGCCCACGAAGATGAAGCGCCAGGCGGCAAGCTCGGAAGGGTTTCCTTCCCCACCTCGTGCGCCGCCGCGGTCCAGCCCACCTTCGAGCGGGCGGTCGCGATGCTGCACTCCTTCTGGTACAACCTCGCCGAGAAGACGTTCGCCGACATCCTCGCGCAGGACCCCGGCTGCACCGTGACCGCCTGGGGCTACGCGGCGATCCTGATGTCGAACCCCCTTGCGGGCTCGGGCGCTTCGCCCGACGGCGCGAAGAAGGCGCAGGCGGCGATCGACAATGCGCGGCGCACGCCGCCCAAGACCCAGCGCGAGCGCGACTACGTGGAAGCGGTCGCCGCGTATTACGAGGACTGGGCCAAT
>Ga0207675_100000718_pt1 | contig 32795 bp, 20 predicted proteins | sample KBSSwiS42_FD_184305 | JGI IMG/M metagenome (GOLD analysis project Ga0207675, IMG submission 184305) | Switchgrass rhizosphere microbial communities from Kellogg Biological Station, Michigan, USA - KBS Switchgrass S4-2 (SPAdes) (version 2) | ecosystem: Host-associated > Plants > Roots >...
GCCCCGCCGTGATGGACGACGGCAGCCACTCGCTCGAACAGCGCCTCCTGGTTCACATCGCCAATCGTTAGGCAGTCGGGTGCGTCGTCGATGAGCGACAGATCGGCCCATCCGCGATATAGGATGGCACGTCGCCCGAGCGCTCTGGCCGATTCGATCATCGCCCGGCTCAGCTGCTCCGGCGCGCGGATGCTGCCGAAGCCGAAGTAGACCGGCGGGTCGCCGGCGTCGAGGAAGGCTTCGAGCTCCGGGGAGAGCGGACTCTCGTCCGGCAGGATCCACGCGCCGGTCTGGAACACGGCGCCATCCGCCGGACCAGGCCACGGGCCTAACGTGTGATCCGCGGCGAGCCAGGGCCGATCCGTGATGACGTAGCGGTGTACATCGCTCACCGCCGGGAGACCGAGCGATGTACGACGCGAGTTGATCAGCGTCCCCCACGTGTCGTTCCACCGACGCGCGTCGGCGGCCCAGAGCTCGGAGTAGTCGTCCATCGCGGGCGTCGGCTTGTCTCCAAGGACGCCCAGCACGGGTGGCGCGTGCCGTGGCGACGGCAGCACCGCCGGGCAGTAGGCGGCGAAGACGTACGGAATCCCCATGTGCTCAGCGACGGACGGTGCAGCGACCTGCAGCGCTGTCGCGCCCACGATGAGATCGCAGCCTTCCGCCGCGGCGGTGATCGTCTCGAACTGGGCGGCGACGGTGCCTTCGATCATCTGGCGGCGCAGCTCAGGCGAGATCGGCGCTGCCGGCGCCGCTTTGGGTTTCGCGGTCGAGCGCAGCTCGGGTCCGATCGACGTGACCGACAGTCCCAAGCCTGCGATCCACTCGCGGAAATCGGGCGGCACGCACAGACGAACGTCCTGACCGAGGGCCTTCAACTCCACCGCCAGCGCAACAAGAGGCTGCACATCGCCACGTGAGCCGATCGTCGAGAGGAGCACGCGCATGGGAGACCTCCCGATTTTCGATGGGCGCACAGTCTGCATTCGCGCCCCGGGCTTGCGGCAAGTCTCCGGTTAGACGATATGCTCACTCAGGCGATCAGGTCGTCTTGACTTACCGAGCATTGTCTGACTAAAGTCAGACAATGCAGCCCGAACACATCGCCCAGGTCCGGCGCTTCAACCGGCTCGTTACCCAGCGAGCCGGCGCGCTGGACGACCACTTCCTCGGCCGCGATCGCCCGCTTGGCGAATCGCGTGTGCTCTTCGAGATCGGGGCGCGCGGTGCTGACCTCCGGGACCTCAGGTCCCGTCTGGGGCTCGACTCGGGATACCTGAGCCGGATCGTGCAGTCGCTCGTCGCCGCGGGTCTCATCGAGCTTCGCACCGGGCCGCGCGACGAGCGGGTGCGCACCGCCTGCCTGACGCGTGCGGGCCTGGCGGAGGTCGAGGAGATGAACCGGCGGTCGGACGACGCGGCCGAGTCGATCCTCACACCGCTTGGAGAATCGCAGCGCCAGAGACTCGTCGAGGCGATGGCGGAGGTGCACCGCCTGCTGCAGGCCGCCGGCGTGCGGATCGAGCGTGTCGACCCCGCGAGCGAGTCGGCGCGCTGGTGCGTGCAGCAGTACTTCTCGGATCTGGCAAGTCGCTTCGAGGATGGGTTCGATCCGGCGCAGAGCATTCCGGCAGACGATGCCGAGCTGCGGCGCCCGTTAGGCGCGTTGCTCGTGGCGAGCGTTGACGGCGAGCCGCTGGCCTGCGGCGCGGTGAAGCTGATCGCGCCGGGCGTTGGCTCGCTCAAGCGTATGTGGGTCGCCGGTTCGGCGCGCGGCGTTGGGTTGGGCCGGCGGATGTTGCTCGCACTGGAGTCCGAAGCACGCGAGCTTGGTGTGACGACGCTTCGGCTCGAGACGAATCGCGCGTTGGCGGAAGCGATCAGTCTCTATCGGCGCTCGGGGTACGTCGAAGTGGCACCGTTCAACGCCGATCCTTATGCCGATTACTGGTTCGAGAAACGGTTGGGCTGAAGGGAAGGGCGTTAGGCTATTCCTGGCGCTCTCCATTTGTTGCAGCGTCGCCGCAAGCTCACAGGTCCGGCCGGCGCCCGTGTCGCTCGCTGTGCCCGCGTCACCCGTGCCCGTCCGCGCCGCTGGGCGCATGAACCTCGTCTACGAGCTGCACGTCGCCGACAGCGGCTCTCGCACACTCCGCCTCGAGCGGCTCGAGGTACGCGACGCCGACAGCCCTAACGCGGGCCCGGTCGCGACCTACGCGCGGGCGGAGCTTGACCGCGACATCAAGCTGATGGCCCCACGTGGTGCGCCGCCGCCCAAAGCGTTGACCCCCGGTGTCCGCGCGGTGATCTACATCTGGATCGCCCTCGACTCGACGGCCGCAGTGCCGCGGACACTCACGCATCGGGTGACGTTCGCGGACGGAAGCGCGGCTGACGGCGCGCCGGTAACGGTAGGTGCACCAACGGACCTCGTTCTCGCATCGCCCGTCGGCCCGGGAGACTGGTGGATCGGCCTCGGTCCGTCGAACACGTCCGATCATCGTCGCGCCGTAATTCGCGTTGGCGAGGACACCGTGCCGCACCTGGCGCAGCGCTTTGCCATCGACTGGGTCAAGATGGACTCGCGCGGCGAGTACGCCCGCGATCATGGCGGTCGACGCAACGCGGACTGGTACGGCTACGGAGAGCGGGTGTTCGCCGTAGCCGATGCGCGCGTCGCGGCCGTTGGCGACGGAATCCCGGAGAACACGCCTGGTGAGAACTCACGCGCGGTGCCGATGCGTGTGGGCACTGTGCTCGGTAACTATGTGGTGCTGGACCTCGACGCTCGTGGCGGCGGTGGTGTGCATCTCTTCGCGCTCTACGGCCATCTGCAGCCCGGGAGTCTCGAAGTGCATGCCGGCGACTCGGTTCACCAAGGCCAGGTGCTCGGCGTGATCGGCAATTCGGGTAACTCGGATGGGCCGCACTTGCACTTCCACGTGACCGAAGCGGCTGATAGCGCGGCGGCACCACTTCGCAGCGAGGGCGTGCCGTTTGTGCTCGACTCGTTCACCGTCGTCAACCACGATCCGGAGCGCGTCGCGCAGCATGCCCGCCTAACGGCTCTCGGGTTACACCGCGCGGCGCTTCCGGTCGAGGGCGACGTCATCCGGCTCAACGGACAGGCACCGCCGAGCCGTCCCGACACCGTCGAGGTGCACAGCGGGTCCGTCACCCTGCGAGGGCTCCTTTGGCGTCCCAACGGGCACGGTCCGTTTTCCGCCATCCTTCTCAACCACGGCAGCGGACGCACCCGTGAGGAGCTCGAGCGCCTCGGTCCGTACGAGCGGCAGGCGGACACGCTCGGACCTGTATTCGCTCGTCACGGCTATGTCTTTCTCTTTCTGTTTCGACGCGGCGTCGGGTTGTCTGCGGCGCGGGACACGAACGCGGTCGACCTGATGAACGCCGAGCAAGCCGCACACGGGCAGGACGCGCGGAACACCCTTCAGCTTCAGTTACTGGAAGGCAGAGAGATGAGTGATGCGCTCGCTGGTCTCGCCTTTCTCAGGAAGCTGCCTGACGTCGATCCACATGATGTCGGCGTCGTGGGACACTCGTTCGGCGGTTCGCTCACGGTCTTGATGGCCGAGCGAGAGACTGATCTGCGCGCGATCGTCGAGTTCTCGACCGCCGGCTATAGCTGGGATCGATCACCGGAATTGCGAGAGCGTCTCCTCGCGGCGCTGGCGCATGTTCAGGCGCCGATGTTCTTCATTCACGCGGCAAACGACTATACAACCGCGTCAGGCAAGGCCCTCGATGCACGACTGCAGCAACTCGGGAAGGCTCATCGCCTGAAGATCTATCCACCGATCGGCAGCACGGCCGAAGATGGGCACGCCTTTCCGTTGATCGGCGTGAGTCGTTGGGAGCCGGATGTATTCGCGTTTCTGGATGAATACATGCGGAGGTGAGTCGACGCACGATGCGCGGCGCTAGTCGCGTGCAGTCACCGCCATCGTGCTGTTGGACACGCTCGCCACGACGATTCGAGAGTTGCCCGACCGCGGCGTGATCTCGAAATCGTAAGTCTCGCCTGGTGCGATGTGCAGCGTGGCCGAGCGGGCGGTTGCCATCCGGTCCGGGAGGTTCGCTCCGTCCTTCGCGATCGCTCGCCATGTCACGAGCGCGGAGTCGGAGGCGAGCGCGGATGCAAACCAGGAGAGATCGGCATCTTCGTCCGCCGTCATGTTGATCACCCGGAACCGATGCCTGACGCCCGCGCGGAGCTCGAGGGCCCGAGGAGAGGTGGACCCGTTCAGGGCGACCACGTACTCCTCCTTCTCGAACGCGCCGCCGATCATCAGCACGTGGTCCGTCGTAGGGTCCCAGCGTTCGCCGGGCTCGAGCACGATCAACGGTGCGTAGAGACCGCGCGCGACCTGCCGGAAGTCGTCGGCGTGCGTGTGGTAGATGAACGTGCCCGCGCGCGGCGGCGTGAAGCGCGCGACGAACGAGTCGTTAGGTGCGATCATCGGCGCCGTCCGCGTGCCGGCGCCGCTCCAGCCGGCGACGCCGTCGAAGAAGCTCTCGAGCTCGATGCCGTGCCAGTGCACTGCGGTCGGAATGCTCGTCCGGTTCACCACCGTCACCTGAGCCGGTACGCCGCGCGTCACGACGATCGGGGCACCGGGAATGAGAATGGAATCACGCGCAGGCTCGGTGTTTCCATCCACGGTGACGAAGCCGAGCCCTTCGCGCTTACCGTAGAAGCCAGCTCGTTCCTGCACGAACACGCGCACCCGCTGCGCCGCGTTCGCCTCTGGCGGTGGTCCGGCGTCCCCCGCACGCGGCAACACCGTCACACCGACCACGAGACCGCTCATCCCGTCCGTGGCGTGTGACACACCGTGACGGACGTGCAGCGGTCCGGGCGGTGGGTCCACGTTGTCGAGCGTGTATCGCAGCATGTACGACGTGTGCGCAGGCTTGTGACAGTGTAAGAGCCAATTGCCCGCGCGGGTGGGTACCCAGGTGAGCGTGAAGTTCCCGAACGCCTGGAGGTTCTCGGTGACGACCCAGCGCCGCTGCTCCGGCGTGTAGATGCTGTCGAGATCCGCCGAGCCTCGGCTGTCGACCCGGAAGTAGAACCCATGCAGGTGCATCGGGTGCTCGCCGTACGACCCGTCGATGACGCGCCAGCGGACGGTGTCGCCTAACGTGTACGTGAAGCGCGGCGTATGCGGCCAGATCTTCCCGTTGAACAGGAACAGGATGCGCTCATCCGATGTCTTCGCCGTCGAGTCGATGAGCCGGTTCCAGAAGCTCACCACCAACACGCGCTCCGGGGGCGGAGCGTCGGTGGTATCTCCAATGATGACGCCAAACAGCTGGGTCCCGTGTCCGCCGTCCATCGGCTCGCCGCCAGCTCGCAACTGACCGACGTACACGTAGGCGCCCGGGACGTTGATGGTGAACGACACCGGTCGAGTTTCGCCAGGCGGGACGCTAACCGGTGATTCCTTCGATCCTGGTCCGCGCTCGCGAAGACCGGACACGACCAACGTTTCGGGCAGGGCATTGCGGATGGTCGCCTGGACCCGAGTGCCGACCTTCGCCCTGAGCAGTGGACCAGGAACACTCGGCGCCGCTCCCTCTTCTCCGAACGCATCCGCGGGAAGCGCCACCCCCGTGTCGCTGGCGGGGCGCCACTGTGCTCGTTGCGCGACCAGCTTCACAGTGAGCACGCCATTCCGGACGACGCCGGCGGTCCGCCGAAAGTCGTTCGCGCGGGCCATTGGCCGGATAGAAGTCGGGGACGAGCCGGGACGCGGCCCGGGACCGAGCGAGACCACGAGCGCAAACGCGAGGGCGATTCGCATGGCGATACGATAGCTCCGAACGGTTGAGCCCACTATCCAACGCCGTGCGCCGCCGGAGCGTAACATTACGCTGTTCCATGTTACGCTTCCTACGCACCGCCGGACGTTAGATCGTGAAGCCCACTAGTCGCTCAGTCACTGCCATCGCGCTTGCCCTCATCGGGCTGCTCGTCGTGCGGCCTACCAACGCCCAGGCACAGCAGCACTCGATGGCGGGAATGAACCACATCATGGTCCCCGAGGGCGCCGCCTATACGGTCGCCGACGTCGAGTTCATGCAGGGGATGATCGCCCACCACGCGCAGGCCATCTACATGTCGCGCCTGGCCTCGTCGCACGGTGCGAATGCCAAGCTGCTCAAGCTCGCGACCAAGATCGATCAGTCGCAGGTTGCCGAGATTCGCATCATGCAGCAGTGGCTCCGCAGTAATGGACAGACGGCCCCGGATACGTCGTCATGGCGTACCATGCGGATGGCGGGGATGCTGACCGACGACCAGATCAAGGCGCTCACTGACGCCAAGGGCGTCGAGTTCGATCGCGCGTACCTCGAGTACATGATCCAGCACCACGAGGGTGCGCTGCAGATGGTGAAGGACCTGTTCGCCACGCCGCGCGCCGGTCAGGAAGTCGACGTCAACGTGTTCGCGAATGACGTCGTGTCGGTGCAGACCGCCGAGATCGGCGCGATGCGCCAGATGTTGTCCCAGCTGTCGGACAGATAGCTGTCATCCCGAGCGAAGCCAGTCGTCATCCTGAGCGAAGCGAAGGATCGCGGTCGTCCCGGTAGAGGGCTCTTTGTTTCGGGACACTCGCGATCCCTCGCCTGACGGCTCGGGATGACACTCACTAACCCAACCCTGGAGCTCTACCTCATGCCCTTAGCCCGCAGGGCGTTTGCGTTTGTCGCGCCCCTCGTCGTCCCTTCGCTGCTCGCAGCGCAGACCTATCCCAGCAAGACGGATCCGCGCAGCAATCTCAAACCGGGCCGTCTCGACGCCGGCACCGCCGCAAGCGGCATGCGTCTCGTCTCGTTCTCCGAGAAGCCCGCCGTGTTCGACACCGCGCGCGGCCTGACGTTCATCAACTCGGATCTCGCGTTCGCCGGCAAGTATGTCTACCAGGGTAACTTCGCCGGCTTCACGATCTGGGACGTGAGCGACCCCGCGAAGCCCAAGGTCGTCTCGGCCGTTTCGTGCATCACGTCGCAGGGCGACCCGTCGATCTACGGAAACCTGCTGTTCCTTTCCGCCGAGGGTGGTGGCAATCGCAACGACTGCGGGAAGGGCGGAGTCACGGACCCGAAGGACCACATGGCTGGAGTCCGGATCTATGATGTGTCGAATCCGGCAGAGCCCCGGCTCGTGAAGAATGTGCAGACCTGCAAGGGGTCGCACACGCACACGATCGTGCCGAGCTACAAGGACAAGGACATCATCTACATCTACGTGTCCGGTAACCAGGCCGCGCGTCCGGAGACGGAGCTCGCGGGCTGCAAGAACGGAACGGATGCAGCGGACACGACGAACTCGCTCTTCCGACTCGACGTCATCAAGGTGGATCTCAAGCATCCGGAGAAGGCCGAGGTCCTGACGGGTGCGCGCATCTTCACGGGTCTCGATCCCGCGCCGCGCGCGGCGAGCCGACCGGCGCGCCCAGCCCGTCGCCCGGGCGCTGACTCGACGCAGCCCGCGCCGCCACCGCCGCCGCCGACGGGTCCGCGCAACTGTCACGACGTGACGGCGTATCCAGCCGCGAAGCTTCTCGCTGGTGCGTGCGCGAGCTATGGGCTCCTGGTAGACATCTCGAACCCCGAGAAGCCAGTGCGCCTCGATGCGCGCAGCGACACGAACTTCTCGCTGTGGCACACGGCCGTGTTCAGCAACGATGGCAAGAAGGTCGTGTTCACGGACGAGTGGGGCGGCGGCACGTCGCCGATGTGTCAGGCGAACTCGATGATGGAGATGGGCGGCAACACCATCCTCACGATCGATGCGAAGAAGAAGTACACGCAGCACGCCTACTACAAGATCAACACCGCGCAGACAGCCGAAGAGAACTGCGTGTCGCACAACGGCGGGCTGATACCGGTGCCGGGGCGCGACATCATGGTACAGGGCTGGTATCAGGGTGGCGTGAGCGTCATGGACTTCACGAACTCCGACAAGCCAACCGAGCTCGCGTATTTCGATCGTGGCCCGATCGACCCGCCGGCCGGTGCCGACGTTCCGGCCGCGAACCCGCAGTCGGGTGGCGGCCGCAGCTTCCGCAACGCGATCGGCGGGTCGTGGGGCGCGTACTACTGGAACGGGATGATCTACTCGTCGGAGCTGGATCGTGGCTTCGACATTCTGGAGCTGCAGCCGACCGATCAGCTGTCGAAGAACGAGATCGAGGCGGCGAAGCTCGTGAAGTTCCAGGAGTACAATCCGCAGAGTCAGCCGAAGATCGTGTGGCCGGCGGCGTTCCCGGTCGTTAGGTCGTACCTCGATCAGCTGGTGCGCTGGAACGGTCTGGCATCGGATCGGACGACGGCGATCGGCAATGCGCTGGACGCGGCGGAGAAGCAGGAGGGCAAGGCGCGCCGCGATGCGCTGAACGCGCTGGCGAAGCAGGTGGACAAGGATGTGTCGGGCGCGAAGGATCCCGAGCGTGTGAAGCTCATGTCGGCGGCGATCAAGGATCTCGCGAAAGCGACGAAGTAGTCTTATCAAAGCAGGACCATTGGCCGGTACTGCGACGAAGTGGTTGCGGTGCCGGCCAATGTTTTTTCGGGCGGCAGGCGGCAGGCGGCGGGGGACGGGCCTTTCTTCTGTAGGCGTTAGGCGATACACAGCCAGCCGTAACGAAACCGGCAGATCCGCGCTGCAGCGGCCATCGGTGCTCACCAGGCATTTCGTTTCGCCCGGCATCTGGTATGGCACGTTGGGCTCCCTCGACCGGTCCACAACGACAGCTCTCGTGTCGTGCGCCCATCGATGAGCGCTCACCCTGACGCGCTGACACCTCCGTCTTCCGGATCCCGTACGGCGGTGACCGCGTTAGCGGATCCGAGGTGCTGCCTCGGTTGACTTTCTACGAGGGGGTACGACACTCTGGTAGAATGTCTACTAGTGGACCACCACTCTTCCGACCGGACCGATGCACCTCGCCATCCGCGACGTCTCCAAGACGTACACCAACGGCGTCCGCGCACTGCGTAGCGTCAACCTCGACATCCCGCGCGGGATGTACGGCCTCCTCGGGCCTAACGGTGCCGGCAAGTCGACGCTGATGCGCACGATCGCCACGCTGCAGGAGCCGGACACCGGCTCCATAACGCTGGGCGACCAAGAGTTGGGCGCGGGGCAGGCCATCGACGTCGTGCGCGAGAAGGACCGCGTCCGCCGCACGCTCGGATATCTGCCGCAGGAGTTCGGCGTATACCCGAGCGTGAGCGCTGAGCGGCTGCTCGATCACTTTGCGGTACTCGAAGGCTTCAACCATCGAGCCGAACGCCGCCGCGTCGTCGAGGCGCTGCTCCGGCAGACCAACCTGTGGGACGTTCGCCGCGAGCGGCTGGGCGGCTACTCCGGCGGCATGCGGCAGCGCTTCGGCATCGCCGTCGCGCTTCTCGGCGGCCCCTCGCTCATCATCGTCGACGAGCCTACCGCGGGGCTCGATCCCGCCGAGCGCGTGCGCTTCCTCAATCTCCTCAGTGAGATCGGGGAACAGGCCGTCGTGATCCTCTCGACACACATCGTCGAGGACGTCGCGGAGCTGTGCAGCCGCATGGCCATCATCGACAAAGGGGAGATTCTTCTCGAAGCCGAACCACTGGCTGCGATCGCCGCGCTGCGCGGGCGGGTCTGGAAGCGTCTCGTCGCGAAGAGCGACCTCGCGGATGTCGAGCGCCGACATCGCGTGATCTGCACCAAGCTGCTGGCAGGCCGCACGCTCGTCCACGTGTACGCCGAGTCGCCGCCGGGATCCGAGTTTGATGCAGCGGAGCCGGATCTCGAGGACGTGTACTTCAGCGTCATGGCCCGCCACCAGGGTGCAAGTGCTGAGGCCGCGACGAAGGGAGCGGCGTCGTGATGCTGGGCGAGGTCTTTCGCTTCGAGGTCGGGTACAGGCTGCGGCAGCCGTCTACCTGGGTGTATGCTCTGGTGCTCTTCGGGATCCCGTTCCTGATGATGCACGCGATCAACGGCAGCAGTCAGTACCTCAACGCGCCGAAGATGATCGCGAATGCGTCGGCCGTGCTCGGCGGCATCGGGATGCTCGTGACAGCCGGGATATTCGGCGACGCGGCCGCGCGCGACGTGCATTGGCGGATGCACGCGCTCTTCTACACGTCGCCGCTGCGCGAATCGCGCTACCTCGCCGGACGCTTCCTCGCGGGGCTCGCAGTCAACGCAGTGCTGCTCCTCGGCATCCCGTTAGGCCTGCTGCTCGCGTCGGTGATGCCGTACATGGAGGCCGGAAAGTTCGGGCCAGTACAGATGGCCGCGTATGTGCAGACGTACGTGCTCCTGCTGCTGCCGAACCTCGTCGTGATTGGCGCGTTCATGTTCGCCGCCGCGGCGCTCGCTCGTCAGGCGCTGGCGACCTACGTCGGCGGCATGGCGCTGTATGTCCTGGGCACGGTAGCCGGTAAGCTGACCGATGGTTTGACGAACCAGGTGCTGTCCGCGCTCGTCGATCCGTTCGGCGGTGGCGCGATCGCGCTGACGACAAAATACTGGACTCCTGTCGAGAGCAACGCGCGGCTCATCGGGTGGCCTGACGTCCTGCTCTGGAATCGAGCGTTGTGGCTGGGCGTCGCCGTGGGGCTCATCGGATTGCTCGTCGCGCGCTTCCGTTTCACCCACCCGGCTGGGGCGCTGCGACGACGCTGGTGGCGCCGACGTGCGGTGGTCGACCCCTCGACTGCGCTCGGGGCAGGCACCGCCGCCGACCGCGTCGTCCCGCTCGAGGTGACGTCGTTGACGGAGGCGCCCGCTCGCGGCCGCTCGTTCTCGGTCGCGGCGCACGCTCGCCAGACGCTCGCCGTCGCCGCTCGCGCATGGCGCGAAATCGCGCTGACACGATCGTACCTCGTGATTCTCGCTGGCGCGCTGATTTTTGTTTTCATCTTCGGCTGGGAAGTGGGTGCCGAGGTTTTCGGGACGTCTACCTGGCCAGTCACCCACCTCATTGCGGGCACGGTCTTGAGCTCCGCGCTCGGCCCGGTGATGGCGCTGCTCATCGCGATCTTCGCGGGTGAGCTCGTGTGGCGCGAGCGCGAAGTCGGGATGGGCGACATCGCGGCGGTCGCGCCGGTGCCTAACGTCGTCGCGCTGCTTGGTCGCTTTCTCGCTCTTGTCGCGATGCTCGTGACGCTTCAGGCGGTGCTGATGGGCGCCGGCATCCTGCTCCAGGCAATCCGCGGCTACCATCGGTACGAGCTCGATGTGTACCTGAAGCTTCTCTTCGGGATCAAGCTCGTGGACTATGTGCTGCTTGCCGTGCTGGCTCTCGCGGTGCACGTCATCGTGAACAACAAGTATCTCGGGCATCTGATCGTCGTACTCTACTTCGCGTTGACGCAGGTGGCCGGCCTCGTTGGCCTCCGCGATCGCATGCTCATCTACGGATCGGACCCGGGGTGGGTGTGGTCCGATCTCAACGGGCTCGCGCCGTTCCTCTCGGGGCTCGTGTGGTTCAAACTGTACTGGGCGGCGTGGGCGCTGCTGTTCGCCGTCATCGCCAGCGTCTTCTGGGTGCGCGGGCGCGAGCTGGGCGTCAAACGGCGGTTGTCCCTCGCGCGGCAGCGGCTCCGCGGGCTGCCGTTGCGTTTCGCGGCGGCGGCGGCCCTGCTCATCGTCACGTTAGGTGGGTTCGTGTTCTACAATACGCACGTGCTGAACGACGACCGCTCGCCTAACGAGATTGCCGCCGAGCGTGCCGACTACGAACGTCGCTACAAGCGCTTCGAGAATGCGCCGGAGCCCAGCCTCGTCGCGGCGCAGATGCACGTGGAGCTCTACCCACGAGCCCGTGCAGCCGAGATTCGCGGGACATTTGCGTTCGTCAACCGGACCGTACGCTCCATAGATTCGATCCACGTACTCCCGAGCTTTGACGTCGAGACGCGCGCGCTGGCGTTCGATCGGACCGCGCGCCTCGTGACGAACGATTCCACGTTGCGGTACCGGATCTACGCGCTCGAGCGGCCGCTCGCGCCGGGGGACTCGATCGCCATGACGTTCGAGCTTGCCTCCCATCCGCGCGGGTTCCGCAACGCCGGCGCGCCGACTGACGTGACGCCTAACGGCGCCTACCTCCAGGGCGGGTGGGTACCGTCGCTCGGCTACCAGGCGGGCCGTGAGGTGATGGACCCTCAGGAGCGACGGGAGCAGGGGCTCCCGCCGCGCAAAATGCCAGCAAGCGCGGGTGACGTGGAAACGCGCGCTGGCGCGAATGCCGCCCCGTGGGTGAGTATCGAAACGGTGATCGGCACCGATCCGCGCCAGATCGCCGTCACGCCAGGGACGCTCGTGCGCGAATGGCGAGAAAATGGACGTCGCTACTTCCATTACCGCACCGACCAGCCGGTTCGTTACGGCACTCCGGTTCTTTCTGCGGAGTACTCCGTGCGGGAGGGAAGCTGGAATGGGCTTCCGCTGCGCGTCTATTACCATCCGACGCACGACATCAACGTCGACCGCATGCTCGAGAGCATGCAGGCGTCGCTTGCGTACTACTCGAAGCACTTCGGGCCGTATCAGTTCCGCGAGCTTCGCATCGTCGAGTTCCCGCGTTATGCAGCCTTCGCACGGGCGCACCCGCACACGATCTCGTTCTCGGAAGGGAGCGCGTTCCTCACGCGCGTCGACTCGGGCGACATCGACCGGCCGTTTTTCGTCGTTGCGCATGAGACAGCACACCAGTGGTGGGGTGGCCAGGTCGTTCCGGCGCAAGCGCCGGGCGCTGGGTTCGTTTCCGAGACGATGGCGCAATACAGCTCGATGATGGTCTTCGAAACGACGTACGGCCCCGAGCTGGCGCGCCGCTTCTATGACTACAACATGAACCAATACCTCACGGGCCGGACCGTGTACACGAACCGCGAGGTCCCGCTGCTCGACGTCGTGAACCAGTCGTACGTGTACTACTTCAAGGGTGCGGTTGCGATGTACACGATGCGCGAGCGTCTGGGCGCCGACGTGGTCAACGGGGCGCTGCGGCGGTTCCGCGAGAAGTTCGCCGGCGCCGATGCGCCGCCGCCCACATCGCGCGCGCTCTACGCGGAGCTGCAGGCCGTCACGCCCGACTCATTGCGGCCGCTGCTGTCGGATCTCTTCGAGCACATCACGCTCTGGAGCGTGCGCACCGATTCGGCGGTCGCGGAGCCGGCTGGTGGCGCCTATCGAGTGACGCTGTTCGTCAACGCGTCGAAGGCGCGCGCCGATAGCGTGGGGACGCAGACCCCGGTTGCGATGGACGACGCTGTCGAGGTCGGAGTCTTCGCGGGGGCGGCGCTCGACGGCTCGCTCGGGGAGACGCTGTACCTGAAGCAGCATCGGATTCGCTCGGGCAAGCAGACGATCCTGCTCACGGTGCCGCGTTTGCCAACGCGTGCCGGTATCGACCCCTACCGCAAGCTGATCGAGCGGGACCGGGACGACAACGTCGCCGCGGTCGTGCGCAAGTCGGGCGCGGGCGCATCGCAGATTGATCCTTGAAAGACAGCGTGGCTGGTGGCCGCCGCACGGGACGCCGCGTAGTGCGACGCCAGGGTGCCCCAGCCTAACGCGTCGTGCGACCGCTGGCGCAGTCACGCGGACGCGTCAGTCACCGCGTCCGAGTAACTCCCGCTCTTCCTCCCCGGTAAGTTCAGCCTCCGCCGAATGGCTGCTGTCGCCAGGAAGCTCTCGCCGTTCACCTCGTCTGGCAACGGCCAGCGAACCAGCAGCGCAGACCGCGCCCGCTACGGCGAGGGGAGGGCCGAAGGTCAGGAACTCTCCCCACAAGGCTGCCCCTCGAAGGGCCGCGCCAACGACGAAGATCCCGGACAGGAGAAGGCCACTCGCGGCGCCCCACCCCGCAAAGCGCGAAAGCGACATGCGATCGAATCCGCGCCGGCCCTCGATGCCCACGAGGATCCCGGAGAACATGATGCCGGTAAGAAAGCCGAGCGGAGCAAACAGAAGCGCGAATGGAAGGTCCGAGTCGAAACCGGGGACTCGCGCGAGCAGGGTGCCCGCACCAAACCATGCCGCTGCCCAGGTGAGGCCCATCCCGATCGCGGCGCGGATGCGTCGCCCCCATGTCTTCATGACTACCTCCCAGCGCTCAGTCGGGCGCGCGTGCCGCGATCCGACCGCCGAACGACAAGTGCTTTGTGATACAGAGTAGCCGGCGAACAGACGCAGGTCAAGACCGCCCTCCACCGAGTGTGACGCGGCCCCGGCGTCGGAACCCCAACACGCCGCGACTCTCGCGCCGCGCCTAACGTTGCACGAACTTGTCGCGGGATGGGGCCGACACTTGCGTGTCGGGCAGCCCGCGAAGTATCTCGCAGATTCACCTCCCGACTCACTCCCTTTCGCGCGGAGCACTCGTGAGCATCCTCGGCCCTCGCACGCTGATCGCTGTGCTCCTCGCAGCCCCCATTCAGGTAGCCGCGCAGCAGATCCCGAGCAGGGAGTACGTGGAGCGCCGTCGGGCACTGATGGAACGGCTTCCCGACGGCATCACCCTCCTTCACGCCGAACCCCGCGACAAGCCGGAGAGCGAGCCAAGCTTCATCCAGAATGCGTCGTTCTCGTACTTTACGGGACTGAACGGCGTGCCTAACGCCATTCTCGCGATCGACGGACCTCGCCGCGAAGTGCGGCTCTTCGTGCCGCCGAAACCGCGGGCGTTCGGCTTCCCCGTCGACGGCGTCGTGCCCGAAGCGTCGAGCACCGCCACGCTCGGCCTCACGCAGATCGTCTCGTGGGACTCGCTGATCCCCTACGTTCGGAGTCGGATGCGCGATGGTGTGAAGAAGCTCTACGTCGACGAAGCGCGGCGCCCGGGGTCGACTGGCGTTCCGCCAGGCATGCGGCCTGTCGCGGGAGATCCAGTGCTCTGGGCGCAGAGTCTCGCCGCGGCGTTTCCCGACGCCGAGATAGCGAGCGCGGTCGCGACGCTGCGCGAGCTCCGCTTCATCAAATCACGCGCCGAGGTCGACGTGCTTCGCGACAATGCGCGATCGACGGCGGTGGCCGTGCGCGCCGCGATGCGCGCGGTGACCCCCGGCGTTCGACAGCGACGAGTCGAGATGCGCGCGGCACAGGCGTGCATCGATGCCGGAGCCGTCGGGCCTTCGTTCTGGCCGTGGACGATGTCCGGTCCCAACGCGCACATCCCAATGCTCGTGCGATCCGTCTACTCGTACGACCAGCTCGACCGCACGATGAAGAGTGGCGAGACCGTGCGAATCGATCTGGGGTGCGCGAATCATGGCTACGGTGGCGATGTTGGTCGAACCGTTCCGGTGTCCGGTACGTTCACCGCTGGCCAGCGCGAGATCTGGAACCTCCTCATCGACGCCTATCGCGTCGGCATAAAGACCATGAAGCCCGGTGTGACCATCGATCAGGTCATGGCCGCGAGCCGCTCAGAGATCGAGCGACAGGTCGCCTCGCTTCGGACGCCCGAGGGAAAGGAGGCGGCGAGAAGCCTGTTGGCGACGGACGGGATGTCCGGATGGAGCATCCACAGCGTTGGCGTCGAGAGCGGCGAGACGGGGCTCCCGACGCTCGCCGAAGGCGCGGTGATCGCGTTCGAGCCGATCTTCTCGGTCGGTCCCGATGCCTACTATCTGGAGGACATGATCCACATTACCGCGGCTGGCGCGGAGATCTTGAGCGCCGGGCTTCCCTACACGGCCCAGGAGATCGAGGCCGCGATGCGCGGCCGTTAGGCATCTGGCGCTGCCGAGCGGGCTATAGACGCACGCTACGCTCGCTGACGCGGTAGTGCACACTTGTGGCCTGGAATCTCACGTGGTACGATGGTCACCCCCGCCTCCGGTGGCGTGAGATGAGTATCCGAGCACTGGAGTGGCGCAGCTATCTGAGCACGGCGGATCATCCCGACTACCCCTCTGGTTCGGCGTCGATCTGCGCTGCGCACGCCCAGGCCAGCCGGCGATTCACTGGTACGGACTCGTTAGGCGTGTCGGTCACGGTCCGCCGCGGCGCTTCGGTGATCGAGCCGGGCGTCACGCCGCGCGCCGATCTCGTGCTCGGGCCCTGGCGTACCTGGACCGTGTGGGCACAGGACTGCGCGCAGAGTCGAATGTGGGCCGGCGTGCACTTCCGCGCCGCGGTCACCGCGGGCGCCGCCCTCGGCACGCAAATCGGCGACAGCGTCTACACCTTCGTGGGCCAGCACATCCGCGGAGCAGTCGGACCTCTACCGTAGATCGCCTGCGGTCACTATGGGGATATCGACGGACTGGCGCGTGCCTAACGGGCGATCTTCTGCACTGTCTCCCACGTTCGCGTCGTCACCTCCTTTCCGAATGCCTTCTCGATGAGCGTCATGAAGACCGGGCCCTTGGGGGTCCGGACATAGGCGCTCAGCACCTCGGTGCCGACGACGGCGAGGATGCGCGCGCCGTGGAGCTCGATCGGGAGCGTGAGCTTCGTTTTCGGGGGATTGCGGAGAAACGTGACGACACGCTTCGAGCCCGGCGCGAGTCGGAAGCCTCGGTAAGGATCCGACTCGAGCAGCTCACGCAGCGCCTCGACTCGCCGCACGATGGTCGGAAATGTCTTGCCGACGCGCTTCATCAACGCGGCCTCGCACTTCTTCTCGAGCGCGGGCTGCGACGACGCTGGCGCAGTAAACACCGCGTTGCCGCTCGAGAGGATCGTCTTCACGTCCTCGAACCCGGCCGCCTCGAATGCCGCTTTCAATTCGGGCATCTTGAGGTTCATCGGACTCACACCTCGAAGGAGGGCGGCGTAGCGCGGCATGGCAGTCGGTCACGGTGAAGGTTGCTAGCTACTATTGGTTTCGACACTCATTCGCAAGCCGGAGACCCCCGTGCTGACCGGCGCGCCCCCATCGCCTGCCAAATGGCGGCCGCGAATGCGGCGCGGCGACTCGGGAGCCACGACCGCCATCCAGACATGCAAGCCTAACGCCTAACATGCAGATCGAGCTCCTGACATCCCGGACGGCGCACGAGAAACTGGAGGATCTGATCGAACTGCTTCGGGATGCCGTCGATTCCGGCGCGTCCGTTGGCTTCCTGCCTCCTCTGTCGCGTGACGCTGCGTCCGACTACTGGCGCTCCATTTTCGCCGACCTCGATGCAGGGCACCGACTTCTGCTCGGCGCCATGGATGGACCCAAGCTCGTCGGCTCCGTACAACTCGAGCTGGCGCGGAAGCCAAACGCGTCGCATCGCGCCGAGGTCCAGCGGCTGCTCGTCCTTCGGTCGGCCAGACGGCAGGGAATCGGCGAGCGGTTGATGCGTCAGCTCCACGAGCTCGCCCGCCAGCACGGGCGCACACTTTTGGTGCTCGACACTCGGGAAGGCGATCCGTCGGAGTTGCTGTACCGGAAGCTCGGGTACACGAGAGCCGGCGTGATACCCGGTTACGCACGGAGTGCGGACGGAGCACTCGACGCCACCGCGTTCTACTATCTGTTCGTTCCGTCGTGAAGCCCGGCCGGAACGCCGTGACCCCTAGCAGCCGCCCGACCGTTTGCTACCATCAGCCACACCCATAGCAGCGGAGGACACGTGCGCACACCGTCACTGCTTTCCATGGCAGTATTCCTGGCGTCGACTGCGGCGGCGCAGCCACCCGCAGCACAAGGCCGGCTCTCGGTCCACTGGGAGGAGCTGACTGCAGCCGACTTCCGTGACGCCATCACGCGCGCGCAGGGGACGTGCTTGCTCCCGTTTGGCATCATGGAGAAGCACGGTCCGCACCTCCCACTCGGCAACGACCTGCTCAACGTCCGGTACGCCGCGCTCCACGGGGCCGAGCAGGAATACGCGGTGGTGTTTCCCGAGTATTACTTCGGCCAGATATTCGAGGCGAAGCACGAACCCGGAACCGTCGCGTACAGCCGCGGACTCCAGCTCCAGCTGCTGCAGGAGACGACGGACGAGATGGCGCGCAATGGTTGCAAGAAGATCGTCATCGTGAATGGCCATGGGGGCAACAACAGCCTGCTGCCCTATTTCGCGCAGACGCAGCTCGAGGCGCCGCACGATTACGTCGTGTACGTGCAGGGGCTGGCGCGCAGCGGGCCGGGTGAGCCGAAGCACAAGTCGAATCCGGCAACGGACATGCACGCCGGCGAGAGCGAGACATCCATGAGCATGGTGGCGCGGCCCGACCTCGTGCATCTCGACCGGGCGGCGCAGGAATCGGGTGCCGACCAGGCGCGCGTGAAACTGCCGGACGGTCTGTACACCGGCATCTGGTGGTATGCGAGATTCCCGAATCACTACGCCGGTGAAGGCGCCGTCGCCTCACGCGAGCTCGGTGAGTTCGAGACGAAGACGTGGATCGATGCCATCGTGCAAACCATCCGCGCCGTCAAGGCGGATCAGGAGAGTCTGCGGCTTCAGAACGAGTTCTACGAGCGGAGCAAGAACCCGCTGGGGAGCCGATGACGCGCCGTCACGTAGCCGACGTGGCGAAAGCCTTCAACTCAGGAATATCAGAATGTCTCGCGCACTCGGGTGGCCAGCCGCACTTCTCGCGCTGACGACAGTCGTGCAGGCGTCGGCAAGCGCGCAGAAGACTGGCACTCCGGGCAGCGTCGGTCCGACGGCCCAGCCTAACGGACCATCACCGACGTTCGCCGACATCGACTACGCGCCACCCGATCCCGCGACGAGCAAAGGGCACAAACTGGATCTCTACCTTCCGGCCGGCGCGCGCACGCCGACGCCCGTCGTCATCTGGACCGCCGGCTCCGCGTGGATGAGCGACATGGGAAAGGGCAGGGCAGAGGTCATCGCCGCACAGCTTCTGCCGCTCGGGTACGCCGTTGCCGGTGTGTCGATTCGGTCGAGCGCGCAGGTCAAGTTCCCTGGCCAGCTTCAGGACATCAAAGCCGCGATCCGTTGGCTGCGCGCCAACGCCGCCAAGTACCACCTCGATCCCGATCACATCGGTCTCATTGGCGATAGCTCCGGCGGATGGACGACGGCGATGGCGGCACTCACCGGCGACGCGTCTGACTTGGAAGGCTCGGTCGGTGTGAAGGACGGCTCGAGTCGAATCCAGGCGGCGGTCGCCTTCTACCCACCGACGGATTTCCTAACGATGGATGCCTGGGCGCTGCGGAAGTGTGGACCGCCATCGTCAGGCGCGCCCGGCCTCGCCGCCGGGTTCTGCCACGACGACGAGGGTTCGCCGGAATCTCGGCTCGTTGGATGCGCGATTCAGACGTGCCCGGAGCAGGTGCATGCCGCCGACCCAACCCGATACATCACCGCCGGCGATCCTCCGCTCATGATCCTGCACGGCGATTCGGACCCGCTCGTGCCGCACAACCAGGGCGAGCGGCTGTACATGGCGCTGAACAAGGCGTGCGCCAACGCCGTGTTCATCAGCCTGCCCAAGGCAGGCCATGGACCGGTGATCGGCTTCCTGACGGATGACGCGCTGCGCGAAGCGGCAACGATGCGATCGACATCCGCAACCGGTTGCACGGTCACGAATCCGATCCCCTATCGGCCAACCTGGAAAACCGTGACGGACTTCTTCGACCGGTACCTGCGACCATGATGCACCCTCGTTGGCTGATCGTCGCGTCGATCGTCGCGCTCAACACCGCGCCAGGCGCCGCGCGCTCGCATTCTGCCGGGATCTCGGGCGTTGTCTTCGACGACACGAATCGCAACGGAACGCGAGACGCCGGCGAACAAGGCGTCGCGGGCGTGGCCGTCTCGAATCAGGACACCGTGGTCACAACCGACGCCTCCGGCGCCTTTCGACTGCCGGGCGAAGGTACGGGTGTGATCTTCGTGTCGATGCCGAACGCCTATCGCCCTGTTGGTCCATGGTGGCGTCCGGCGAATTCCGCGGAGCCGGTCTCCTTCGCCCTAACGAGAGAGCAGTCGAGCACCGAGCTCACGTTCATCCACGCGTCAGACACGCATATCTCGCCCGCGTCCCTCGCCCGCACGCAGCGGCTCCGAGCGCTCGTCGATTCGATTCGTCCCGGGCTGCTGCTCATCACGGGCGACCTGGTGCGTGACGCGCTCCGCGTTGGAGAAGAAGAGGCCACCGGGTACTACGAGCTGTTTGCCCGGGAGCGCAACGCGTTTCGCACGCCGGTGTTCACCGTCCCGGGGAACCACGAGAATTTCGGCATCGAGCGCGACACCTCGCACGTGCCGGCCACGCACCCGCTCTATGGGCGCGGAATGTATCACCACTACTTCGGGCCGGACTACTACTCGTTTACGCGCGGCGGAGTTCACTTCGTGGGACTGAACACGGTCGACATCGACGATCAACGGTACTACGGCCACGTCGATAGCCTGCAGATCGCGTGGCTCGAGCGCGACCTGGCGCTGGTCCCAGCCGACATGCCGGTCGTGACATTCGACCACATTCCATTTGTCACGACCTTCGAGGGACTCAACGGGTACAATGATCGGCCGCCCGCACCATCGCTGATCACGGTGAGGGGCAAGACGGTCTATCGCCACACCGTCTCCAACGCGGGAGACGTGCTCGCCGTTCTGCGCAAACACCGGTACGTGCTTGCGCTCGGTGGCCACCTGCACGCGACCGAGCGCATCGAGTACGAGATGACCGGCGTACGGACGCGGTTCAACCAGATCTCGGCCGTCGTCGGCGACTCGCGAGGGGCCGGGCTCGAGTCGATTTCCGGGGTGACGCTGTACCGCGTGAAGAACGGCGAGATCGATGCAGGGCGGTTCATTCCGCTCGAACCAGCGAAGTAGCGTAGTCGTGTGCTGACGTTGTCGCGGATACTGATGGTAGTCGAGCTGGTCGGCGCGTTGGTAGCGCCGGTCGACGCTCTCATGGCGCAGGCGCTGGACTCGACCGGTATGCCGTCATTGGAACAGCTGGCCCTGGAGGCCGGGCGAGCCAGCCGCCGTCACCCGGTCGGTACCGTCGCGCAGGCGTTCCTGTGCGAGCCGACGCACCCGCTCATGGATAGCGCTTCGGTCGCGGCGTGCGCCGCGCTGGATTCCGCGAGAGCTGGTGCGATCATCTCAGCCTTTGCGCGCGGCCTCGAGGTCCCCCTGGTCGCGCCGCCCACCGATAGTACCGCGTTAGGATTCCCGAACTGCCCGGCGGACCTCGATCGGGCGAGTGGCCGTCGCGTCCTACCCGCTCGCCTGACGGCGCCCGTGGTCGGCGTACGCGATGGAGTTTGGGAAGGACGCCTCTTGATGGAGGTGCGTTGCCGATCGGGAGGCGCCGAGCGCGGCGAAGCGATCAGGACAATGGGGAAGGAGTACCTCTATCAGTGGATAGGTGGCGCGTGGCGGTTGTACCAATTTTCGTGGCGTGCACGCTAAAGCGCATCGCTGGATGAGCCCAATGAAAAAAAAGTCGCGGATGCCAAGCGCGCTCGGCATCCGCGTGACGGCGCCGGTGATGTTGCTCGCGTGGCTCCTTGTTTCGGGAGTGCACGCGCAAGGCGTGAACGCGACGTCGCTGACGAACGACCTCGATGGTCGGTCGTGGGTGCACGAGTCGTGGACGGTGAAGGACGGCCTCCCCGTCAACTCCATCAACTCGCTGCTCCAGGACCGCGCCGGCTACATCTGGGCGGCGACGTTCGACGGCCTGGTGCGCTTCGACGGGATTCGATTCACCGTCTTCAACTCCGCCAACTCCGAGGACCTGCCGAGCAATCGAATCATCCAGTTGAAGGAGGGGCGCGACGGGTCGCTCTGGCTCGTCACCGAGCAGGGTCACGTCGTTCGCTTCCATGATGGGCGGTTCACCAACGTTGCCTTCGAGACGGGGAAGCCGAGCCCGAGCCCTGCCGCCCTGTTCGTGGATTCGTTAGGCGCCGTGTGGGTGGGGACACCCGACGGGCTGTGGACGGTCCAAGGCGATCGCCTCGTTCGGGTGGGACGCGGAACGCTCGACGCACGCGTCACGACCATCATGCAGCGGCGAGGTGGCAGTGTCTGGGTTGGCACCGATCGCGCTGGAATCTTCCGCGTGTCGAGCGACCATCAGGTGACGAAGGTCGAGACCGATCCCGCGGTGGACATGGACTTCATCATTCGGCTGGTCGAGGACGAGGCCGGGGCGCTCTGGATCGGCGGTAACCGCGGGCTTTGGGTCTTGCGCGATCGGGTAGTACAGGTGAAAGCATCCCAGCCGCTTTCACTCGCTTCGATTGTCGTGCAGGTGCCGGCGACCGGGGCTCTCTTTGCCCAAGTCTCATCCGGTGTATACCGGATCGAGTCCGACTCGGCCATCCCGGTGGCCTCCGGATTTTCCACTAATGGCTTGCGGCTTTGGGCGGACGCCGGAGCTGTGTGGAGCGTGAGTGGTCAGGACGTGTTCCGCAACCGCCAACACGTCTTCACGCTCCCCGAGCGACGCGTCGTGACGGGCGCCATTTTCGACCGCGAAGGCAGCCTCTGGGTCGGCACCGATGCCGCCGGGCTTCATCGCTTCAAGCAGGCCCTTTTCACGACCTACAGTGTTGCCGAAGGCGTCGCGCACCCTAACGTCTACGCGACCTATGTGGACCGATCCGGTTTGATCTGGCTCGGCACCTGGGGGAAGGGTGTGAGCCGTCTGGACCCCGTCACCGGTCGTGCCTCGGCGCTGGGTTCGTCCACGTCAACGGAACCAATGGCGGTGAACTCCTTCTACCAGGACGCCGCCGGCGCGATGTGGATTGCCATGGGCGCGTTCGGAGGAGGTCTGGTCCGCTGCACTCCGCCGAGCATGACGTGTCGCGCCGAGGGGCCGCGCGAGCTGCGTGACCGCGTTGTGTTCGCCCTCTATGGAGATGCGGACGGGCGCATGTGGGCCGGCGCGTCCGGCCTGCTGTTTCGGTACGACGGGAAGAGCTGGACGAACTTTCCGCCGGCGTCGGGAGGGCCGGAGGCGACGGTGCGCGCCTTCGCGAGCACCCGTGACGGCGCACTCTGGATGGGAACCAACGGCGGCGGCCTGACGCGATACCGAGAGGGAACATTCACGCGAGTCACACACGCGGAAGGGCTGCCCAGCGACCTGATTCGTTCGCTCTACCAGGATGCGGACGGGTGGCTCTGGGTGGGCACCGAGGGGCGCGGGTTGGCGCGCCTCGACCCGCGTGCCTGGGGCGGCGCGCCCGGTTCGGCGCCTAACGCTGACCGTCGCATCGTGCGGATCGGCACGAAGGATGGACTGTTCGATGAGGTCATCCACCAGATCCTCGAGGACGGCGACGGCCGCCTGTGGATGAACACCAACCGCGGGATCTTCTGGGTGCCGCGCGCGGAGCTTGTGGCGTTCGCCGATGGCAAGGTTCCGCGGATCCACTCCACCGCGTACGCCGAGCGTGACGGCATCCGAAACCGCGAAGGGAATGGCGGCGTGCAGCCGGCCGGTGCGAAAGGACCCGACGGACGGCTCTGGTTCCCGACGCAGGATGGCGTTGTGGTCGTCGATCCGGCCAGGGTCCGACGCGAGCGACTCACGCCGCCGCTGGTCGTCGAGCAGATCGTCGCGCGCGGAGAAGCGCGTCGCCCGGAGCATGATTCGATCGCGCTCCGCCCTGATGAGCGCGATGTGCAGATCGAGTATACGGCGCTCACGTTCCTCGAACCGAACAACGTCCGCTTCCGCTACCGGCTCGATCCGTACGACGCGAGCTGGGTGGACGTTGGCAACCGCCGCACGGCGTTCTACACGAAAGTGCCGCCGGGACGATACACCTTCGTCGTCGAGGCGAGCGATGCCGCCGGTGGGTGGTACGAGCCGGGAACCAGGCTCGCCGTGCGCGTCCTTCCGCGGGTCTGGGAGATGGGCATCTTCCGCTGGGTCTCGGTTGCGGCGCTAGGCATGTTAATCTTCGCCGCCGTCCGATTGCGCGAAGCCCGCCTCCGTACGCGCGCGCTGCAACTCGAGCGTGTGGTCGATGATCGGACGGCCGCGCTGCGCGACCGGGAGCGCGAGTTGGCCGACCGGAACGCGCAGCTCCAGTCGGTGGATCAGGCGAAGACTCGCTTCTTCGCGAATGTGTCGCACGAGCTCCGCACGCCGCTCACGCTGACGATCGGGCCGCTGGAGGATTTACGCGCGCGCGCCGGCGGTGACCCGCAGGTCGAGCGGTGGCTCGACATCGCACTCCGCAACTCGCGACGTCTGCTCCGGCTGGTGAATCAGATTCTGGATGTGGCAAAGCTCGATGCGCGGGCGATGCACCTCGCCCCTCGCCCGCTCGATCTGGTTCCATTCACGCGAGGCGTGGTGGCTGCCTTTGCGCCGGTCGCCGAGCGGAAAGGGATTGGCCTAACGGTGGCGACGATCGATTCGCTACTCGGTGCATTCGACGCCGATGCCATCGAGAAGATCCTGACCAACCTTCTCTCGAACGCGATCAAGTTCACGCCGGGCGGTGGAACGGTGCACGTCGCCCTCGACAGGGATGGAGCCTCGGCTCGGCTTGTGGTGCGCGATTCGGGTCCTGGGATCCCTCCCGATCAGATCGTCCACGTCTTCGAGCGGTTCTACCAGGTGGACGAGTCCGCGACCCGCACGCAGCCGGGTACGGGGATCGGGCTCTCGCTGGTGAAGGAGCTGGTCGAACTGCACGGCGGAACGATCACGGTTCAAAGCGCGAGCGCCGGGACAGCGTTCACGGCAGTCATTCCGGTTGGTGAGGTAGCCGATGGCGTCATCATTCCCGACGACGCCGCCGTTCCGGGGACTGCGTCGCTCGTCACATCGGTGACAGCCGAGCACTCGGGCAGCTCACCGCGGTCAACCGCGGCGGATGATGATCGCACGCAGGACGTCCCGACACTGCTCGTAGTCGACGACAGCGCGGACCTTCGCGGCTACATCCGCGACCACTTCGCCGAGCGGTTCCGGGTGCTCGAGGCATCGGATGGCGCGGAGGGCATCGAGCTCGCTCGCCGGCATTTACCGGACGTCGTGCTGTCGGATGTGATGATGCCCGGGACCGATGGGCATGAGCTGGTCCGCGTGCTGCGATCGAGCGCCGAGACGGACTTCCTGTCGATCGTTCTGCTCACGGCGCAGGCGGAGGATGAGCGGCGACTGGAGGGTCTCGAGCGCGGTGCCGACGACTACATCGTCAAGCCGTTCGAGATGCGCGAGCTCGACGCGCGTGTGCGCAACCTCATTCTCTCGCGGCGCCGGTTGCGCGAACGCTTCTCGGTAACGGGGACATCGGGACTAGGGACCGGGAACTCGGCTGGGACGCCCCTTGCCGCCGGGGTTCACACCGACCCGGCCGGTATTGCTCCCGCGGATGGGCTGTACATGGAGCGAGTGCGAGAGGCGATTCAGCGCGGGCTCGCCGATCCTGACTTCGGCGTTGGCGAGTTGGCCGACGCCGTGTCGCAGGACCGTTCACATCTGTTCCGCCGTATCAAGCAGCACTTCGGCGAATCGCCGTCGGACCTGATTCGGCGAATGCGGGTGGAGGCGGGTGCGCGGCTCCTGACGGAGGGCTCGGCGACGGTGACGGACGTGGCATACGCGGTGGGGTTCAACAGCCTGTCGTACTTCTGCCATCGCTTCCAGCAGGCGTACGGTCTGACGCCCGCGGCGTATCGGAGTCGGGCGTCGGAGAGTCATCCCGAGCCGACAGGCGAGGGATCGCGATTCTCCGGGTAGAGGGTCCTCTGCTGACGGAACGCAGCCACTCATAACTGAATAACTCAAAACTGCTAACTCAGAACTCTTTCAGGGTTCCCGGCCTCGACCTGACCACGTCCGGCGATGAGCGCGAAACGAGGGACTCACTCGCTGGCCAAACATCTCGCGATGTCTGGTCAGCGATTGAGCTCCGCGCTTCGCCTGGCTCCATCGCTCTTGGCGAGTCCGTAAATGGGCTGCCCTGTAAGAGTTCAGAGTCGGCAGTCGTGAGTCGTTCAGTTCTCAGTGTCTTTCGTTAGGCGCCGATTCAATCGCCTCGTGCGCCGCATCCTTGCAGCTGGCGACCAGGGACACTTGCGCCGGCGCGCCCCGGCGTCAGGTTTGTCCGGCGACCCGACGCCGAACCCACACGATGATGCCTGGTAGCACCAAGATCTCACCGCCACGAAAGCCACTCGAGCCGGCTCACGATCGGCCCACAACTCCTGACATCGTCCCAGCAGCGACGGGAATCGCTCTCTCGCCCGGGCGCGCCGTCATGCTCCCGTGCCTTTTTGCGATCGCGGTCGCCGCGTTTGCGGTGTTCACGAGGAGCAACGCGACCCTGGTGCGAACGTTCGTCGGTGCCGGCATCGCGCTCGTCGTGTGGAGCGCGGTGCTCTTCGCGTCGGCACGCCGGTCGAATCGCACGCTCGTCCTGGAGTTCGCGCCGCGAAAGCAGCACTGGATGCAGGCGTGTGCGCAGGGCACCGTGCTGTTGTACTGGGGGTGGTACGTACCCCTCGTCTATACCTTCCTCCCGTTCGTAGGCGTTCAGCTGCTTTTCGCATACGCCATCGACAGTCTGCTCTCGTGGTCCCGCCGCGATCGTTATGCGCTCGGATTCGGGCCGTTCCCGGTCGTGCTGAGCACCAACCTGTTCCTCTGGTTCCGCCTCGACTGGTTCCATTGGCAGCTTGCCATGATCGCCGTGGGGTTCCTGGCAAAGGAGCTCATTCGCTGGAAGAGGGACGGGCGCCTCGCGCACATCTTCAACCCGTCTTCCTTCCCCTTGGCCGTCGCGTCGCTTGCGCTGTTGTTGACGGGCACCTCGGACGTTACCTACGGGTCGTTCATCGCGAACACGCAGTCGGACCCGCCGAACATCTATCTGCTGATCTTCCTGGTCAGCCTCCCCGGTCAAATCCTGTTCGGGGTGGCCCGCATGACGCTCGTGGCCGTGGTCACGATGTACACGATCAGCCTGGTCTACTTCGCGGCGACGGGTACGTACCTCTTCATCGACTCGCACATTCCGCTTCCGGTCTTTCTCGGGATGCACCTGCTCTTTACCGATCCTTCTACTTCACCGCGGAGCGAGTTGGGGCGGATCTGTTTTGGCGTCATGTACGCCGTGCTTACGACCGTGCTCTATGTGGTGCTCACGGCGATGGGCGCACCGACGTTCTACGACAAGCTGCTTCCCGTGCCGCTGATGAACCTTATGGTTCGTCGAATCGACGCCTGGATGGCATCGCCGTGGCTCTCGGCGGTGGATCCCAGTCGGCTCGGGCGGTCGCTCACGCCGCGACAGCGGAATGTGGTAGTCACCGCCCTGTGGGCCGCAGTATTCGTCGGCATGAGCGCGGTCCAGGGCGTTGGAGACCGCCACCCCGGTCAGTATCTCCCCTTCTGGCGGAAGGCGTGCGAGTCCGGGGTCCAACGCGCGTGCACCTACACCGCTACGCTCACGAAGATCTACTGTCAGAACGGCTCGGGGTGGGCCTGCAACGAGACTGCGATCCTGCGGCGCGGGCGAGGAGAGTCAGGTGACGGTGAGTTCACGCGCGCCTGCCAACTCGGTTTCGCTCCGGGTTGCGACAATGCGAGGCAGCCTGGTGTCGCGGCGGCATCACTGCGACGAGGCCCGCCGGGGGCGAAAGACCTGCCCATCGTGCTGCGCGGCACGAAGCCGCAGTTACGTGAGCGCGATCTAACCAGGCTTTACGCGATTGGCTGTGGCCAGGGATGGCAGGAGCTGTGTGTGAACCCCGCTCGGGCGGCACTCGATTCGCCAAGTCCATCCTAACGCGCGGTGTGGTAATTGGTTTGCCCCAATGCGGACGCACCGAGGGACGAACCGAATTGCGATCGCCTGATCGCCTAAAAGAAACCGAACACATCACCGTTTGCGCGTTCGGTCACAGGCGTTTACGTTGGAGCCCGTCCGGCAATTTGGTCTGGTCGTGTCACCTAACGACCACGGCGTAGGCGTCGGACATACGGCACTCGAGGCGCTCTGGGAATCGGCGGTCGATCCAGCCCGACAGGGAACCGCCAGTTCTGCCTCGTAGCCGCAGCGCCCTGCTCGGACCGGCCATGTCGGCCGGCGCTCACCCCATCGTGCACGAGTCGTGTCTTCGTGCGTGCCCACCGCGGAGGAATGATCATGCGATCTCGCTGGTTGATCAGCGCGACGACGGTGCTGGCGTTCTGCGTCCCACCAACGCTGCCTGCCCAGCAGGCGACGACCGGCCGCATCGACGGCACGGTCACGGACGCGAGGAGCCAGTCACCGATCGGAACCGCGACCGTGTTCATCGAGGCGTTAGGCATCGGCAGCCAGACGAATGACCGGGGGAAGTACACCCTCGTGAACGTCCCGGCGGGCGAGCACAAGGTCCAGGTGCGGCGCCTCGGGTTTGCGACCGTGTCGCGAACCGTGACCGTCCAGCCGGGCCAGACGGCCACGGTCGACGTTGCCCTCTCCGCGGCCGTGATTTCGCTCGACGAAGTGGTGGTGACCGGCACCGCCGCGGTGACGCGCGCCAAGGAAGTTCCGACGAGCACCGCGATCGTGAACGCTGACGAAGTTGCGCGAGCCCCCGTATTGGACGCGCAGCAAATGCTCCAGGGACGCATCCCGAGCGTATCCATCCTCGCCAACAGCGGCCAGCCGGGCGCTGGCGGAACCGTACAGATCCGCGGGACCAATACCCTCACCCAAAGTACCGCGCCCCTCATCTACGTCGACGGCGTTCGCATCTTCAACGAGCCGACTCGCAACAACTGGGGGGCACGCACGGCGTCGAATCCCCTGCAGGACATCAACGCCGAGGACATCGAGCGAGTCGAGGTCGTGAAGGGTGCCGCGGCCACGACCCTGTACGGGACCGAAGCCGCGGGCGGCGTCATTCAGATATTCACCAAGAAGGGCCAGTCCGGAACCCCGCAGTGGAACGCTTCGGTCGCGGGCGGCGCCAACGTGAGCTCGCGCTGGGGGGCCAAGAACGATCCCACCGAGTTGTTCACCAAATGCAACAATACCGCGCAGATGTACGGCCTCCATCTCAGCGGCGACGAAATGGGTACGCGGCAGTATTTCGCCGACCCGACGTGCCCGAGCGATGGCAACTGGACGAGAACGGGTCCGCTGCAGCTGTACGACCTCTCCGTCGCCGGCGGAGCGAACAAGCTCACCTACTTCGTGTCCGGGAATTACGGGGACGTGCAGGGCATTCTCCCGAGCCAGCGATCCAAGGACGGTGGATTCCGCGGGAACTTCTCCGTCTTCCCGATGGACAAGCTGCAGTTCCAGGTCACCACGGCCTACACGAAGCGCAACACGCGCTGGGCCGGGGATGGCGACAACTCCGAAGGGTTCCTGCTGAACGTGGGCCGCGGCCCCTTCAACTACATGAAGGGCGGCAAGGGTGCCGACTGCGACGGTATCGCCGACGACGTCGTGTGCGTGACGAACAATTACGTGTTCGATCAGACGCTCGCCACGCGATCGGATCACTTCCTGACCGGCTTCACGGTGAACTACAACCCGGCCGCCAAGCTCTCGAACCGTTTTTCTGTTGGCTGGGACTACCTCGACATGCAGAACGTGACGAACCTGCCGTTCGGCTTCCTCACGTTACCCGAAGGGTATTTCTGGGATGAGAATACGCGTCACACGAAGCTGTCGCTCGACTACGCAGGATCCTGGCTCGAGAACATCTTCCACTCGGCGCAGTCCACGTTCTCCTGGGGCGCGCAGCTGTACCGCGACAAGCATCGCTGGACGGAGCTGGATGTCCAGAACTTCGCCGGTCCAGGTGACCCGACGCTCAAGACGGGCGCGGAGCTGACCTATCGCGAAGACCTGCCGTCCTCGGTCACGAACGCCGGGTTCTTCCTGCAGGAGCAGATCGCCTGGCGCGATCGGCTGTTCATTACGGGCGGTCTCCGCGTCGATGGAAGCAGCGCGTTCGGCGACAACTTCGGGCTCCAGAAGTATCCCAAGATCGGTGCCTCGTACGTGCTTTCCGAGCACTCGTTCTGGCCGACAAAGTGGTGGGACACCTTCAAGGTGCGCGCGGCGTTGGGCGAGAGCGGCAAGGCGCCGGGTGCATTCGACAAGCTCCGGACGTGGTCGCCCGTCACGGGCGACGAGAACAAGCCGGGCTTCACGCCTAACGACGTGGGCAACCCAGACATCGGTCCGGAGCGTACGCGCGAGCTCGAGGGCGGTTTCGACGCGAGCTTCATCTCCGGTCGCCTGGGCCTCGAGTTCACGGCGTTCAGTTCGCGCACGCTCGATGCGCTCGTCCCCGTGACGCTGCCGCCCTCCAATGGGTTCCTCCAGTCGCGCATCGCGAACATCGGCGAGCTGAAAAACAGCGGTGTGGAAGCGCAGATCAATGCCGGTCTGGTTCGTACGCGTTCCGTCGACTGGACCGTCCGCGGGAACTACTCGGCGCTCTCGAGCAAGGCCGTGGACCTCGGTGAGCAAACCGAGGTCTACACGGGGCTCAACTCGTACATCAAGACCGGCAAGCAGTTCCCGGCATACTACGGAACCGTCGTGACCAACCCAGGCGCGATTGCCGATTTCGAAACCGCCGACGACCAGCTCATTGGAAGGGTGAATCCCGACAAGCTGTGGGGGATCGGGACCACGATGCGGTTGTACAACCGCTTCACGGTCGACGCGTTCCTCGAGCACCAGGGCGGCTTCTACGTGCAGAACTACACCGCCTACCAGAATGCCCGCCGCGGCGCCTGGTACCCGTGCTACGACACGCAGGAGAAGGTCATCTCTTCATACGGACCGGATATGGAGCCCGGCACCTCGGATGATGTAGCGAGTGCGCTCAGCGGCGTCACAGCGCTCATGCGTGCCCGCTGTTCGAGCAGCGATTACGACATCGGTTTCTGGACCGAGAAGGGCGATTTCACGAAGCTCCGGTACGTGTCGTTGACGTACCAGCTGCCGGCGCGGCTGGTCAACGCGAAGAACGCGACCATCACCTTCGCTGCGCGCAACCTCGTGACGTGGAGCAATTACAACGGTGGGGATCCCGAGGTGCAGGACGTCGCCGACCAGTCGAACCTGGCCGACTTTAACGGGACCTTCGGCCGCCGGGATTACTACCAGATCCCGCAGCCCAGGTCGTTCGTGGTCACCTTCAAAGTGGGCTTCTAAGATGAGGAGACCAACGATGATCACAACGCATTCGGCGATGCGCGGGTCCCTCGTCCTCACCGTCGCGCTCGTCCTGAGCGCGTGCAGCGGAATGTTCGAGGTGGAGGCGCCTGGGCGCATTGCCGACGAAAACTTGAACGATCCAGACGCGGCGCCGGGTATCGTGACCGGCATGTCGTATGACCTCGCCCAGGCGATGAACGCAGGCTCCGACATCCTCGCCCTCGCGTCCGGCGAGTTGTACCACGGTGGCAGCTACAACTGGGCTGACGTACCTCGGGGAGTCATCACCGACGAGGACGCGAACGGTATCTGGGACAGCATGATGCAGGCGCGGTGGGTGACGGAGCACGGCATCGAGCGGCTCCAAGCGAGCATGAAGCCCGATGAATTTCCCAAGAGTGAGCTCGTTGCGAGGGCGTATCTGCTTGGCGGGTTCGCGAACCGCCTGATCGGCGAGAACGTTTGTGAGACGGTGATCGACGGCGGGGCACCGGAGCCGAATACCGTGGAGTTCGATCGCGGTCTCGAAAAGTTCAACAAGGCGATCGACATCGGCACGGCGGCCGGCGCCAGCGACGTCGTGACGGCGGCGTACGGCGGCCGAGCGTCGCTCAAGGCGTGGAAGGGCGACTGGGCCGGCGCGGTCGCCGACGCCCAGCAAGTGCCGACCGACTTCGAGTACTACGCCGTTCTCATGACCGACGGACTGACCAACACCCTCTCGTACGAAACGCACGATCGGTACGAGTACACGGTGTTCGGCACCGAGTGGGCGGAGCGACCTAACGATACACGGGCGCCGTGGCAGATCATGTACAATGGCGACGGGTCGGTGGCAACGGGCGCGAACGGGTCGACGCCCATGTACCAGCAGCAGAAGTACGAGGACAACGGCTCGGACATTCCGCTCGTGAAGGGCACGGAAATGCTTGCCCTTCGCGCGGAGGCTGCGCTCCGCAGCGACGACATCAACGGTGCGATGACGTTGTTGAACCAGGCGCGAGCGGCCGCCGGCATGTCGGACCTGGCGACACCCGGCACGCTCACCGAAGCGTGGGCGATTCTCCACGCCGAGCGCGGTGCCATCACGTGGCTCGAGGATCGCCGGTTCTGGGACGAGCGCCGCTGGTTTGCGGAGAGCGGACCGCCCCACTTCGACTTCCTGAACGGTCGGGACAAATGCATCCCGATCAGCAAGACAGAGAAGGATTCGAACCCGAATATTCCGTAACATGAACTCGAGGCGACTCGCCTTCGTCGTCTTCACCTCAGCCGTGTTCGGCGGGTGCTACTCGTATCGAGTAGTGCCCGTCGAGCAGGCGCCGGTTGGCGAAACCGTGCGGGCGAGAGTCTCGTCCGCCGAAGCCGAGCGACTGCGCGAGGTCATCGGCCGAGACGATCGCGTTGTGGAGGGCGAGCTGCTCGCGCCGCCGGACAGTGCGATTCTGGTCGCTGTGCGCACGAGCGTGATCGACGCGTCGGTGCAAACGCACCAGCGTGTCACGGTGCCGCGACAGGGGTTGGTGGAGCTGGAGGTCCGCCGCCTCGATCGCTGGAAGAGTCTGGGCATCGCAGCAGTCGTTGTAGGCGTGGCGAGCGCGGTGGCGATAACCCAGTTCAATACCGAAAAGCCCACGGAGAACGGCGGCAAGAGCGGAAGCAACAAGTCCG
>Ga0207675_100000719_pt1 | contig 32781 bp, 34 predicted proteins | sample KBSSwiS42_FD_184305 | JGI IMG/M metagenome (GOLD analysis project Ga0207675, IMG submission 184305) | Switchgrass rhizosphere microbial communities from Kellogg Biological Station, Michigan, USA - KBS Switchgrass S4-2 (SPAdes) (version 2) | ecosystem: Host-associated > Plants > Roots >...
CGACACGTGGGACATCACGAGCGGCGGCGTGCCGCGGTCCGAGAGCGCCGTCTGGAGCGCCTCGCGGACGGCCTGATGGAGCTTGCCGAGGTTCGCCCAGTTCGTCGCCGTCTCGAGCGTCTCGACGAGCACGCCGCGGTCCATCAGCTCGTCGCGCAGGTACGGGCCGGCGTAGCGGCTCCGCTGCCACGCCTCGCCGGGCCGGTGGCCGAGCGCCACCCCTCCCCCGGCCCGGAGGAGCCCGGCCGTGCGGCGGCGCCGGTCCTCGACCTCGTCCTCCTCGCCCTCGAAGCCGAGAATCGCGATGCATCCGCCCTCGTGGCCGCGCATGCGGAGATAGCGGCGGCCGAGCTTCTCCGTCGTGCTCCCCGAAGAGGCGATCGCCATGGTCAGTCGCGTCTCGTGCTCGTCGGACAGCCGGGTCACGTCGGCCGCGGCTCCGGCCTGCTCCATCACCCGGAAGGCGTCGCAGCCCTCGGCGAAGCTCGCGAACGACCAGCCCTCGTAGCGGCGTGCCGTCGGCGCCGGGCGCACGCAGACGGTGACCTCACAGATGACGCCCAGGACGCCCTCGGAGCCCACCACCAGCTCGCGCAGGCTGGGACCGGCCGCGGAGGCGGGCACGGGCTTCGTGCCGAGCTCGCCGGCCGGCGTGACGCAGCGCACCGCCTCGACCAGCGCGTCGATGCGCCCGTAGCCGGTGGACGCCTGCCCCGCCGAGCGCGTGGCCACCCAGCCGCCCACCGTCGAGTACTCGAACGACTGCGGGAAGTGGCCGAGCGTGACGCCCTGATCGTGCAGCCGCCGCTCGGCCTGCGGTCCGAACAGACCGGAGTCGAGCCGCGCGGTGAGCGACGTGCGGTCCACCTCGACGGTTGCCGACAGGCGCGCCAGGTCGAGCGAGATCGCCGCGGCGAAGCCCTCGCGCAACGGCTCAACGCCGCCCACCACGCTGGTGCCGCCGCCGAACGGGACGACTGCGACCCTGTGCTCGGCGCAGGCCGCCAGGACCGCGGCCACCCTCCCGGCTGAGTCGGGCAGCACCACCGCGTCGGGCGCGCTCGACGCGTCGCCGGAGCGAATCCGCACGAGGTCGGGGTACGAGCGGCCGACGGCATGTGCGATGCGGGTCGCGCGATCCTCGCGCACGTTGTCGGCCCCCACGGCCGCTGCCAGCCCCTCGCGCGCCGCGCCGGGCAAGGCCGGATCGGGAAGCGCGACCTGTTCGAGGGCCACCGGCGGCTTCCGCACGCCCGGGTCCGCGCCCAGCTCGTCGCGCAGCAGCCCCTCGACCGCAGCGGGCAGCGGGACGGAATGCCCGTCCTCGCCCCAGCCCCACCAGCGCATCAGGGCTCGTCCCCGAGCAGCTCGGCCAGCCCCTCGAGGGCGGTCTCGGCCTGGCGACGCGCGGCGGCCCGCAGCTGGAAGGGGCTGAAGCGAGCCCAGCCGCGCGGGCGCTGGTCGAGCGTGAGCCGAACTCGGGTCCCGCCCTCGCCCTCTGAGCTGAGCGCTATCTCCGTCGTCGACTCCGCCAGCAGGCGCTCGAAGGGCGACTCCTCGACCTCGTGGCGCCACCGCAGTCGCTCCGGCTCCTCGGCCTCGACCAGGCTGTAGTCGGCACGCACGGATTTGCCGGACGGCGAGACGAGCACGGTCGTCCAGGCCTCGCGCGTCGCCTCCTCGACCCGCGAGACGCCCGGCCACCACGCAGCCAGCCGGTTCGGGTCGCTCACGACCCCCCACACCTCCGCGGGCGTCGCGGAGAGCACGCGCTCGCGCCGGACGACCATCACTCGTCGTGGACCACTACGAGCGAGCGCACCTCGTGGTCCCGAAGCCGCTCGCGGCCGTTCAGGAATCCCAGCTCGATCACGAACGCGCATCCTGCCACGACGCCGCCCGCCTGCTCGACGAGGGCGCACAGCGCCCCGGCCGTGCCGCCCGTGGCGAGGAGGTCATCGTGCACCATCACCCGAGCGCCGTCGCGGACGGCGTCGGAATGGATCTCGAGCGCGTCGACCCCGTACTCCAGCTCGTACTCGACCGAGGAGACCTCGCGGGGAAGCTTGCCGGGCTTGCGGGCGAGGATGAAGCCGGCGCCGGAGGCCACCGCGACCGCCCCGCCGAGCGCGAACCCGCGCGCCTCGGCGGAGACGACGTAGTCGGCCTCCCACTCGCGCGCCCAGTCGCCGAGCCGGCCGACCGTGTACGCGAGCGCGTCGGCGTCGAGGAACAGCGGCGTGATGTCCTTGAACACGATTCCCGGCTTCGGGAAGTCCGGGATGTCCTGGATGTAGTCCTCGAGGCGCACGAGCCGCGTCAGCGCGCGAGCTTGCGGAGGTCCCTGATCAGCAGCAGGTGCTTGAGATGCGACGCCACGGCGGCGAGGTTCTCGAGCGCCTCGACCGCCTCCTTGCGGCGCTCCGGGTTCCGCGACCGCAGTGCCGGCGCGAGGATCTGCTCGAGGAGCGCCGCCTCGCGGTCCGCGGAGGTGCGGAAGACGCGCAGGTTGCGGCCGCCGACGCCGAAGCGCTTCAGCTCACCCACCGCGCGGACGATCTCGCGCTCGGTGTCGTCGTAGAAGACCTCGCCGTCGCGCCGCTCGCCCTTGATCACGCCGTAGTCCTCGAGCTCCTTGACGAGCGACTGGTCGGCGCCCGTCTCTTCCAACACCTCCGAGAGCCGGTAGAGCGAGCCCGGGCCGCGCAGCGCGAAGCTCCGGCGGGCGGCGCCGCGCGTCTCCGCCGGCGCGTCCGGCGTGGCCACCTCGGTGTCGGCGCGCCCCGCTGCCAGCTCCTGCCGGATCACGCGCAGCGGCAGGAACTCGTCGCGCTGGAGGCGCAGGATCGTGCGCAGCCGGTCGACGTCGGCGGGCGCGTACAGCCGGTAGCCGCCAGCCGTGCGCCGCGGCGACAGGAGCTTCTGGTCCTCGAGATAGCGGATCTTCGAGATCGAGATGTCGGGGAACTCGCGCTCGAGCTGCTTCGCGACCGCTCCGATCGTCAGCGCCTTCTCCTTGCGCGGAGGCGTCTCCGGGCTCGCCTCGGCGGTGCTCACCGCTCCTCCAGGTAGGTCAGCTTGTACTTGCCGACCTGAAGCTCGTCACCGTCCTGGAGGCGGTGCGACTCGATGCGCCGCCGGTTCACGTAGGTCCCGTTGAGGGAGCCGAGGTCGTCGATGTAGAGCCCGTCGCGGCGCCGCACGAGCAGCGCGTGGTTGCGCGACACGGTCACGTCGTCGAGGAAGACCTCGGCGTCCGGGCTCCGCCCGATCGTGTTGCGCTCCCCGGCCAGGTTGAACGCCTCGCCGGAGCGGCCTCCGCCCGAGCGGATCACGAGCGCGGCTCCCTCGTGGGTCATCTCCTCCAGGTCGACCGGACGCAGCTCGCCGGTCTCGTCCACCTGGTAGACCTCGGTCGTGTCGCCGCTCTTCTGCTCGGTCTGATCGCCGAGGAACGCACCGCACTTCTGGCAGTAGTTGGCGCCCTCGGCGTTCGCGAACCCGCACTCCGGGCAGTGCATCGCTACTCGATGTCCGCGTCCGCGGGGATGCCCTTGCCGGCCAGGATGTCGGTGAGCTGTTGCACGTCGGCGCCGCTGATCACAGATTCGCCCTCTTCGTGCTTCTTGCGCAGGCGGTTCACCAACTCCGCGCGCAGGATGTCGATCTTGCCGTGGAGGATCCGGCGCTTGTAGGAAACCTCCTGCTCCTCCTCCGTGAGCTGCTGGATCAGATCCTTCAGCTCAGCGTCTGAGAGCGCGCCCAGGTCTGGAAACGTGTCCACTGCCGTCCTTTCCACGGAAAACGTCGGAAACGCGAATATAGCGCTTCCTCAAGTAGAGGTTGAGGCTTTGCGAAGCGCCCGCACCCCATCTTGCAGGTAGCGGGCTGTGGCCGCAAGCGTCATCGCCAATCCGACGTAGAGCAGGACGTCCAGCACCCAGCCCTCGACCAGGAGCGCGGCCGCCAGCGCGGTCATCACGGGCCAGACCGCCCAGCGGCCCAGCATCGACACCTCCAGGTCGAGTCCGCGCCGGAGCGCGACCTGCGTTAGGCCGAGCATGAGCAGCTCGCGCGCCGCCAGCACCGCGAGCGCCCAGCGCGGGAGCGTCTCGTAGTGCCACGCGACGAGCGCGCCCGACACCACCAGCAGGCGGTCGGTGAGCGGATCGAGGAGCGCCCCCAGGCGGCTGTACTGGCCCGTGATGCGGGCAGCCATGCCGTCGAAGTAGTCGCTCCAGGCGATGAACGCGAACAGCGCGAAGGCGACCCACGAGCGGCCGTCGCCCGAGCTCAGCCCGACCGCGAGGAAGACCGGGATGAGGGCGAGACGCGCGAAGCCGATCGCGTTCGGGATGGTCCACGGGTTCAGCGGCTCGCCGCGGCGCGTCTGGGGCGGCGGCCCCGCGGAGCGGTCGAGGCCGACGAGCCGGCGAAACGTCAGGGGAGGGTCCGCCACAGCTCTGCCGCCGCCTCGGCGGCGCCCTCGAGCGGCAACGATCCCTTCTCCTGGCCTCGCCTCACCTGGAACTCGATCTCGCGCGCCTCGACGCTCTTCTTCCCGATCGTCACGCGGAGCGGGCAGCCGAGCAGCTCGGCGTCCGCGAACTTCTGCCCAGGGCTCGCGTCGTCGCGATCGTCGTAGAGCACGTCGAGGCCGAGCTCGCGCAGCTGGTCGTAGAGGCGCTCCGACAGCGAGCGCGCCTCCTCACCGGGCTTGCCGAGCGTCACCAGCTCGACGTCGAACGGAGCGACGGCGCGCGGCCAGGAGATGCCCTGTTCGTCCGCGAACTGCTCGATTGCGGCGGCGACCGTCCGCGCCGGCCCGATGCCGTAGGAGCCCATCCAGATGAGCTGCTCCTCCCCGTGCTCGTCGAGGTAGCGGGCGCCGAGCGGGTCGGAGTAGCGGGTCCCGAGCTTGAAGATGTTGCCCACCTCGATCGCCGGCTCGATCCGGATGGAGCTGCCCACGGGGTCGCTGTCGCCGGGCTCCACACGCCGCACGTCGCCCCACTCGGGCTGGAAGTCGCGCCCCGGCTCCACGCCGGCGAGGTGGAAGTCGGGCTTGTTGGCGCCGGCCACCAGGCCGGCGAGGCCGCGCAGGGCCTCGTCCGCCAGCACCGGCACGGGCGAGCCCACCGGGCCGATGAAGCCCGGCTCGGCCCCGAACAGGTCGCGCACCTGCTCGGCCTCGGCGGGCTTGGAGGCCGCCCCGAGCGTGTTCTGCAGCTTGAACTCGTTCAGGCGGTGGTCGCCGCGGATGACCACAAGCAGCGGGCCGCGGCCCTCCACCATCACCGGGAAAGCCTTGACCAGCGCGCCGGCCGGCACGCCGAGCATCCCGCACACGGCTTCGATGGTCGTCGCGCCCGGCGTCTCGACCTCCCTGGGCTCGGCCAGGGGCTCGGGCAGGCCCTCGACCGGCCGCGGCTGGGCGCTCGCGATCTCGACGTTGGCGGCGTAGCCGGAATCGGACAGCGCCACGTCGTTCTCACCCGCCGCGGAGGGCGCCATGTACTCATGCGCGCCGAGACCGCCCATCATCCCGACGTCGCTCTCGACCCGGTACCACTCGAGCCCGGTGCGGTCGAAGATGCGGTCGTATGCCTCGATGAACAGGCCGTAGGAGGCGTCCAGCGCCTCCAGGTCGCGGTCGAACGAGTACGCGTCCTTCATGATGAACTCGCGCGTGCGCAGCAGTCCGGCGCGCGGCCGCGGCTCGTCGCGCTCCTTCGTCTGGAAGTGGTACAGGAGCTTCGGCAGGTCGCGGTACGAGCGCACCTCGCGGGAGACGTGCCAGGTGAGCACCTCCTCGTGTGTCAGCGCGAGCACCATTTCGGCGCCGCGCCGGTCCTTCAGCTTGAAGAGCTCGTCGATGTCGTACCGCCCGGTCTTCTTCCACAGCTCCGCGGGCTGGAGCACCGGCATCAGCATCTCCCCCACGCCGATCGCGTCGAGCTCCTCGCGGATGATCTGCTCGACCTTCCGGTGCGAGCGCCAGCCCGCCGGGAGGAAGGTCCACAGGCCCGCGCTGAGCTGCCGTGCGAGGCCGGCGCGGACGGTCAGCTGATGCGAGATCGCCTCCGCGTCTGCCGGCGCCTCCTTCACGGTGGGCAAGAAATACCTGGAAAGACGCGTCACGGCGGGCGAGTCTATTCACGGCCCTTCAGTTCTGCCCTCGCGAAGCCGATGCAGACCCGAATACAGGGCGGCAGGTCAGGAAGGGCCTATGGATGTCTCACCGACGCTGAGAGCAGGGCTGCGCGCGCTCGGGGCGCTGACTGGCCTCGGCGTGCTCGCATACGCCGCCCACGTGGCCTTCGGGCTGGGCTCCCCGGGCCTCGACGACCTCTTCCAGGACTGGATCTACTGCGGCATCAGCCTGGGCGCGGGCACGATGTGCGTCGTGCGCGGGCTGGCGGTCCGCAGGGAGCGGGCAGCCTGGCTCGTGATGGGTGCCGGGCTGTTCGCTTGGGCCGGCGGCGACATCACGTGGACCCTGATGCTCGCGAACGACCCGAATCCGCCCTACCCGTCGCTCTCAGACTTCCTCTACCTGGCCTTCTACCCCGCGAGCTACGTGGCGCTCCTGATGGTCGCGCGCTCGCGCACGGACACCTTCCGCAGCAGCCTCTGGCTCGACGGCGCGATTGCCGGCCTCACCGTGGCCGCCCTGATCGCCACCCTGTTCTTCGAGCCGATCGTCAACGCCACGAGCGGCAGCCCCACGGTGGTCGCCGTGAACCTCGCCTACCCGGTCGGGGACATGCTGCTGATGGGCCTGGTGGTCGCGATCTTCGGCCTGAACGGCTGGCGGCTCGACCCGGTCTGGCTCCTGCTCGGCGGCGGCCTCGCGCTGAGCGCGCTGGCCGACGGCGTATATCTCGTCCAGACCGCGAAGGGCACCTACGTCGAGGGCACGATCGTCGACGCCGCGTGGCCCGCGTCGGTGTTCCTGGTGGCGCTGGCGGCGTGGCAGCCCCCGCGCAAGAAGATCGCGATCCCGGACTGGGTGATCATGGCCGTGCCGGTGGGCGGCGGGCTCGTGGCGGTCCAGCTGCTCGTCTATGACCACTTCCAGCGCGTGAACGCTGCCGCCGTGAGCCTCGCCGCGTGGGCGCTGCTCCTGGCTCTGGCGCGGATGGCGCTGGCCTTTCTCGAGAACCAGCACCTGCTCGCCACGGCAAACAGGGAGGCCCGGACCGACTCGCTCACCGGCCTCCGCAACCGGCGCTGCCTGCTCGCCGACCTGCAGATCCAGCTCAGCCTGGCGACGCCCGCCTCGCCGCGGGCGTTGCTGCTCTTCGACCTCGACGGCTTCAAGGAGTACAACGACGCCTTCGGCCATCCGGCCGGCGACGGGCTGCTCGTGCGGCTCGCGGCGCGCCTGTCGGAGGCCGTCGGATCGAGAGGCGATGCCTATCGCCTGGGCGGCGACGAGTTCTGCGTGCTCGTCACGCCGCGGCGGGGCGAGGTCGACCAGATCCTCGCGGCGTGCTCGGCCGCCCTGAACGAGCGCGGGGAAGGCTTCGAGGTTTCGAGCTCGTTCGGCGTGGTGCTGCTGCCCGAGGAAGCGGACACCCCCACCCTGGCTCTCCAGCTCGCCGACCGCCGCATGTACGCCCGCAAGGGCGGTCGCCGCATGTCGGCGGGTCGCCAGTCGCGCGACGTCCTGCTGCGCACGCTGTCCGAGCGGCGTCCCGACCTTCTGGTCAGGGTTCACGACATCGGCGAGCTGGCGCTGGCGGTCGGCCGCGAGCTCCAGATGGGCCCGGAGGGGCTGGACGAGGTGGCCCGCGCCGCCGAGCTCCACGACGTCGGGAAGATCGCGGTGCCGGACGCGATCCTCGACAAGCCGGGTCCGCTCGATCCGGTCGAGTGGAGCTTCATGCGCCGGCACCCGCTCATCGGCGAGCGTATCCTCCTGGCCGCTCCGGCCCTGCGGCCGGTCGCCCGGCTGGTCCGGTCGAGCCACGAGCGCTGGGACGGCACCGGGTACCCGGACGGGCTGAGCGGCGACCAGATACCCCTGGGCGCCCGCGTGGTGGCCGTCTGCGATGCCTTCGACGCCATGACCTCGGAGCGCCCGTACCGCGAAGCGGTATCGGAGGCTGATGCTATGGAGGAGCTCCGCCTCTGCGCGGGGACACAATTCGACCCAATGGTGGTAGAGGCGTTTTGCAGGGTGATGGCAAGGGAACGTCCGCCGCATGGAGAAGTATTGGCGTAAGCCATGACCGGGGAGCCCCGCCTCATCTGCAACGTTTGTCACCGGCCGCTGGGAGCATGCGACCAGTACCTGGTCCGCTTCGACGCCCAGCAGGGCACCACCGTGGTGCACCGCAACCTCTGCTTCCCGCCGGACCGCAAGGCCGCGAAGCCGGCTCCGCGCGCAGCGGCGTAGCCGGCGCCTAGACAGGCATCGCGGCGCACCGGGCACCGCCCGGTGCTTGCGCACTACGCCCGGGTGAAGCGTCGCCCCGCCGTCGGCGAGGCGTCCTCGTCGAGCGTGATGCGCTTGGCCTTGGGGGCGCCGGCCATCGGAAGCGCCTGACCGTCGCCCTCCTCGAGCGCGGCGGCGGCCTCGAGCGCGGCGATGCGCTCGGGGGTCATCTCCCCCGCGTTCTCCTCCTCGATCTTCTCGAGCCACTCGGCGCCCTCGGCGGCCTTGTGCTCGTCGACCTCGACCGTGCCGCGGTCGATCGACTTGTCGATCTCGGTGAACAGCTCGTCCACGAGGCGGTCCTGCGGGACCTTCCTGAGCGGCTTGCCGTGGGCGAAGATGAGGCCCTCGTTCTTGGCGCCAGTGATGCCGAAGTCGGCGTGCGAGGCCTCACCGATGCCGTTGACCGCGCAGCCCAGCACGGCCACCTCGATCGGGTCGTCGTACTGGCGCAGCCGCTCTTCGATCTCGGCCACGACCGTGTCCATGTCGAACTGGAGCCGGCCGCAGGTCGGGCAGGCGATCAGCACGGGGCCGCGCTCGCGGAGCTTCAGCGCCTTCAGGATCTCCCACGCGACCTTCACCTCCTCCTCCGCGTGGAAGGTGGAGAGCGAGATGCGGATGGTGTCGCCGATTCCGTCGGCGAGCAGCGTTCCCAGGCCCACCGCGGACTTGAGCGAGCCGGACCACTTGGTGCCGGCCTCCGTGATGCCGAGATGGAGCGGGTTGTCGATCTTCTGCGACAACAGGCGGTTCGACGCGATCGTGTTGGGCACGTTCGTCGACTTGATCGAGACCTTGAAGTCCTCGAAGTTCAGGCGCTCCATCAGCTCCACGTGCTCCAGGGCGGCGGCGACGAGCGCCTCGACCGGGTTCTCGCGCTCGAGCTCGTGCAGGTGCTTGGGGAGCGAGCCGGAGTTGACCCCGATTCGCATCGGGACGTCCGCCGCGCGGGCGCTGTCCACGACCTGGCCGACCTTGTCGTGCCCGCCGATGTTGCCCGGGTTGATGCGGATGCAATGGGCGCCGGCGTCGATGGCCTTGAGCGCGAGCGTGTAGTTGAAGTGGATGTCGGCGATGACGGGGATCGGCGACTCCACGACGATCCGCTCGAGCGCGCGCACGTCCTCGTCGCGCGGGACCGCGCAGCGAACGAGATCCCCGCCCGCCCCGGCGATGGCGTGGATCTGCTTCATGGTGGCGTCGAAGTCCGCGGTCTCGGTCTTGGTCATGGACTGAACCGCGACGGGAGCACCGCCCCCGATCTTCACCCCACCGACGTCGATCTGCTTCTTGGAGGCCATGAAATCCGGCTCCGAAGCCTAGCTGGACGCTCTCTGCCTCATGGACCCCGCCATCCCACGAGCCGCACCGTATCCCGCGCGGCATCTTCCGCCCCGGCCATCGCCACCGCCGCGACGAGGAACAGGCTGACCGTGAGCATGATCGGGGCTCGTCGCCGCGAGAGCATCAGCGCCGTCGTGGCCGCGAGCAGCTCGACACCGAGCACCAGGCTCGCCGTTTGCCCGGTCCACTTTCCGAGGAGCAGCACCGCTTCACCGGCGAGAGCACCCGCGAGCAGTGCGATGCTGGCCGCCCGCGCGACCGGGTTGCCGTCCCTCGACAGGGCGCCGACGAGCCCGAAGGCCGCCCCCGCCGCGCCGGCCACGAGCGACCAACCCATCGAGACCGGCACGACATAACCGACGGCGGGCGCGCCGTGGATCGCGAGGCTCACGAAGTACCAGCACAGCGTCCCGAGCACGAGCGCGGCCGCGCCGGCGAGCGCTCCGCGCAGGCGCGAGTCCGCCAGCGCCCCCAGTCCCCACGCTGCTGCAAGCCACGGTGCCCCCAGAGCCTTCGCCGTGGAGCCCGCCGTGGCGAGATCCTCCCCGCGCGGCAGCTCCCAGCCCACCCGAACCAGCACCCGCCCGCCGACCCCAAGCGCCAGCGCAGCAGCGAGCGTCAGAAGGCCCAGGCGATAGTCGCGCACGCCACGGATTGTGGCTGACCGTCCGCGCGTTGTAGTTCCCACATCGCGCGCTGTGGGAGTGTCTGCCTGAGCGCACGTGGCAATCGAGCTGGGATCCGCGCAGGAGAGGCATGTCGAGACGGTGGATGGCTGCCGGCTGCGCGCGGAGGTGGCCGGTGACGGCCGTCGCGCGGTGCTCGTCCAGGTCGGCACGCCCAACGCGGGTGTGATCCACCGCGAGTGGGTGCGGGATGCGGCTGCCCGGGGCCTGACGTTGATCGCCTACGACCGGCCGGGCTACGGCGGCTCGTCGCGCCGGCCGGGGCGGACGGTGGCCGATTGCGCAGCGGACGTGCGCAGGCTCGGCGAGGTTGTCGGGTTCGAGCGGTGCGCCGTCTGGGGCTTCTCGGGTGGTGGTCCCCACGCGCTGGCCTGCGGCGCGTTGCTCGGCGATCTGGTGGCGGCGGTCGCGACCATCGGCTCGCCCGCTCCGTTCGACGCGCCCGGCCTGGACTTCTCAGCCGGTTGGCCTGACGAGGCTCGGGAGGACCATGAGCTGTTCCTGGCCGATCGCGCCGCATGGGAGCTCCAGGGCGAGCAACAGCGGGAGCAGCTTCTGGCGATGAGCGCCGGCGAGCTGGCCGAGGAGTGGTCGGCGGACAAGGCCCCCGTCGATGGCGCCGTCCTCCAGGGCGAATTCGGCGTCTGGCTGCATCGGGCGGCTCAGGCCGCGGTGGCGTCCAGCGTCGGCGGCTGGCTCGACGACGACGTAGCTTGGTCCCACTCGCCATGGGGCTTTGATCCGGCGTCGATCGCGATCCCCGTGAAGGTCTGGCACGGCCAGGAGGACCGCTTCGTGCCATTCGAACACGGACGCTGGCTCGCTGAGGCCATCCCGGGCGCAGAGGCAGAGCTGCGCGATCACGATGGACACTTCACGGTGGTCGCGCAGCGGATCGGCGAGGTGCATGAGTGGCTCGCGCAGTACATCTGAGCTGTTGGCGTGCTCCCTGCGCCGGTTCGACGCGCCGAGCAGGGGTCGAACGGATTAGAACCGCTTGCACTGAGGACTAGCTTGGGCAGGCTTGGCCAGGTGGTGGGGAATCGTGTCGTTTTCCGCACCGATTCCCCACCACCCGGATGTCTGGGCGAGGGGACGCTTAGGGCGGGGCCGCCGCGAGGTCGCCGGCGGCGGCGATCACCTCGGCCACCAGCGTTGCCAGGTCGGCGGTCGTCGTGCCCGGGTGCAGGATGCAGGCGCGCATGGTCTCGCGTCCCTCGTAGACGGTGCCGGTCAAGAACGCGCGCCCGCGCGCCTGGACCGCTTCGGGGAGCGCGCGGTTGACGGCCTCGAGCCGGTCCGGCGCGCAGCCGGGCAGCTGGGCCCTGAACGCCACGATCGACGTCTCCGGAGCTGCCGCGAGCTCCAGCGAGGGCTCCCGCTCGATCAGCGCGGCGAGCTCGCGCGCCAGCGCGTTCGCGCGTACGACCTGGTCGGCGATGCCGTCGCGTCCACGGGCGGCGATGGTCGCCCACGTCTTCAGGGCGCGGAACGGCCGCGTCTGCTCGAGGCCGTGCTCGGCGAAGGTGCCCACCTCGGCGCCGGCACCCTGGCGCAGGTAGGGCGGCACTGTGCTGAACGCCTCACGCAGGTCATCGGGGCTACGCACGAGCGCGCAGCCGGCGTCCACGGGAACGCCCAGCCACTTGTGCGGGTCGAGCGTCAGCGAGTCCGCGCGCTCCATGCCGCGGTAGCGCGCGGCGATCGCGGGATCGAGCACGCCAAAGGCGCCGTATGCGCCGTCGACGTGGAACCACAGGCCCTCGGCGCCGGCGACGTCCGCGAGCGCCTCGAGCGGGTCGATCGCGCCCGTGTTGACGGTGCCCGCCGAGCCGACCAAGAGCGCCGGCATCCCGCCCGCTGCGCGGTCCGCCGCGATCGCGGCGCGCAGCGCGTCCACGTCGAGGCGGCCGCCCGAAATCGGCACCGGCCGGACCGACTCGCTGCCGAGCCCGAGCAGCTCGATGGCGCGCGGCACGCAGCTGTGCGCCTCGGACGGCACGTAGCACAGCAGGGGCGGGCCGCCGCCGACCCCGTCCCGCCGCACGTCGCGCCCGGCGGCCGCGGCGGCGCGGCCACGGGCTCCGGCCAGGCAGACGATCGTCGCGGCGGAAGCCCCGCTCGCCATCAGGCCGGCTCCCGGCGCGTGCGGGTAGCCGACCAGCTCCGCCAGCCAGCGCACAACGGTCCGCTCCAGGTGAACGTCCGAGTGGTCGCCGGACACGACGCTCGGGTTCATTGCGGCCGCGGGGAGCGACGCCAACACGCCCGCGAGCGACGGCGGCGAGTTGACCCATCCGAAGAACGCCGGGTGCCCGTTCCCCATCGCGAACGGCAACACGTCGCGCGTCATCGTCCCGGCGAGCGGGCCGAGCGCGCCTGGCCCGTCCGGCAGCGGCAGCGACAGCAGCTCCGCACGCAGGTCGTCCGGCAGCGGCTGCCAGACCGGCCGCTCAGGCAGTTCCGCCAGGTGGTCCGCGACCGCGTCGACGAGCTCGTGGCCGGCCCGCCGGAACTCCTCGAGGTCACCGGTTCCGAGCGAACGGGGCATCCGCGAGCTAGCCGTATCTGACCATCGGGCCCGGAATTATGATCGTGATCCCTCGTGCGCGAGTTCACACATCCCGACCTCGGTGGACGCGTCGCCCTGATCACCGGAGCCAGCGGGGGAATCGGGGCGGAGCTCAGCACACGGCTGGCAGCGAGCGGAGCCGCGGCCGCGGTTCACTACGGCACCAACCGCGCTTCGGCTCAGCGGGTGGTGGAGGCGATCGTCGCCGGCGGCGGGCGCGCCGCGACATTTGCCGCCGATCTGCGCGACCGCCAGGCACCCGAGCAGCTGATCGCAGCGGTCGAGGAGGAGCTGGGCGCGGTCGACATCCTCTGCGCCAACGCCGCCCTCAGCCGCCGGGGGACCTTTCAGGAGATCGACGCCGATGCATTCGACGAGACGATCGCCGTCAACCTGCGCGCTCCCTACCTGCTCGCCCGCCGCGCGCTGCCCGGAATGGTCGAGCGCGGATTCGGCCGGGTGCTGTTCGTGTCGTCGATTGCGGGATTTACGGGAGGGATCACCGGTCCCCACTACGCGGCCTCGAAAGCAGGCCTGCACGGCCTGACGCACTTTCTCGCGTCGCGGGTCGCCCCCAGCGGCGTCACCGTGAACGCGATCGCGCCGGCGCTGATCATGACGGGCATGCTCCCTGGCGATCCCGATGAGCTGGCTCGGAGAGTGCCGGTCGCGCGGCTGGGGGCGCCCGGCGAGGTTGCGGACCTCGCGGTCGCCGTGCTCGGCAACGGCTACATGACGAACCAGGTGATCAGCATCGACGGCGGCCTTCACCCACGCTGATTCTCATTAGCCATAGAGGGCGTCGATCTCCGCCGAATACTTCTCGTGGATCGGCTTGCGCTTCAGCTTCATCGTGGGCGTCAGCTCGTCGCCGCCCGGCTGCCACTCCTCCTCGAGGAGCTTGAACTTCTTGATCTGCTCCACGCGGGCCAGCTGCTCGTTTGCCGCCTCCACGCCGCGCTCGACCTCGGCCTCGAGGGCTTCGCGCCCGTGCTGCTGCTCGAAGGCGGGCGCCACGTCAGGGTCGAGTGTGATCAGCGCGACGTTGTAGGGCCTGCCGTCGCCGACCGCGATCGCCTGGCCGATCACCGGGCTCGAGGCCTTCACCTTCGCCTCGATGTTCGCGGGTGACATGTTCTTGCCGCCCGCGTTGATGATCAGCTCCTTCTTGCGGTCCACCAGCTTCAGGTAGCCGTCGTCGTCGAACTCGCCGATGTCGCCGGTGTGGAGCCAGCCGTCCTCGTCGATCGTCTCCCGGGTCTTGTCCGGCTGGTTGCGGTAGCCGGGCATGACGAAGGGGCCTCGAATCAACACCTCGCCGTCGTCCGCGAGCCGAACCTCCGCTCCCGGCGCCGGCGGGCCCACGGTCCCGATCTTGATCCGCTCCGGCGGGTTGCACGCGCCGTACCCGGTTGTCTCCGACATCCCCCACAGCTCCGCCACCGGGATGCCGATGGCGTGGAAGAACTCGATCACCTCACGCGGGGTCGGCGCCGCGCCGACGTTCACGGACTCGACGTCGTCCAGGCCCAGATGCGCGCGGATCTTCGACAGGACGAGCTCGTCGGCCTTGGCGTGCTCGGCCGCCAGCTCCTCGTCGACCGGCTCTCCGGCCTGCTCGGCGCGCACCTTTCGGAGGCCCACGTCGAGCGCCCACTGGGTGGCCTGCTTCTTCGCGGCGTCCTGCTCGGCCTCGATGCCCGCCTCGATCGCGGCCTTCAGCTTCTCCCATATGCGCGGCACGGCGAAGAACCAGCTCGGGCGCACCTCGGGCAGATAGGCCACGACCTGGCGCGGGTCCGGGCAGCAGGTGGTCGAGTAGCCGACGAACATCGGCAGATAGTGCGTGCAGTTGCGCTCCGCGATGTGCGCCATGGGGAGCCAGGAGACCAGCCGGCCCTCGTCCGGGAAGGCGATCACCTGGTCGTATCCGTTGATTCCCGCGACGAGGTTCGCGTGTGTGAGCTGGACACCCTTCGGCGGGCCGGTGGTCCCTGAGGTGTAGATGAGAGTGAGCAGGTCGTCCGGCTGGACGGCGCGCCAGGTGGCCTCGAAGTCGAAGCCCTCGGGCGCGTGCTGGTCGACCCGGCCGCCGCCCTCGTCGTCGACCACGATCAGGTGCTCCACCCCGGTCAGGGACCTCGCCCGGTCGGCGAACGCCTCCTCGGTCACCAGGATGCGCGCCCCCGCGTCGTCGACCTGGTGCTGGATCTGCTCGGCCGTGTACGTGTTGTAGAGCGAGAACGGGGTTGCGCCGAGATGGAGCACGGCCGCGTCGAACCAGTGGAACTCGGGCCGGTTGGTGAGCATGAGCGCGAGCGTGTCGCCGCGCCCGAGGCCGAGCCCCGCCAGCCCTGCGGCCGTGGCCTCCACCCGGTCGGCGTACTCCCGCCAGGTGATCGAGAGCTCGTCGCCCTTGGTGCGCAGCGCGACCCGGTCGGGATATGCGTGCGCGGTCGACTGGAACGCCTCGGCGACGGTGGCAGCCCGAAGCCCGGGCGGTCGGCCGGCGCGCGGCTCGGTCGTGACAGCCATGGTGCGCAATGTAACCGCGCAGCCGCGGTGCCGCTAGCGGACCTGGAAGCCCTCGCCGCTCAGCCTGCCGATGTCGTTCGACAGGCCGATCAGGAAGATCAGGATCACGAGCATGAAGCCCACCACCCCGGCCCTCTCCATCACGGCCAGCGACACGGGCTTCCCGCGCACCTTCTCCACGATCGCCCAGAAGATGTGGCCACCGTCCAGCGGCAGGAACGGGAACAGGTTCACGATCGCCAGCGAGAGCGAGATGACCGCCAGGATCATTACGACCTGCTCGACGTCGACCAGGATCGTCTGGCGGGTCACCTCGTAGGAGCCGACGATCCCGGAGATCTCCTTGCGCTGCTCCGGGTTGATCAGGCGGGCGGGCAGCTCGGCCGTGGCCTTGGTGAAGTCCCAGAAGTTGACCGCGCTCCAATGGACCGACTCGCCGACTGAGTAGCGCTCGCGCGGGCCGGGCTGGTAGGTGAAGCCCACTCGCATGCGGCCGAGGGCGTCCGTTCCGGGGTTGGGCGCGGTCGGGTCGTACTTCGGTGTGAGCGTGAAGGTGCGCGCGTGGCCGTCGCGGATCACCGTGATCTTGGCGGGGGTCTTGGCGGTGCAGCCGGCCTTCCACTGACTCCGCGGCCCGGCGCAGCCGTGCCGCTCGGTGATCAGGTCCCCCAGCTTCGCCGGAGAGCCGCGCTGACCGTCCACCGCGACCAGACGATCACCCGGATGCAGCACGCCCGCGGCGGCGAAGCCCTTCTCGATCGAGCCGACCTTGCTGGTGCCGGTCTCCGGTCCGATCAGCGCGAAGAAGATGAACAGCAGCACGAAGGCGAGCACCAGGTTCACCGCCGGGCCGGCGCCGATCACCACGATCCGCTTCCAGACAGGCTGCGCGTGGTATGCCCGGTCGCGGACCTCCAGCGGGAGGTCCTCGTCCGGGTTCATCCCGCTGATCTTCACGTAGCCGCCCGCGGGGATGGCGCCGATCTGGTACTCGGTCTCCCCGATCTTCTTGCTGAAGAGCTTGGGCGGGAAGAAGAGCGAGAACTTCTCCACGCGCATCCCGACCGCCTTCGCCGCGCTGAAGTGGCCGAGCTCGTGCAGGATCACGAGCAGCGCGAAGCCGATGAAGGCCAGCACGAAGCTGAGGAACGTCACGCGGCCACCCCCCTCGCGACCTCGCGCGCCTGCGCGTCCGCCGAGTACAGGTCCGAGAAGTGCCGCACCGGCTGCGCGGGGAGCTCTGACAGCGTTGACTCGATCACGCGCGGAATGCCCGTGAAGGAGAGCTCGCCCGCAAGGAAGGCGTGCACCGCCACCTCGTTCGCGGCGTTCAGCACGCACGGCGCCGTGCCACCCGCCTCGGCGGCCTCGCGGGCGAGTCGCAGGCACGGAAACGCCCCCAGGTCGGGCGCCTCGAAGGTGAGCGCTCCCAGCTCGACCAGGTCCAGCGTCCGCACAGGGACGTCCACCCGGTCCGGGTGGTTCAGCGCGTACGAGATCGGCACGCGCATGTCGGGGTAGCCGAGGTGCGCGAGCGAGGCCCCGTCGTTCATGTGCACCAGCGCGTGCACGATCGACTGCGGGTGCACGACCACGTCGATCCGGTCATAGGGCACGCCGAACAGGTGGTGCGCCTCGATCAGCTCGAGGCCCTTGTTCATGAGCGTCGCGGAGTCGATCGTGATCTTCCCGCCCATGTCCCAGGTCGGGTGCGCAAGCGCCTCCTCGCGCGTGACGGAGTCAAGGTCCGTCCGGCCCCGGAACGGCCCGCCGCTCGCGGTCAGAACGAGCCGGTCGATCGTCCCCGGCCGCTCGCCCGCGATCAGCTGGAACAGCGCGGAATGCTCGGAGTCCACGGGCAGCAGCTGCGCCCCCGTGGCCTCTGCGAGGGTCGTGACCAGCTCGCCGCCGACGACGAGGCTCTCCTTGTTCGCCAGCGCGAGGTCGATGCCCTCGCCGAGCGCCGCCACGGTTGGGCCCAGCCCGGCAGAGCCGACCAGCGCGTTCAGGACCAGGTCGCAGCTCGAGTCCGTGATCAGCTCGACGAGGCCCTCGGCCCCGGCCAGCACCTCGACCTCGGAATGCTCGCTCGCCCGCGCGGCCGCGTCCGGCTCGGCGAGGGCCACTCGCCCGACCCCGTGCGCGGCGGCCTGCTCGAGCAGCAGCTCCCAGCTCGAGGCGGCCGCCAGGCCAACGACCTCCAGCTCGGGGTTGCGCTCGACGACGTCCAGGGCCTGGGTGCCTATGGACCCGGTCGAGCCGATTATGAGAATCCTGCGCACCCGCCTGAGTCTAGGGTCAGATGTAACCCAGTCCTAAAGCGGCGTAATAGGCCACGGGGACGGTGAAGAGGACCGCGTCGAGGCGGTCCAGGACGCCGCCGTGCGCGCCGAACAGCCGGCCCGTGTCCTTGACCTCCAGATCGCGCTTGATCATCGACTCGAACAGGTCGCCGACCGGTGCGGAGAGGGCCACCAGCGCGCCCATGAGGAGAGCGTGAGGGCCCGTGAGCCAGTCCTGGTAGAGGCCCGCGGCCCAGAACGCGAGCGTGGCTCCCAGCACGCCCGCCACGAGGCCCTCGAGCGTCTTGTTGGGCGAGATCAGCGGGGCGAGCGGCGTCCGGCCGTAGAAGCGCCCGCCGAAGTAGGCGGCGGTGTCCCCGACGAAGGTCGCCACGAGCACGTCGATCAGGAGCCCGTCGCCGTGGGCGGCATCGCGCAGCCAGATCGCCGTGACCATCGGCAGCCCGATCCAGAGCACGCCCAGGTAGACGACCGCGATCGCCCACGAGACGTGCTCGCGCCGCGGCCGCAGCGTCGACAGGAAGAACGTGACCGGGAAGGACGCGATCAGGACCATGATCACGTGGCGGGGCTCGCCGTAGTTCGCCGCGGCCAGCATCGCCGCCAGGGTGAGGAAGCCGGCCAGCGCGGGTGGCCGCACCCGCCCCATGAGCGTGTACAGCTCGCCCATCGCCACCGAGCCGAGGGCGAAGATCCCGATCGCGAAAACGAGCCCGCCCTGGTCGACGATGATGAGCGCGAAGATGATCGCCGGGATCGCAACGATGATGCGTGGCGCCAGGTCCGACCCGCCTCGCTCGCGTCGCGTGGCCATCGCTATCTGCCCCCGAAGCGGCGCCGGCGTTCCGCGTACTCGTCGAGCGACGCCTCGAGCGCCTCGCGCGAGAAGTCAGGCCAGAGCTCGTCGCGGAAGACGAACTCGGCATAGGCGAGCTGCCACAGCAGGTAGTTCGAGATGCGGAGCTCGCCGCTCGTGCGGATCAGGAGGTCGGGGTCGTGCATGTCGGGTGCGTAGAGGTGGCGCCGGAACTCCTCCTCGGTCTCACCCGTGAAGTTTCGCGCTGCGTCGACGATCTCCGCCCTGCCGCCGTAGTTGAAGGCGACGAACAGCGTGATGCGCTCGTTGCCGGCGGTGAGCTCCTCGGCCCAGTCCATCCGGCGGGCGAGGTCACTGTCGAGGCCGTCGCGGCGGCCCACGAAGCGCATCCGCACACCCTCCTCGTGCAGCTCGGGCGTCTCCCGGTCGATGCGCGACGCGAACATCCGCATGAGGCCGTCCACCTCGGCCTTCGGGCGCGACCAGTTCTCGGTCGAGAACGAGTACACGGTCAGCTCGCGGACGCCGAGCTCGACCGCATCGCGCAGGCGCGCCTTGACCGTGTCGGCTCCCGCCTCGTGCCCGGCGAGCACGGGCAGCCCCCGGCTACGCGCCCAGCGCCCGTTCCCGTCCGTGATGATGGCGACGTAGCGCGCCCGCGCCGCTTCGCCCGTCACACCTCGAGGATCTCTTGTTCCTTGCCTGCGAGGGCGGTGTCGATGTCACCCACGTGCGAGTCGGTCAGCTTCTGCAGCTCGGACTCCGCGCGGTGCTCCTGGTCGGAGCCGACCTCGCCCTCGCTCTTCAGCTCGCGCAGGTCGTGCATCACGTCGCGACGCACGTTGCGCACCGAGACGCGGCCCTGCTCGGCGATGCCGTGGACGACCTTCACGAGCTCCTTGCGGCGCTCCTCGGTCAGCTCGGGGATCGAGAGCCGGATCACCTGGCCGTCGTTCGAGGGCGTCAGGCCCACGTCGGACTCGAGGATCGACTTCTCGATCGCCTTGATCGAGTTCTTGTCGTAGGGGGTGATCGTGAGGAGGCGCGCCTCGGTGGCCGAGATCTGCGCGAGCTGGCGGAGCGGCGTCGTCGCGCCGTAGTAGTCGACGTCGATGCGGTCGAGCAGATGCGGCGATGCCCGCCCCGTGCGAACGGTCGAGAACTCGCCCTTCGTGGCGTCCACCGACTTCTGCATGCGGGCCTTCGCCTCGTCGAGGAAGTCCTTCAGGATCTCGTCGCTCATCCGCTCCTCACCACCGTCCCCACACGCTCGCCGCACACTACCCGGTCGATATTTCGCTCGTCGTCCATGTTGAAGACGTGGATCGGGAGGGCGTTGTCCATGCAGAGCGAGAGCGCGGTGGTGTCCATCACCGCCAGCCGCTGCTCGATCGCCTCCTGGTGGGTGATCTCCTCGATGAAGCGCGCGTCCGGGTCCTCCTGGGGGTCGGCGCTGTACACGCCGTCGACCCCGTTCTTGCCCATCAGGATCGCCTCGGCGTGGATCTCGAGCGCGCGCAGGGCGGCCGCGGTGTCCGTGGTGAAGAACGGGTTGCCCGTCCCCGCGGCGAAGATCACGATCCGGCCCTTCTCGAGGTGGCGCATCGCCCGCCGGCGGATGTAGGGCTCGGCCACCTCCGAGATCGTGATGGCGGATTGCACCCTCGTCACGGCGCCGAGCTTCTCCAGCGCGTCCTGGAGCGCGAGGGCGTTGAGGACCGTGGCCAGCATCCCCATGTAGTCGCCCGTGGCGCGGTCCATCCCCTCGGCGGCACCCCTCAAGCCGCGGTAGATGTTGCCACCGCCGACCACGATCGCGATCTCGACGCCGCGGTCGGAGACGAACTTCACCTGCCTGGCGATCGCTGCTATGCGCTCCGGATCGGCGCCGTAGGGAAGATCGCCCATCAGCGCCTCCCCCGAGAGCTTCAGGAGGATGCGCCGGAAGACCGGTTCGCTCACTCCTCCCCGACCTGGAAGCGGGCGAACCTGCGGACGACGATGTTCTCCCCGGTGTTGGCTGCCAGCTCTGCCCGCAGCTCACCGATCGTCTTGCTCTCGTGCTTGTCCTCGTTCACGTGCTTCTGATCCAGCAGGACGATGTCCTCGAGCCACTTGTTCAGCCGGCCCTCGACGATCTTCTCCTGGACGTTCTCGGGCTTGCCCTCAGCCGCGGCCTGCTCGCGGAGCACGCGGAGCTCGGCCTCGCGGGCCTGCTCGTCCACGTCCTCCTTGGCGATGTACTGCGGGTTGGACGCGGCCACGTGCACCGCGACCTCGCGAGCGAAGGCCTGGAACTCGTCGGTCCGCGCCACGAAGTCTGTCTCGCAGTCGACCTCCACCAGCGCGCCGATCTGGCCGCCGGCGTGGATGTAGCTGGCGATCGCGCCCTCGCTGGCCGAGCGCTCGCCGCGCTTGGCGGCTGATGCCTGGCCCTTCACGCGCAGGATCTCGATCGCCTTGTCCACGTCGCCGCCTGACTCCTGGAGCGCCGCCTTGGCGTCCATGACCCCGGCGCCCGTGCGCTCGCGCAGGCTCTTCACGTCTTGGGCAGAGATGGTGATGCTCATCAGGACTCCTCGTCAGGGTCGAACGTACGGCGCTCGCGTGGCGCGCCGGCCCCGGTGGCGGCCTCCGGGCGGGTGCCGCTCGGAGTGGCCGGCTCGTCGGGCGAGAATCCCGCCTCCTCCGCCTCGCGGCGGGCGCGCTCCTCCGCCTCGCGGCGCTCCTGCTCCTCGGCCTCGCGCTGGGCGCGCTCCTCCGCCTCGCGGCGCTCCTGCTCCTCGCGCTCGCGGCGGGCCGCCTCCTCCTGGGCGCGGTAGCGCTGGGCGCTGTCGCGCGCCACGTCCGCGATCCCGTCGATGACGATCTTGCAGGAGCGGATGGCGTCGTCGTTCCCGGGGATCACGAACTGGATCGGGTCCGGGTCACAGTTCGTGTCGACGAGGCCGATGATCGGGATCTTGAGGCGGTTCGCCTCGCGCACGCCGATCGCCTCGGTCTTGAGGTCGACCACGAACACCGCGTCGGGCGGGCGCTGCATGTCAGCGACGCCGCCGAGGTTCGTCTCGAGCTTGTCGCGCTCGGACATGGCCCCGATTCGCTCGCGCACCGGAAGCAGCTCCATGGTGCCGGACTCGGTCCAGTCGCGCAGGTCGTGCAGGCGCCGGATGCGCTTGTTGATGGTCTGGAAGTTGGTCAGAAGGCCGCCCAGCCAGCGCTGGTCGATGTAGGGCATGCCGCAGCTCGTCGCGGCCTCCTTGATCGAGTCGCGGGCCTGCTTCTTGGTGCCCACGAACAGGATCGTCCCGCCCCGGCCGGCGAGCTCGCCGGCGAACTCCTGCGCGGTGTGCAGCAGGCGTTCGGTCTTCTGTAGGTCGATGATGTGGATCCCGCCGCGCTCGCCGAATATGAAGCGGCGCATCTTGGGATTCCAGCGGCGCGTCTGGTGGCCGAAGTGAACCCCGGCCTCCAGCAGCTCCTTGATGCCAATCTCGCTGGCCAAAGAGGTGCTCCCTTGAATGGTGTTGGTGGTCTGCCCGCCGGCCGGCTCGCGGACCCGGGCTTCGCCCGGGCAGGGCCACGGCCGCTGTATCCAGCGGGGTAGCTTGCTTTACGGCGGTCAAGGATAGCCGGGCGGCTCGAAATCGGCCGATACGTGCCCGAGAACGAGACGAGGCGGTCCGAAGACCGCCTCGCTCTTATGTCTCAGCCCCCGTCTGGCCCTCCGGAGACTGGCTCCCGTCGAGCGGTGTCAAGTGCATGACTGAGCTCGACGGGTGGTTTGGACTCGCAACGCACCAATTCCCTGGTGAACGGATGACTAAACATCAATGACGACGCATGCAGAAACTGCCTCCCGAGGCCGATCCGGCGGCCGCTCGCCGTGCCCCCATATTGGGTGTCTCCGACGACCGGATGGCCGATGGCGGCCAGGTGGGCGCGGATCTGGTGCGTCCGGCCGGTTTCGAGCCTCACGCGCAGCAGCGTGCTGAGCGGAAGGCGCTCCACGACCTCGAAATGGGTGACCGCGTCCCGCGCTCTGTCGGTGCGCGTGGACATCACCGTGCGGTTGCCCCTGTCCCGGCCGATCGGGGCGTCGATCGTACCGCTGTCGGCGTCCAGATGGCCCTCCACGAGCGCCGTGTACTCGCGCGTGATCTCACGGGCCTTCATCAGGCGCTGGAGAGCGACCAGGGCCTCCTCCGAGCGCGCGACCAGCAGCAGCCCCGACGTGTCCCTGTCGAGCCGGTGGACCACGCGGCTGCCCTCGGGCAGCACCTCGGCGAGCGTCACCCCGTGATGGCCGGGCGCCGGGTGCGTGACCACGCCCGCGGGCTTGTCCACCACCATCAGCTGCTCGTCCTCGTATACGACCTCGTAGGCGACGTCTGCGGGGTCGGGCGGCGGCGAGGGAGCCGCAGGCCGGGCAACGCCCACGCGCGCGCCGTCCCGCACGCGGTGGTTCTTCGGTCGCACGACGCCGTCGACAGTCACCTCGCCGCGCTCGATCAGCCGCTGCGCCGCCGCGCGCGACGTGGCCGCACCGCGGGCGGCCAGGAAGGCATCGAGCCGCAGCCCGGCGTCGTCGGGGCCGGCTATCAGCTCGTCTGCGGCCGTCCCGTCCTCCCCTCGACGACCCACAGGAGCAGGAGCACGCCGATGACGATGCAGGCGTCGGCGACGTTGAAGGCGGGCCAGAAGGTCGGGTCGATCCAGTCGATCACCGCGCCCTCGCGAGCGCGGTCGGCCAGGTTGCCGAGCGCGCCCCCGAGCAGCAGCCCCACCGGAAGCCACAGCAGGGGCATCTCGCGGTTGACCCAGAAGTAGACGACGAGCGCCGTCAGCGACACCCCGATCAGAATGGCCACCGCGAGGCCGGCCCCCTCGAGGGCCCCGAACGCCACGCCCGTGTTGCGGGCATTCGTGAGCTGGAGCCCGAAGAAGACGTTCACCTCGTCGCCGCGATCGATGTTCGAGGCGGCGAGCTGCTTGGTGGCCTGGTCGACCGCCACGACCACCCCGGCGGTGGCGATCGCCAGGGCCGGCCCGGACCGGATCACCCGCGGATGGCGCCGGTGACGAGCGCGCTCACCAGGATCAGCACGATCGTCGCCACGATCGGGCTCAGGTCGAGCGCTCCGGGGCCCATTCGGACCATCGGCAGGAAGCGGCGGAACAGGTTCAGGTACGGGTCGGTCACGTCGCTGACGAACTGGAGGAACGCCGAGAGAAAGCGGTTGTAGGGCATCCGCGGGATCCAGCTCGTGAGGATGCGGATGAAGATCAGGACCAGGTAGACGACGGTGAGCGTCGAGATGTAGTCCGCCACGTCGGCGCGCGTGATGGCCAGGTACACGCTCATCGCGTGGCCTCCACGACGGCGTCGACCGCCGCGCGAGTGACGTCGCGGAGACCGGTCTCCTCGAGCGCGATCAGCCCCTTCTCCGTGGTGCCGCCCGGCGTGGCCACGCGCGTGCGGAGGGCGGGTCCGTCGTAGCCGTGCTGCGCGAGGTAGTCGGCCGTGCCGCCCATGGTCTCCACGACCATGCGCATGGCATCGTGGCGGTCGAGTCCGTGCGCGGCCCCAGCGTCGGCGAAGGACTCCGCCACCAGCGCCAGGAAGCCGGGGCCGCAGGCCATGAGCGCCATGGCGGGCTCGATCAGCGGCTCGTCGTCGAGCTGGATCACCGTCCCGGTGCGGCCCATCAGCCCGAGGATCTCCTCCTCGGGGCCGTCCGACGCGCCCGGCCCGGCGACGTAGCAGAACACCCCCCTCCCCACCTCGGCGGGGATGTTCGGGATGAAGCGGTAGATCGAGGCGCCGGGGTACGCGGCGCTGATCCGCTCCGTGCCGGTGGCGGCCAGGATCGACACGACGACGCGCGCGCGCCCGCCCACCTCGCTCGCCACCTCATCGAGCTGCTTGGGCTTGTGACAGAGCACCACGACGTCCGCTCGCTCCGCGAGCTCCGCGTTGGAGCCGACAGCCTCGCCGCCCAGCTCCTCGGCGAGCGCCGTGGCCTTGGCCTCGTCGACGTCGTAGACGAGCACGGGCTCACCGATGCCGCGAGCAAGGGCAGACGCCATGTTCCCTGCACCGATGAGGCCCAACTTCATAGCGCCGGAAGCCTATCCGGCAGGGTGCGCTAGTCCCCGGCCGCGAGGATTTTGAGCGAGAAGCTCCGAACCGTTCCGCCGCGGACCGTCGCGGCGAGCACGGGATAGCGGTGCGGCGCGCCGATCTGGCTCTCCCCGGTGACCAGCCACCACACCTCGCGGTGCCGCGTCGCACTCGGGTACAGGCTTCGCAGCCGCGGGAGGGGCTGTCCGACGCGCAGGCCCTTGGCCGTGCGCCAGCGACCCCCGAACGCGCGGACCGTCTGCGCCCGCCCGCGATCGCAGGCTCCGCCGCCGCCCAGGTTCGCGAACAGCGCCTTGACGCCGGGGCCGTTCCATCCGACCCTGCAGCCCAAGCTCGAAACACGCCTCTTGAAGCTCGGCACCCCGTACGCGTCGAGCGCGGCGCCGAGCGTGGGATTACGGGCCGGCTTGAAATCCCCGATCGCGAGCACCCGGCCGAAGCTATCGGCGCTACCGCGCACGTCGATGGTGAACTCACCGGCCAGGGCAGGCTGGGCGCCCACCAGCAACACGGCGCACGCTAGGAGGAACGGACGCGCGAACCTCACGACTGGTTGAAGAAGCCCTTCTCGATCAGCCGGGCGCGCTCCTCCGCCGACACCTCGACGTTGCGAGGCGTCAGCAGGAAGACCTTGTCGGCAATCCGCTGCATCCCGCCGTCCAGCGCGTAGGTGAGGCCGGAGGCGAAGTCGATCAGCCGCTTCGAGAGATCCGTGTCCGTGCCCTGGAGGTTCAGGATGACGGGCACGGCCTCCTTGAACTGGTCGGCGATCTGCTGTGCGTCGTTGAAGCTCTTGGGGATCACCAGGTGGACCTGGATGTCCCCTCCGCGGGCGGAGCCGCCGTTGCCTCCGACTGAGCGAAGGACGCGGGTGTCCCGGCCGCGCGGCTCGTCGGCGAAGATGTCGTCGAACTCGTCGCGGCGCCGGCGCTGGAGCCGGCGCACGTTGGGGCGCTCCCGGTAGCGGTCCTCGAGCTCGGCCTCCGGCTCGGGATCGGGGATCGCCTCGTAGCGCGGGTCCTCCTCCTCGGCCAAGCCGAAGTAGACGAGCGTGCGATGCCATGTGTCGCGAAGCGCCATACGACCGAGGTGTTCGAGCGAAGGGAGAAAACTCCTTGTTATGGGAAGCCTAGCGCCAGAACGGCTCTGCTATGCCGGTTTCACCAGGGCGTCGCAGACCGCGGCCACGTGACGGTGGTCGGTGCCGCAGCAGCCGCCCAGGACGTTGAGCGCCGGCAGCTGCTCCACGAGGCCGGCGTAGCGGGCGCCGAGGTCGTCCGGATCGCCCTCGTCCAGCTCCGTCGCCTCGTCCAGCTCCGCATGGCTCTTCGTCGACGCGTTGGCGCGCAGGCCGCGGACGCGCCGTGTCCATTCCGCGCCGGTCAGGAGCGCCTCCTCGAAGTGCGTGGGGTGCGCGCAGTTGATCATGTAGTACGCGGGCCCGGCGTCCGTCTCGGCGTCCACCTGCTCTATTGCCTCCTCCAGCTCCTGGCCGCTCGGCAGCCGGCCGTCGGTCTCGAGCGTGAACGAGATCGCGGCGGGCAGCCCGGCCGCGCGAGCGGCTCGCGTGATGCCCACCGCCTCGTCCGCGTAGGTCATGGTGATCGCGCAGACCATGTCAGCCGTCGTGGCGGCGAACGTGCCGATCTGGGTCCCGTGGTACTCCTGGGCATCGGCGGCGCTGAGCTTGGTCTGCGGGCTGAAGCCGTCGTCATGAGGCCCGATGCACCCGCTCACCACGATCGGCGCGGCGCCTCTGTCGTAGCGCTGGCGGAGCTCCTCCATCAGCGTGATCGCCGCGCGGTTGAGGCCGTCGAGCTGCTCGTCGCTGTACCCGAGCTCTGACGCCCACCGTGGACTTGCACGCCAGGTGGGGCTCTCGAGCACGAACCCGAGTCCGCGTTCACGTGCAAGCTCCAGATACGGCACGTAGTAGTCGCGAAGCGCGTCCGTGCCCTGCTCGTCCCCGAGCAGGACGAAGGCCGCGAACAGCGGAAGCTCGAGCCCGCGGTGGAAGATCAGGGTCGTCTCGATCCCACCGTCGGTGAGGAAAAGCTCTCCATCCAGTTGCGGAAGCTGGGTGGCCGTCGGCGCAGCATACGCTAGGGGTGTGGAGGCGACCCCGTTCGAGATCCTGCGACAGCTCCCCGGCGCGGGCAGCTTCACGCTCAGCGGCGGGATCCTCGGCGAGGGCCCGCCCGTGGTGCTGCTCCACGGGCTGTCGGCCACGCGGCGCAACGTCGTGCAGGGCTCCCGGGCGCTCGTGAAGCGCGGCTACAGGCTGATCTCCTACGACGCGCGTGGGCACGGGGCCTCCCAGCCGGCGCCGAGCTACGAGTACGCGGACCTGGCGGGCGACCTCGAGGCGGTGCTGGACGAGCTCGAGCTTGATCGCGTTGCGCTGGTGGGCAGCTCGATGGGGGCCGCCACGGCGATGGCGTTCACGCTGGAGCACCCCGGCCGCGTGCCGGCGCTCGTCCAGATCACGCCCGCCTACACCGGCTACGCGCGGACCGGCGATGCGGACGGCGAGAGCTGGGAGAAGCTGGCCACCGCGCTCGACGACGGGATCGAGGAGTTCATCAGGGTCGCGCAGCCGGGCAACCTCCCCGAGCGCTGGCGCGAGGTCGCGCGCGAGGCCACGCGCCAGCGAATGGAGCGGCACGTCGATCTCACCGCCGTCGCGCAGGCGCTGCGCGAGGTCCCAAGCTCGATCGCGTGGAAGGGCCTCGACGCGCTGTCGGACCTGGAGGTCCCGGTGCTCGTGATCGGCTCGCAGGACGAATCCGACTGGCTGCATCCGCTCGGCGTGGCCGAGGAGTACTGCCGCAAGCTCCCCCAGTGCGAGCTCGTCGTCGAGGACCGGGGCGACTCGCCCCTGGCGTGGCAGGGTGCTCGGCTCTCGAACACGATCGCCGACTTCTTCGAGCGAGTGGGCTACACGCCGGAGGCCGTTCGCACCTAGAGTCCCTTCGTGGCTCTCGAGTATCGGGTGCTTGGTCCCCTGGAAGCGACCGTGGACGGGCAACCGGTCGCGCTCGGGCCACCGCGCAACCGCGCGCTGCTCGTGCTGCTGCTCGCCCAGGCGAACCAGGTGGTGCCGAGCACGCGCCTCATCGACGAGCTATGGGGCGAGGATCCCGCGCCTAGTGCGGCAAACATCCTCCAGGGGGCCGTCTCTCAGCTCCGCAAGACGCTCGGCAGGGATGCCATCGATACCCGCGGGACCGGCTACGCGGTTCGCGTGGAGCCCGATCAGCTGGACGTCCACCGCTTCGAGCGGCTCGCCGACGCGGGGAGCGCGGCGCTGGAGACCGGCCGCTTCGACGAGGCGGCCGATTCGCTCGCCGAGGCGCTCGGGCTCTGGCGCGGCGAAGCACTCGGGGACCTGGCGGGCGAGGACGCCGTCTACCAGGTGGCCGCGCGGCTCGAGGAGCTGCGGCTGATCGTGCGCGAGCGCATGCTCGAGGCCGAGCTGGGCCGCGGCCGCCACGCGGACGTGCTGCCCGAGGTCCAGACGCTGGCACGCGAGCAGCCGCTGCGAGAGCGCCCGCAGGGGCTGCTGATGCTCGCGCTCTACCGCTGCGGCCGCCAGGCCGAGTCGCTCGAGGCCTACCGGACCACCCGGGCGCACCTGGTCGAGGAGCTCGGGATCGAGCCGGGCCCCGCTCTCCAGGAGCTCGAGCAGCAGATCCTGCGCCAGGACGCGGCGCTGATCGCCGCTGGAGCGGGCTCGGCGCCGGAGCACGGCGCGACGCCGCAGGCGGCCGCTCGAGCGGAGCCGACGAGCGCGATCCTCGTCGCGCCGCTCGATCCGGCCGCGCTGGACCAGCTCGCGGCGCTCGGGGAGGCGCTGGCACGCGACCCGGCGAGGGAGCTGCTGCTGGTTGGCACCGTGTCGCACGCCCACGAGCTCGCCGAGCGCAGCCGCGAGCTGGAGGCGCGCCGAGCCGCCCTTGCCGAGCAGGGGGCGACGGTGCGTGCGGCGGCGTTCACCTCGCTCGCACCGGGTGCGGACCTGGCACGCCTGACGAGGGAGCAGGCGGTCGAGCTTGCTCTCATCGACGCTCCGGACGACCTGCTCGAGGACGCGCGGGTCCTGACGCTGCTCGAGCAGGCGCCGTGTGACGTGGCCATCGTCGCGGGTGCCGCGCGGATGATGGCGCGCGAGAGCGACGGCCCGGTGCTGGTGCCGTTCGGCGGAGCGGCGCACGACTGGGCCGCGGTGGAGCTCGGCGCCTGGATCGCGCGGAACGCCGGGGTCGGGCTGCGGTTGGCCGGTGCCGCCACCGGTCCCGAGGGGAGGGACGCGAGCCGGCTCCTCGCCAATGCATCGCTCGCGGTTCAGCGCGCGCTCGGGGTGTCGGCCGAGCCGGTTCTGGTTCCGCCCGAGCCGGATGCCGTCATCGCCGCGGCGAGCGGCGCGGGCGTGATCGTCGTCGGGCTGACCGAGCGCTGGAAGCGAACCGGCCTGGGAAGCGTCCGGACGGCGCTCGCGACGCGGGCAGCCGCCCCGACCGTCCTCGTCCGCCGCGGCACGCGCCCTGGCGGACTCGCCCCCCGCGGCAGCGAGACGCGCTTCACCTGGACGCTGGGCGGCGCCTAGCCGCGCGCCCAGGGGGGTGGGTCGCCGCGACGGCAGTCGAGCGCGAACGGTGAAGGGAGGGGCGTCCGCGCGCTGAACCTGCCGCCGTAGGACTCGTCCACGTGCTTGATGATCCGGAATGGCCGCGTCGTCACCCTGCCGCTCCGGGCCGACACGCGACGGAGATGTACGGACACGACGGCCTGGCGATTGGCATCCAGCCGAATCGGTCCCGTCGGCCCGACGAACTTGACGCGAGCGAGGGCTGAGCGCAGGGCCTGTCCTCGCGGGCCGATCTCGCCGTCAACCTCGTCCATGGCGCGCGCGAGCGCCTCCATCGATAGGTAATACGGGACCACGAGCAGGCCCCCGCCGCTGTCCTTTGGCAGATCCGGAAAGGCCTCGGCGTAGGCCCGCAGATACCGGCGCCACTCCGGGCGCTCGGAGTCGAACGGGATGTCTCCGCCGACGACGACCCCTGTGAGGTCCACGCCGTTCGGTGCGAGCTGGTGCGGCTGGCTCAGCCAGTAGCCGTTCAGCACCAGGCGCGCGGGCAGCCGCTGGACCTGGTCATCGTACGTACGCAGGAACTCGGCGGCGCTGTAGAACCCGTCTGTGAGGAAGACGCCGTCCGCCTCGCGGGCGAGCCGCTTGGCCAGCCCCCTGTCCGCGCGAGTGGCGACGAACGCCCCCTGGGAGTCCACCGTCCCGCCGAGCGAGCAGAACTCGGCCACGAATCCGGCCGTGGAGGCCCAGCTCGATGCGGGGTAGTCGAACGCCACGGCGGCACGGCGCCAACCCAGGTCGTGGTAGGCGTACGAGGCGAGCCCGGCGGCCGCCTGCGCGGCATCGGCCGAGAAACGGAAGACGTTGGGCTGCGCGTGTCGCAGCGTGACCTCCTGCGTGGCCGACGCCGCGAGCAGGAACGTGACGTCGGGATAGCGTGCGGCGAGCTTCCGCATCAGAAGGCCCTCGGTCTCTCCGACCGGCCCCACGATGACATCCACGTCCTCGTCCTCGATCAGCCTCCGCGTCTCGACGATCAGCGGAGTGGTCGAGCCGATCTCCTCGCAGCCCTTGACGAGCTCGACAGGGCGACCGCCCGCGCTCCCGTCCCGCTCCTTGATCGGCAGCGCGGCGCCCGCGAACGTGGCGTCGTCGAAGGCCTTGAGAATCCCCGTGCATTCCACGAGCACTCCCACTCGCAGGGGTTCCTTGTCGTCGCCGCATCCGGCGGGCAGAGCCAGGGCCGCGGCGGCCAGCACGGCAAGAGCCAACTGACGGAGGTCACTCGTCATTGACCGCCACCCATAGACCCGCGGGGCCGAACGCGAGATCGGCCGGCCGTCCGCTCAGCTCGACTGTTCGATTCACGCGCCGCGTGCGCGCATCGATACGCATGAGCGTGCGGTCGAGCCAGTTGCCGACCCAGACATCGTTCCCTCGTGCCGCGAGCGCGGTTGGGGCGCGCCCGACGTCGATGGTGTCCGTGACCTTCAGGGTGTGCGCGTCCACCCTGGCCACGACGTCGTCCAACGGCCCCGCCACCCAGACGGAGTCGCCCGCGGCGGCCACTCCGCGGCCGATCGCGAAGGGGATCCTCGCCTCGCCGACCACGTGAGCCCGCTTCGCGTCGACCTTCCAGACGCGCCGGTCCGCGGCGTCGCCGACAATCCAAACCGCTCCTCCGCCCGCATCCATGTCGCACTGGCATTGCCGGAGGTTTCCGGCTGTGAGCGGCTCCGGGAAGGGGAGCGGAAGGGTCTTCGCGACGCGCAGGCCTTGGGGACCCTGCTCGAGTCGCTCGGTGTTCGGGCAGCCGCTGCTCCACAGGCCCTCCTTGGCACCGGATGTCAGGCTGCACGCCATGAGCTCGATGCCGTCCTCCTGGCTCCCGGTGGCGGCGTCGTACGCGACGACGCTGCCCTCGGTCGGTTTCGGCCCGTCGCCCGCCACGTACATCCGGCCGTCGGCATAGGTGATGTCCCTCGGATCGCCCACAGGGCTGCCCACCGCTGCAGTGGAACCGCCCCGTGTGATCCGCCAGAGCCGCCCGTCCTCATAGGACCCGATCCAGACGTTGCCCGCACCCGCTGCGATGGCGTTTGGCGCCCCACTCAGATCGTGGCGGGCGGTGATCTCTCCCGTGCTCGCGTCGATCCGCACAGCCGCACCTGCCTGATCCTCGGCCGAGCCGTCCGTGCCGGTGAGCAGCGACGCGACGAGTCCGCCGGCGAGCAGAATGGCGACGCCCACGGAGATGCCCAGCGAGCGTCGCCGGCGGCGCTGCGCCTCCTCCAGTCCGAGCGCGGCTCGCACCGCCTCAACGAGCTCCATACAGGTCGCGTAACGCTCGGAGGGCTCCTTCGCCATGCCCTTCGCTAGGACCTCGTCCAGCTCGCTCGGCAGGTCCGCGCGACGTGAGCTCGCGGCAGGCGGCGGCTCCTCGAGGTGGGCGAAGACGGTCTCCAGCTCCGACTTGTGCTGGAAGGGAAGCGTGCCCGTGACGCACTCGAAGATCAGGCACGCGAGCGCGTACTGGTCCGCGCGGCCGTCGATGTCGTCGCCGCGGACCTGCTCGGGAGCGATGTAGTCGATCGTTCCCATGAGGCCGCCGTCGGCCGGGCCGCGGTGGCCGGCGCTCAGGGTGAGGCCGAAGTCGGCCAGGTAGGGATGCTCGCGCCCGCCCGGGTCGTCGATCAGCACGTTGCTCGGCTTCACGTCGCGGTGCACCAGGCCGCGGGCGTGGGCGGCGTCGAGCGCATCCGCCACCTGCGCAGCGAGCTTCACCACCCGCGCCGGCTCCAGGTGCCCGCGCTGTCGCAGCAGCGCCTTGAGGTCGACGCCGTCGACGTACCGCATGGCGATGAACAGGTGGCCGCCCTCCTCGCCCGCCTCGTAGACCGGGACGACGTTGGGGTGGTCGAGGCCCGCTGCCAGGCGCGATTCGCGCAGCATCCGCTCACGGAAGCGCTCGTCGTCGGAGAGCGCCGGCGCGAGGAGCTTGAGGGCCACCGGGCGTTCGAGGCGCAGGTCGAACGCCCGGTAGACCTCCCCCATCCCGCCGCGCCCGATCAGCTCGTCCACGCGGTATGAGGCCAACCGCGTGCCGAGCCAGGTGCCGGCGGTCGGGTCCACGATCCGTCGATTCTCTTCGATCGGGGCCTACTTCGGGAGAAGATTCGGCTCGTAGCCGCGATCCGGGTGGCGCCCGAAGGTGACGCCAGAGCCGGGCGGAAGCGCGTTGTCCGGCTGGGTGACGGCGAGGGCGCGAGCCGAGGAAACGGCGCTGCCGGACACACTCGCGGTTCCGCTGCTCGACGCCAGCGCTGCGACGACGAGGGCGGC
>Ga0207675_100000726_pt1 | contig 32704 bp, 25 predicted proteins | sample KBSSwiS42_FD_184305 | JGI IMG/M metagenome (GOLD analysis project Ga0207675, IMG submission 184305) | Switchgrass rhizosphere microbial communities from Kellogg Biological Station, Michigan, USA - KBS Switchgrass S4-2 (SPAdes) (version 2) | ecosystem: Host-associated > Plants > Roots >...
GATCTCGAAGCGCATCTGCACGCGGAGCTTCGCATCGAGATTGGACAGTGGCTCGTCGAACAGGAACACGGCGGGCTCGCGGACGATCGCACGGCCCATCGCGACGCGTTGCCGCTGGCCGCCCGACAACTGGCGCGGTGTCCGCGCGAGCAACGACTCGAGCTCGAGGATGTCCGCTGCGCGCTTGACGCGCTCGGCGATGTCGCTCTTGGCAAGGCCGCGGATGCGCAGCCCGTACGCCATGTTGTCGAACACGCTCATGTGCGGGTACAGCGCGTAGTTCTGGAACACCATCGCGATGTCGCGATCCTTCGGCTCGAGGCGGTTGACGACGCGGTCGCCGATCACGATCTCGCCGCCGGTGATCGCTTCGAGGCCCGCGACCATCCGCAGCAGCGTCGACTTGCCGCAACCCGACGGCCCGACGATGACGATGAACTCGCCGTCGGCAACCTGCAGGTCGATCCCGTGGATGACCTCGGCGTTGGCGTACTGCTTGGTGACGTTACGGAGCTCGACGCGGGCCATTACGTCAGGCTCCCGCCGGCGAATTCGATGCCATCCACTGACCGTGCGCAGGCAGCCGCCAGCGTGCGGGTGCGCTCCGCGTCCGTGAACACCGGCCTGCGGGTTACCCGGCGCGGCGGATCGGCGTCGCGCTGCGCGCGCGGACGATTGGCCGCGCCACCCGCGACGGCCGGCACTCCCAAGTCGCGCACCTCGCACGCTGCCGGCTGCCTGCGCGCGAAAGCGCTGACTCGCGGCATCGCGACGCGGCGCAATTGGCGAAGACCCTTCATTTTTCGCTGTCCACCAGTCCCTTGACGAACCATTTCTGCATCAGCAGCACGACGAGCGCCGGCGGCAGCATCGCAAGCATTGCCGTCGCCATCACGAGATTCCAGTCGGTGGCGGCATCGCCGCCCGAGATCATCCGCTTGATGCCGATCACCGTCGTGTACATCTCCTCGTCGGTCGTGATCAGCAGCGGCCACAGGTACTGGTTCCAACCGTAGATGAACAGGATGACGAAGAGTGCGGCGATGTTGGGCCGCGACAGCGGGACGACGACGTCGAAGAAGAACCGCATCGGACCCGCGCCGTCGATGCGCGCCGCCTCGGCAAGCTCGTCGGGGATCGTCAGGAAGAACTGGCGGAACAGGAACGTCGCCGTCGCCGACGCGATCAGCGGCACGGTGAGGCCGGCGTACGTGTTGATCATGTGCAGGTCGGAGACGACCTTGTACGTCGGCAGGATGCGCACCTCGACGGGCAGCATCAGCGTGACGAAAATCATCCAGAACGCCAGGCCGCGAAACGGAAACCGGAAGTAGACGATCGCGAACGCCGACAGCAGCGAGATCACGATCTTGCCGAACGCGATGATCAGCGCGGTGACGAGGCTGTTCAGCATCATCCGGCCGACCGGCGCCGACGCCTCGCCCGCGCCGTGCGTCAATACGGCCGTGTAGTTGTCGATCAGGTGCGTGCCCGGCAAAAGCGACATCGGCGCGTTCAGCACCTGCTCGGCCGTCTGCGTCGACGCGACGAACGTCACATACAGCGGCAGCGCCACGATCGCAATGCCGATCGCGAGCACGACGTGCGAGACCAACGACAGCAGCGGCCGGTTCTCGACCATCCCTTCCGGCACGCGCGTGCGCCACGCATCCGGCAGCAGGTTCATCAGGATCAGCCAGGGGCCGCGGGGAGTGGCCGCGCGCGCCGACGTCGATTCGGGCGTCGACACGATCAGTACTGCACTTTCCGCTCGACGTAACGGAACTGGACCACCGTCAGCGTGACGACGATCGCCATGAGGATCACGGACTGCGCGGCGGAGCCGCCGAGGTCGAGCCCCTTGAAGCCGTCGGCGTACACCTTGTAGACGAGGATCTCCGTCGCCTTGGCGGGACCGCCGGACGTCGACGCGTCGATGATGCCGAACGTGTCGAAGAACGCGTAGACGATGTTGACGACGAGCAGGAAGAACGTCGTTGGCGACAGCAGCGGGAACACGATCGTCGCGAATCGTTTCACGGGGCCCGCGCCGTCGATGGCCGCGGCTTCGATCAGCGACTTCGGGATCGACTGCAGCCCGGCGAGGAAGAACAGGAAGTTGTAGCTGATCTGCTTCCAGACGGCGGCGATGACGACCATGATCAGCGCATCGTCGCCGTCGAGCAGCGGATTCCACGCAATGCCGAAGCCGCGCATCCAGTGCGCGAGGATGCCCAGCGTCGGGTTGAACAGGAACAGCCAGAGCACGGCGGCGATCGCCGGCGCGACCGCGTACGGCCAGATCAGCAGCGTCTTGTAGAACGTCGCGCCGCGCAGCACGCGATCGGCGAAGGCCGCCAGCACCAGCGACACGGTGAGGCCGATGCCCGCAACGAGCACCGAGAAGATCGCCGTGACCTTGAACGACGCCAGGTAGTTCTGGTCGTTGAACAGCTCGCGGAAATTGTCGAACCAGACGAACTCGGTACTTGCGCCGAACGCGTCTTCGACGAGCAGCGACTGGATCAGCGCCTGGCCGGCGGGCCAGAAGAAGAAGACGATCGTGATCAGCAGCTGCGGAAAGATCAGCGCGTAAGGTAGCCAGCCCGACTTGAACCTTACGCGCTTTTCGCTCGCCATCGCCTAGCGCCTGATCGCCAACGCATTCGCGGGCATGCTGCGAACCACTCTAACGTGCGCCGATCACTCCGCCTTGACCGTCCTCGCGAACCGGGCGACGAGCTCGTTGCTGCGCTTCACCGCATCGTCGAGCCCCTCCTTCGCCGTCTTCTTGCCCGCCCACACGGACTCGAGCTCCTCGTCGATCACGTCGCGGATCTGGACGAAGTTGCCGAGGCGGATGCCGCGCGAGTTGGACGTCGTCTTGACGACCATCTGCTCGACCGAGACGTCGGTTCCCGGGTTCTTCTCGTAGAAGCCGGACTTCTTCGTCATGTCGTAGGCGGCCATCGTGATCGGCAGGTAGCCGGTCGCCTCGTGCCACTCCTCCTGGATATTCGGCTGCGACAGGAACGTCAGGAACTTGGCGACGCCCTTGTATTCCTCGGGCTTTTTGCCGGCCATCACCCAGAGGCTCGCGCCGCCGATGATCGTGTTCTGCGGCGTGTTCGGCACGTCGGCGTAATACGGCAGCGGCGAGATGGTCCACTTGAACTTCGCGAGCTGCTTCGTGGTCCCGTAGCCGGCCGACGACGTCGTCATCATCGCGCATTCGCCACTCTGGAACTTCGCCTCGGGCTCGTTCTTCCGGCCGCCGTAGACGAAATAGCCTTTCTTGATCCAGTCCTGCATGTTCGCGATGTGGCGCGTCTGCACGGGACCATTGAACAGCAGCTTGGGATCGTTGCCTGCGAAGCCGTTCTGCTCGCTGGCGAACGGCACGTTGTGCCACGCGCTGAAGCTTTCGAGCTGCACCCACGACTGCCAGCCGGTCGTGTAGGGGCAGGCCCACCCGGCGGCCTTCAGCTTGGCCATAGCCGCTACGACCGCCTGCCACGTGAGCGGCGGCTTGTTCGGATCGAGGCCCGCCTTCTCGAACGCGTCCTTGTTGTAATAGAACACCGTCGTCGAGCTGTTGAATGGAAACGACAGCATCTGGCCCTTCGTGTTCGTGTAGTAGCCGGCGACCGCGGGGATGTAGCTCTTGGGATCGAATTTCTCGCCGGCCTGCGCCATCACTTCGTACACCGGCTTGATCGCGCCCTTTGCGCCCATCATCGTCGCGGTGCCCACTTCGAACACCTGCAGGATGTGCGGCGCATTGCCGGCGCGGAACGCGGCGATCGCACCCGCCATCGCTTCCGGATAGCTGCCCTTGAACACCGCGTTGACCTTGTACTCGCTCTGGCTCTCGTTGAAGCGCTTCGCGAACGCGTTGACGCGGTCGTTGTTGGCGCCGGTCATCGCGTGCCACCACTGGATTTCCACGACGGCATGCGCCGCGGTTGCCGCACCCGCCAACGCGAACGCGACGGCGATCGATGCAATGCGCTTGATGCGAGAAGCCATGATTCCTCCGGATGAAAAGGACGGACGGCTATGGAGCCGCCTTTCGGGGTGCGATTCTAGCAGTCGATCCTATGCAAATCGATGCTGCATTGGGCACGACGTGCATTTCGATGCGCGACCCATACGCGACCCGGCCGCCGATGCGCTGCAGCAGCATTGAGCGTCAATCCGCGTGGCCCGAAACGGGCGCGCCCGGAAGCGGGGCCGCGGGTGTGGGCGCCGAAGCCGGCTCGTGAAGCACGGCGCGGCCGGCAAGCAGTGTGTAGGCGGTGGGAACGACGAACAGGGTCAGCAGCGTGCCGAACGTCATGCCGCCGACGATCACCCAGCCGATCTGCGTCCGCGATTCGGCACCAGCGCCATGCGCAAGTGCCAGCGGCAGCGCGCCCAGCACCATCGCGCCGGTCGTCATCAGGATCGGCCGCAGCCGCAGCGTGGCCGCATCGACGACGGCATCCATCAGGTCCTCGCCCTTGGCGCGAAGCTGGTTCGAGAACTCGACGATCAGGATGCCGTGCTTGGTGATGAGGCCGACGAGCGTCACCAGGCCGACCTGGCTGTAGATGTTCAGCGTTCCGCCGGTGAGCCACAGCATGAACAGCGCACCCGTCATCGACAGCGGCACCGACAGCATGATCACGAACGGATGGACGAAACTCTCGAACTGCGCCGACAGCACGAGGTAGATGAATGCGAGGGCGAGCACGAACGTGAAATAGATTTCCTTGCCGGACTTGCGGAATTCGCGCGACTGCCCGTCGACGTCCGTCTGCGCGGTGACCGGCAGCGTCGCCTTCGCGGCGGCGTCCATGGCGCGGAGCGCCTCGTCGATCGCGTAGCCCGGCGCGAGCGTCGCCGTCACCTTCACGGCACGCAGCCGGTTGAAGTGGTTGAGCGATTGCGGCGCGACGCCCTCCTTGACGTCGACCAGATTGGACAGCTGCACCATGCTGCCGTCGCGCGCACGCACGTAGCTGTCGCTGATGTCCGCAGGTGTCGTACGGTCGATGGGCGCGACCTGCACGATCACGTCGTACTGCTCGCCTTCGCGCTTGAACCGCGTGACCTGCCGCCCGCCGAGCATCGTCTCCAGCGTGCGGCCGACCGTGTCGACCGGAACGCCGATGTCGGACAGCTTGTCGCGGTTGATGCGCACGCGCACTTCGGGCGTGTTGAGGCGCAGGTCCGTCTGCAGGTTCTGCACGCCCGGGTACTTGCGCGCTTCGTCCAGGAAGCGATCGACGAGCCGCTGCAGGTCCGGGTACGGGATCTGCGACATGATGACGAACTCGACCGGCGTGGAGCGGAACGACTGGCCGAGCGACGGCGGATTCAGCGGGAACGCGATCGCACCGGGCACCGACTGGAACTTCGGCCGCAGCTCGTCAGCGATCTGTTGCTGCCGCTTCTTGCGCTCCTCCCACGGCTTGAGACGCAGCACCGCGTTGCCGTCGACGACGGTCGGAAAGCCGGAGATCGCCGTCCACGCGGCGGCCTCGGGAATCTGCGCGTAGAACTGCTCGATCGGCTTGATCTGGTCGGCCGTGTACTGCGGCGTCGAACCCTGCGGCGCCGTGACGACGCCGAACACGACGCCGCGGTCCTCGATCGGCGCAAGCTCCGCCTTCAGCGACATGAACAGCACGGCGCCCGCACCGAGTACGGCGAGCCACCCGATGGCGACGACCCAGCGCGCGTGCAGCACGGCCGTCAGCGCTCGCCGGTAGCCGTTCGTCATCGCCTCCAGCCAGCCCTCGATCAGGTTGAACAGCCACGAGTGCTTTTCCTCATGCTTCAAAAGCAGCGAGCACATCATCGGCGACAGCGTCAGCGCGATGAATCCCGAAACGAGCACGGCACCTGCGAGCGTCAGCGCGAACTCGATGAACAGCCGCCCGGTGCGACCCGTTGCGAACGCAAGCGGCGCGAAGACGGATGCAAGCGTCAGCGTCATCGCGACGATCGCGAATCCGATCTCGCGCGCGCCGGTGATCGCCGCCTCCCGCCGCGGCATGCCCGCCTCGACGTGGCGGAAGATGTTTTCCAGCATGACGATCGCGTCGTCGACGACGAGGCCGATGGCGAGCACCATCGACAGCAGCGTCAGCGTGTTGATCGTGAAGCCGAAGATGTACATGATCCCGAACGCGCCGATCAGCGACACGGGGATCGTGACGATCGGGATGATCGTGGCCCGAAGGCTCCGCAGGAAGAAGAAGATCACCAGCACGACGAGCACGATCGCCTCGACGATCGTCTCGAACACCGAGCCGATCGACCGGTCGATGAACACCGACGTGTCGTATGCGATGACGAGCTTCATGCCCGTCGGCAGCCCTTCGTTGATCTTTTTCACCTCGTCGCGAACCGCGTTCGACAGCTCGAGCGGATTCGCGACCGCCTGCTTGATCACGCCGATGTTGAGCGACGTCTTGCCGTTGAAGCGGGAAATCGTCCGCTCGTCGACCGGGCCGATCTCGGCGTTGCCGATGTCGCGCACGCGCACGGGGTAGCCGCCGACATTGGCGACGATGATGCTGTTGAACTGCTCGGGCGAGCGGACGTCCGTTTCGGCGACGACGGTGAACTCGCGCGCCGACGACTCGATGCGTCCCGCGGGAATTTCGGCGTTCTGCCGGCGGATCGCCTCCTCGACGTCCTGCACCGTCAGCTTGTAGCCGGCGAGACGCGTACGGTCGAGGTTGATGCGCATCGACACCTGCCGCTCGCCGAAGATGCGCACGTCGGCGGCGCCCGGCAGCACGGACAGCCGCGGCTGCACGTAGCGCTTGACGAAGTCGGACGCGTCGAGCGACGACAGCGAGCCGGCCTCGACGGCGATGTAGATGACCGGCTGCGAATCCGCCTCCACCTTGGCGATGATCGGCTCGTCGATCGTATCGGGCAGCTTGCCGCGGGCGCGCGACACCTTGTCGCGGACGTCGGCGGCCGCCGAGTCGGGATCGCGCTTCAGCGTGAAGCGCACGTTGATGCGGCTCGTCTCCGAACGGCTCTGCGACGTCATCAGCTCGACGCCTTCTATGCCGGCGAGCGAGTCCTCGAGCGGCTTCGTCACCTGCGACTCGACGACCTCGGCGGAGGCGCCGCGATACGTCGTGTTGACGCTGACGACGGGCTCGTCGATCCGCGGATACTCGCGGACCGAGAGCCGCGTATACGAGATCAGGCCGATCAGCAGGATGATCAGCGACAGCACCGTCGCGAACACGGGCCGCTTGATGCAGATCTCGGGTAGCTGCATGAATCAGGGCCTAGTGTCAGCTCTGCTTCGCCGAGACGTCGGAACTGTCAGCGTTGTTGCGCGCCCCGGGCGCGGTGGCGGACGCCGGACCCGGCGCCGTGCTGATCGTCACCGGCATCCCTTCGCGCAGCTTGAGCTGACCGGCCGTGACGACCATGTCGTTGACGTTGAGGCCCTTCAGCACTTCCACCTTGCCGTCGCGGCGCTGGCCGATGTCCACCTTCACGCGCGCCGCCTTGCCATCGACGATGCGAAACACGAACTGCTCGTCGCCCTGCGGCACGATCGCCTGTTCCGGAATCACGAGCGCATCCTTGTCGTCGCGCGTGATCAGGTTGACGCGCGTGAACATGCCGGGCCGCAGCGACGTGTCGGCGTTGCGCACGATCGCCCGGATGACGACCGAGCGGCCCGCCGCGTCGATCAGCGGATTGACCGCCAGCACCTTGCCGTCGAATTTCCTGCCCGGCAGCGCATCGAGGGTGACGGTCAGCGTCTGGCCCGGCTGCACTTGCCGCATGTAAGTCTCGGGAACGCGGAAGTCGACTTTCAGCGGGTCGATCGACTCGAGGTTGACCATGTCGGCGCCTTCTTTCACGTAGTCGCCGACCGACACGACGCGAAGGCCGATGACGCCTGCGAACGGCGCCTTGATCTCGGTCTTGGCAAGCCGGGCTTCGACGAGCGCCACGGCAGCCTCGGCGACACGCAGGTTGTTCTCCGCTTCGTCCTTCGCCTGGCCCGAGATGAAGTTGCGCTGCGACAACTCGACGGCGCGATCGAACTTGCTCTTGGCGAGCACGAGGTTCGCCTTCGCCTGTTGCACTTCCGCCTGGTTGATCGCCGGATCGAGCCGCACGAGCGTCATGCCCTTGCTGACGTTCTGGCCTTCCTTGAACAGGATCGCGTTGACGCGGCCGGCCACTTCGGGACGCAGCGTGACCGATTCGTCGGAGCGCAGGCTGCCGACGGCCGTGATCGTCTGCGGCAGGGGTTGGCGGACGACCTTGGTCGCTTCGACGACCATCGGCGTGCCGACGGGCGCGGTCCCCTTGGTGGCTGCCGCGGCGGCCGGGACGTCGCCCGGAGCGTTCGCGCGCTGCGCGCCGAACCAGAACCCGGCCCCGGCGGCCAATGCAACGCACAGTAGCGCGGTGCCGACTGTTGCAGTTTTATTCATCAGCTGGACATTCTTCGAGCAGTTCGCCTGGCGATCGTTCGCGACGGCAATCATTAATTATGCGCTGCGCTGCCATCGCGGGCAAACCGCTCTGTAGCATACGCAAGTACCCAAGTTGGCCTGCTACACTGGCCACGTTGCGTGTTTTTGGCCCTTATCCATGTTGCAACCAGATGTTTCAGTCCGCCGATCGCATCGCTTTTCCTCGCGCGGCGTCGCGCGCGCGGTCATGGCGGCGGCAATTGTGGCATTGGTTGCCTTCGTCCCCGCACCGGCCGATGCGCAGCCATTTCCGGCACGGCCGGCGAAGCTCGTCGTTCCGTTCCCGCCCGGGGGTCCGCTCGACGTCGTCGGTCGCGGGATCGCGCAGAAGCTGTCCGAGACGTGGAGCCAGGGCGTAGTCGTCGAGAACAAGCCCGGTGCCGGCGGCAACATCGGCGCGGACTTCGTCGCCAAGGCGCCCCCTGATGGCTACACCGTCGTCATGGGCGCGCTGTCGACGCACGCGGTGAACCCGAATCTCTACGCGCAGATGCCGTACGACGCGAAAAAGGACTTCGCACCGATCACGCTCGTCGCGATCACGCCCAACGTGCTGGTCGTCAATCCAACGTTGCCGGTCCATTCCGTGAAGGAGTTGATCGCGTATGCGAAGGCCCATCCGGGCAAGCTGTCGTTCGGATCCGGCAGCACGGGCAGCGCCGGTCACCTGGCAGGAGAGTTGCTGAAGGTCGATGCGGGCCTCGACATGGTTCATATCCCGTACAAGGGCGCGGCACCGGCCACCCAGGCGCTGCTCGCCGGCGATACCCAACTCATGTTCGACAACCTCGCGAACGCGATGGTGCAGGTCAAGGCGGGCAAGCTGCGCGCGCTGGCCGTGACGACGTCGCAGCGGTCGAAGCTCGCGCCCGATCTGCCGACGATGGCGGAGGCCGGCGTGCCGGGCTTCGACATCTCGACGTGGTTCGGGCTGATGGCACCGGCAGGAACACCGCCCGAAGTCATCGCACGATGGAACGCCGACGTGACGCGCATCCTGAACACGCCCGAGATGCGTGAGCGCCTGATTGCACAGGGCGCCGAAGCGGCGCCCGACACGCCGGCGGAATTCACGCGCTTCATCGCCGACGAGCTCGCCCGCTACGCACGCATCGTCAAGGCATCGGGCGCGAAGGTCGATTGACCGCAGCTGTTCGCATTGAGCATGGTCGCCGGACGTCCCGCCGAGGACGCCCGCAAATCAATGGCCCTTCACAGGCTTTGGGAGGATCGATGAAGTCACTTACCAGGCGTTTCGTCGTGGTACTTGCGGCCGTCATTGCGATCGGCGCCGTGGCGCCCGTCGCCGCGCAGGGCACGTATCCGACAAAGCCCGTGCGGCTCGTCGTGCCGTTCCCCGCGGGCGGCACCACCGACATCCTCGCGCGCGCCGTCGCGCAAAAGCTGTCCGAAACGTGGGGCCAGCAGGTGATCGTCGACAACCGGCCGGGTGCTGGGGGCAACATCGGCTCCGAGCTCGTCGCGAAGTCGCCGCCCGACGGTTACACGCTGCTGATGGGAACGGTCGGCACGCACGCGATCAACCCGAGCCTGTACGCGAAGATGCCATACGACCACGTCAAGGACTTCGTGCCGGTGATCCTCGTCGCCGGCGTGCCGAATGTGCTCGTCGTCAACCCGTCGCTGCCCGTCAACTCGGTGCAGGAACTGATCGCCTACGCCAAGGCGAATCCGAACAAGCTCAACTTCGCGTCGTCGGGCAACGGCACGTCGATCCATTTGTCCGGCGAATTGTTCAAGACGATGACGGGCGTGCAGATGACGCACGTGCCGTACAAGGGCAGCGCGCCCGCGCTGACCGATCTCATCGGCGGACAGGTGCAGCTGATGTTCGACAACCTGCCGTCGTCGCTGCAGTTCATCAAGGCTGGCAAGCTGCGCGCGCTCGCGGTGACGAGCCTCGCGCGCTCGTCGACGCTGCCCGAACTGCCGACGCTCGCCGAGTCGGGGCTGCCGGGATTCGAGGCGTCGTCGTGGTTCGGCGTCCTCGCACCTGCCGGCACGCCGAACGATATCGTCAAGAAGCTGAACGGCGAGATCGCCGCGTGGCTCGCGTCACCCGACGCGAAGGAGAAGCTCGCGGCGCAAGGTGCGATCGCCGCAGGCGGCACGCCCGACACGTTCGTTACGCACATCGCAGCGGAATCGGCGAAATGGGCGAAGGTGGTGAAGGCGAGCGGCGCGCACGTCGATTGACGGCAAAGCTACTGCGGGACGCTTTGCAACAGCCTGCGTTAGCGCGCGTCGCTGCGCGGCGCGACCTGCAACGAGCGGCCCGTGCACGCGAGCATCAGCCACCCGGCGATGAAGGCGGCGCCGCCGACCGGCGTTGCCAATCCGACGGCGTGTGGCGCGCCGAGTGCCAGCGCATAGAGACTCCCGCAGAACAGCGCGATGCCGGTGACGAACAGCCACGCTGTGCGCGCAAGTCCGCGCGAGTGCGGGAACTGTGTCATCAGCACGCCGACGCCGAGCAGACCGAGCGCGTGCCATGCGTGATAGTTGACCGCGGTCTGCCAGACGACGAGGGAGTCGGCTGCGAGCCGCGCCTTGAGTGCGTGCGCGCCGAAAGCGCCCAGCGCGACAGCGGCGGCCATCAGGATCGCGGCGCAGACAAGCGCGAGTCGGGGGGACATTTTCGACTACACTGACGGCTCGCAGGAGCCCGTTATTTCAGGATAGCATCATGACCATCGAACGCCGTAACGTCGGCAAGCGCCTGTCGGATCTCGTGATCTACGCGCCGCCGCCCGGCGGCCGTCTCGTCTACCTCGCAGGCCAGGTTGCGGAGGATCCGAGCGCCGACATCACCGCGCAAACGCGCTCGGTGTTGAAGCAGATCGACCGGCTGCTCGGCGAAGCGGCGTCGGACAAGACCCGGATCCTGTCGACGACGATCTACCTCGCCGACATGAAGGACTACGCCGCGATGAACGCCGTATGGGACGCGTGGGTGCCGCAAGGCGAGACGCCCGCGCGCGCGACGGTCGAGGCGCGGCTCGCCAACCCGGCGTATCGCGTCGAGATGCAGGTCGTCGCCACCGCCGGCTGACCGCCAACCACCCGGATCCCGAAGATGCCGCTCTCCTCTGCCGCGCAAGCGGTCGTCGCCGCGACGTCGCGGCGCGAGCCCGTCGTCACCAGCAATGCTGCGTCGGTGCCCGTGACGCGCGACGATTTCAATCGGCTGATGGTCCCGTGCTACGCGCCCGCGCCGTTCGTGCCGGTGCGCGGCGAAGGCTCGCGCGTGTGGGATCAGGAAGGGCGGATGTACATCGACTTCGCCAGCGGCGTCGCGGTCACGTCGCTCGGCCATTGCCATCCCGCGATCGTCAAGGCGCTCGACGCGCAGGCGCGCACGCTGTGGCACATGTCGAACTGGTTCACCAACGAGCCCGCGTTGCGGCTCGCGCGCCGCTTCACCGAAGCGACATTCGCCGAGCGCGTGTTCTTCTGCAATTCCGGCGCCGAGGCCAACGAAGCGGCGCTGAAGCTCGCGCGTCGTTACGCGCACGACCGCTCCGGTCCGCAGCGCATCCGCGTCGTGTCCGCGCTGAACGCGTTCCACGGGCGCACGCTGTTCACCGTGACGGCCGGTGGCCAGCCAAAGTATTCGTCGGGTTTTGGTCCCAACCCGGCCGGCATCACGCACGTCCGTTACAACGACATCGCCGCGCTCGAAGCGGAATTCGCCGCGCACGGCAGCGAGATCTGCGCCGTGCTGCTCGAGCCGATGCAGGGCGAAGGCGGCATGACGCCGGGCACACCGGAATACCTGCAGGCGGCCCGGCGCCTGTGCACGGCGCACGGCGCGCTGCTGATCCTCGACGAGATTCAGAGCGGCATGGGGCGCACCGGGGCGCTGTTCTCGTACATGCAGAAAGGCATCGTCCCCGACATCCTGACGAGCGCGAAAGGTCTCGGTGGCGGCTTCCCGATCGGCGCGATGCTGACCACGGCCGACATCGCCAGCGCGTTCACCGTGGGCGTGCATGGCACGACGTACGGCGGAAACCCCCTCGCGTGCGCCGTGGCGGGCGCCGTGTTCGACGTGATCAACACGACCGAAGTGCTCGACGGCGTCAAGGCACGGCATGCGCTGTTCATCGAGGGCCTGCGCGCGATCAATGGCCGCCGGCAAGTGTTTCGCGACCTGCGCGGAGAAGGCGTGTGGATCGGCTGCGAGCTCACCGAAGCCTGGCGTGGCAAAGCGGTCGATGTGATGACTGCCGCTGGTGAGGCCGGGCTGCTCGTGCTCGTTGCCGGCCCGGACGTCCTGCGCATCGCGCCATCGCTCGTCATCTCGCTCGACGAAATCCTCGAAGGGCTGGCCCGCTTCGAAACCGCGTTGAACCGCGCACTGGCGTAGACGGACGATGCGCGCGCCGCGCCGTTCCGCGCGCCCGGCGCCCGCTGGCGCCCTCTCCCGCTGATGTTCTTCATCCGGCCGATCGCGCACGACGATCTGCCGATCGTCCTCGCGCTGTCCGAGCGCACGGGCACCGGTTTGACGACGCTGCCCGCCGACCGCGATCGACTGCTGCAGCGGATCGAGCGCTCGCTCGCGTCGTTCGGCGGCACCTCCGACAAGGCCGATGCCTGCTACATGTTCGTGCTCGTCGAGACGGGCAACGCGACCGGGGAGCGTGTCGTCGGCATCAGCGCGATCGAGGCGGCCGTCGGCCTGCGCGAGCCCTGGTACAACTATCACGTCGGCACGCTCGTCCACGCGTCGCGTGCGCTCAACGTCTACACGGTATCGCCGACGCTGTTCCTGTCGAACGACCATACCGGACACACGGAGCTCTGCTCGCTGTTCCTCGACCAGCGCTACCGGATCGGCAAGAACGGGCCGCTGCTCGCGAAGTCGCGGCTGATGTTCATGGCCGAGTTCGCGCAACTCTTCGCGCCGAAGGTGATCGCCGAGTTGCGCGGGCGGCTCGAGCCCGACGGTACGAGCCCGTTCTGGGAAGGTCTCGGCCGGCATTTCTTCGCGATGGAGTACTCGACGGCCGACTACCTGACGGGGCTCGGCCAGAAGGCGTTCATCGCCGAGCTCATGCCGCGGCACCCGGTCTACGTGAACCTGTTGCCGCCCTCGGCGCGCGACGCGATCGGCGCCGTGCACGCCGACACGGCACCGGCGCGCGCGATGCTCGAGCAGGAGGGATTTCGCTACGAGGGTTATGTCGACATCTTCGACGCCGGGCCGACGGTCGAGTGCGCTCGCGAAAATATCGATCTCGTCCGCCGCTCGGCGGTAATGACGTGCACCCTCGGTGAAGAGGATCCGGTGCCCGACAGCCTGACCGACGACATCCTGTGGCTCGTCTGTAACCGGCGCTTCGATGCGTTCCGCGCGCTGGTCACGGCGGCGCCCGCGCGCGTCGATCGCTTTCCACTGCTCCCGTACGCCGCTGAAGCGCTCGGCGTCACCGAGGGCGACAGCGTGCGCGCCGTGCCGCTTGCGCCCGCCGATCGCTGACGCCGCGAGCCCTCGATGAACTTCGACGGACTGCCGGGGCCGACGCACAACTACTCGGGGCTTGCGCACGGCAACCTCGCGGCCGAGCGCAACGCGCTGCAGGTCGCCAACCCGCGCGAGGCGGCGCTGCAAGGCCTCGCGAAGATGCGTGCGCTCGCCGCACGCGGATTCGCGCAAGGCGTGCTGCCGCCGCAGGAGCGGCCGAGCGTCGATGCGCTGCGCGCCCTCGGCTTCACCGGCAGCGATCATGACGTGATCGCCGCGGCGGCGCGAGATGCACCCGATCTCCTGGCCGCGTGCTCGTCGGCGGCGTCGATGTGGGTGGCGAACGCGGCGACGGTCAGCGCAGCGGCGGATTGCGCCGACGGCCGGCTGCAGTTCACGCCGGCGAATCTCGTGACGAACTTCCATCGCTCGCTCGAGGCGCCGACGACGACGCGTGTTCTGCGCGCAATCTTCGCCGACGAGACGCGCTTCCGCGTCCACGATCCGCTGCCGGCGGCGCCGCAGTTCGGCGACGAAGGTGCCGCCAACCACACGCGCTTTGCATCCGGCGTCGCGGAGCCCGGTGTCGAGCTCTTCGTCTACGGACGCCGCGGGCTCGGCGGCGGCACCGCGCCAACGCGCTATCCGGCCCGGCAGACGCGCGAGGCCGGCGAAGCCGTGGCGCGCCGCCACGGGCTCGATCCCGCACGAACGGTGTTCGCGCAGCAGCGCCCGGACAGCATCGACGCCGGCGTCTTCCACAACGACGTCATCGCCGTCGGCGAAGGCACGTTCCTGCTGTGCCACGAGCGCGCGTTCGTCGACCAGCCGGCGGTGCTCGACGCGCTGCGCACGGCCGTCGGCGGCGCGTTCACGGCCGTGGTGATCACCGACGACGAGCTGCCGCTGGCCGACGCCGTCGGCACGTACCTCTTCAACAGTCAGCTCTTGCCGTTTCCCGACGGGCGCCTGCTGCTCGTCGCGCCGGCGGAATGCCGCGCGCATCCGAAGGCGTCGCACCTGCTCGACCGTCTCGTCGACGGCTCCTCGCCGATCGCCGACGTGCTGACGTTCGATCTGCGGCAAAGCATGCGCAACGGCGGCGGGCCGGCATGCCTGCGGCTGCGGGTGCCGCTGACGGACGACGACCGGCTCACGATTGCCGCCAACGTGTTCCTCGATGCCGACCTCGATGCGGCGCTGGACGGCTGGATCCGCGACCACTACCGCGACCGGCTGGCGCCTGCGGACCTGCGCGATCCGGCGCTGCTCGACGAATCGCGCCGCGCGCTCGACGAGCTGACGGGACTGTTGAAACTGCCGTCGATTTACCCGTTTCAGCTGCGAGGGGATTGAACGGATGCTTTCCACGGACCGGCGGCAGGATTAAGCTACCCGCCGTACTGTTCGCAACAAAACGGCGTCAAAAAGGAGCGGCAGATGAACAGATGGATGATCGCAGCGGTGGGCGTCATCGCCTTCGCGCTGGCAGGATGCGAAACGGTCAACGGTCCGCAGGCGGTTGCGAACGCGGACGAGCAGCGCGGCGAGTGCAAGGTCGTCGGGATCACCAGCGGCACGCAGATCATGCGCTCGGAAAATCCGCGCGACGTCGATCGCAGCGACATCCGGCAAGCCGAAGGGTCGCTCGAAGCCGGGCGCCTTGGGCTGAATGAGCCCAAGGGCCTTCGCAAGGCCGGCTCGCCCAACGACAGCAACATCGCCCGGCTATCGCGCAACTGCTGACAGAGCCTCACGAGAAAGACGCGGGCCTCGCGATCGTCCGATCGCGAGGCCCGCGTTGCGTTCAGGGCCGCTTGATGACCTAGTCGAGTGCCACCGCCGGCAGGTGCCGATGCCGGCGCACCGGCGACCACCGCATCGCGACGATGCTGAGGATCAACCCCAGCACGCCGACGACCCATAGCGTCTGCCGCAAGCCGATTCCAGTGGCCAGCGCGCCGCCAACCAGCGACCCTAACGGCGCCGCCGCAACGGCCAGAAACCGCATCGTCGCGGTCATCCGCCCGAGCAATCGGTCCGGGGTGATCGCCTGTCGTAGCGACAGGTAGTTGATGCCCCACAGCACGGCACCGAAGTCGAACAGCAGCATCCCCACGCCGAGCGCCACCGTCGCGACGACCGTCGAGCCGCGGATCAGGCCGAATGCCTGCCAGCCGAACGCGGTGAGCAGCAACCCGTAGACGATGATCGGACCGACGCCAAAGCGCCGCGCGAGCCGCTCGGCGAACGTCGCGGCGATCACGCAACCGACACCGCCGCCCATGTAGGCAAGGCCCAGGGCACCCGCGGACAATCCCAGTTCGCGCGTTGCGAACAGGATCAGCACGGCAACCTGCATGTGGTGCAGGATCTGCCAGGCGCCGGCCACGAGTGCCAGCGAGCGCAGCGTCGGGTTGTTCCAGACGAGCGACAGCCCCTCGCGGATCTCGCTGCCCATCGACCTGCGGACGTTCTTCGCGGGAACGTCGTTGGGCACCTGCAGCCTGCGCAGCATCAGCGCCGATCCGAGGAACGTCACGGCGTCGACGACGATTGCGAAGGGTGCCGTCAGCATCTGGATCAGCGCACCGGCGACGCCGGGGCCGATCAGCGCCGACGACGTCTCGCCGAGCGTGATCTTCGCGTTCGCTTCGACAAGTCGGTCGCGACCGGCCATCTGCACGATGAGCACCTGGTACGCAGCACCGCCGACAACGTTCTGCACACCGCAGAAGAAGCCGACTGCGTACAGCACGTCGATCGACAGCACGTCGAGCCATGCGCAGATCGGTATCGACAGCAGCGCGAGCCCGCGGCTCACGTCGGACGTGATGACGATCGGCAGCTTGCGGACGCGGTCGAGCAGCACGCCCGCGTGCAGCGACACGAGCGCGAACGGCAGCGTTTCGAGCGCCACGAGGATGCCCATCTGCAGCGGCGTCGCGTGCAGCAGCAGTGCGGCCGTCAACGGCAGCGCGAGATTGGTCACCTGCGCGCCGAACGCCGTTATGGTCAGCGACAGCCAGAGCCGCCGGAAATCGGGCAGCCGCCACAGGCCGCGCAGGTTGCGCCGGGCCGTGCGTGCGATGCGCTCGAATAATTTCACGATGCTTCCTTTCGCCGCGCCGGAATGCGCGCGACACCGATGAAACGCGTCGGCGGAAGCTTCGAACAACGGAGGGATTGCCCGTTATCGGAGTCCGCCGGTCCCGGCGGACATCCGCGCGGGAGTTGCTACAGGATCAGATCGTCGCGACGCCCAATGCCGGCGCCGACGCCCTTGCCGCGGAGCATTCCATGCGCCAGCCACGCGCGCGAATGCGCACGGCGACGGGAGTCCGCGAAGAAGTGGGTCGACATGGTCATGGGTTGAACATAGTCATGGTGCGGCGAGATTGAAGCAATCTTACGCCGCGGGCGACGCTCGTGGCAATGCGAATAGTCCGCGTCCGGCGGACTTGCGCGTCCGCCTGTCGCATTTACGGCACGTGATCGACGCGTCAGCGCGCGGCCAGTTGCGCGTTGTCAACGCCAATGTAGAGCCACGGGTGCTCCCAGTACGCGTGCTTCTTGTAGCCGCGCACCCACGGCTGCAACAGCGTCGTCTCGACCGGGTACACGTGCAACGCCCACGGGTTGTACGCGGCCACGAGCTCCGACATCCGCCGATACAGCTTGTTGCGCTCGGCGCCATCCGGAAGCATCCGCGACTGACGGTACAGCGTGTCGTAAGCCGGCAGGTCGAAGCGCGAATAATTCGTCTGGCCGATGTTCTTGCCGTACAGCAACTGCGCGAAGGCGTCGCCTTCGGCATACGCGTTGATCCAGCCGATCCGCCAGAACTGCAGCTGTCCCGCCTTGCCCATCTTCAGGAGGTCGGGCCATTTCTGCTTGATGAACTCGACGCGGATGCCGATCGCCTTCAGGTTCTTCTGCCAGATCTCGTCGATCTCGCGGTCGCGCGTCGTCGGCGTCGACGCCATCGTCAGCATCAGCGGCTTGCCGTCGGGCATGTCGCGCCAGCCGTCGCCGTTGCGATCGACGTAGCCGAATTTGTCGAGCAGCGCTTTCGCACCGGCGGGATCGAACGGCACCGCGACGTTCAGCGTGTCGTCGTGACCCGGCACGTTGGGCGGGATCGGCTGCGTCGCCGGCAGCGCCTGGCCCTGGTAGACGACGCGAACCAGCTCGTCGTTGTTGAAGCCCATGACGAGCGCGCGGCGCAGGGCGACCTTGTCGTTCGTGTAGCCGCCGACGACGGGGTCCTGCATGTTGAAGTACGCATATTGCAGCGATGGTTGCGTGAGGCGCTCGAGTGTCACGCCGCGGGCCGCGTAGTCGGGCTTCAGCCGATTCGAAGGATCGAGCGCGCGATCGGAAAGCTCGGGCGGCAGGTTGAAGTAATCGAGCGCACGGCTCTCGAACGCGAGCATCCGCGGATTGGCTTCTTCCATGATCGCGATGTCGACGCGATCGACGAGCGGCAGCTTTTTGCCCTGCAGTCCGGCGAAGCGCGCGCGGTCGGCCGCATCGGTCGCTTCCGGAAATCGCTCGTCGCGGAAGTTCGGATTCGCCTCGAGAACGATCTGCTGGCTGCGGCGCCACGATTTCAACACGAAGGCGCCGGTGCCGACCGGATGCTCCATCGTCCATCCGTTCGCATCGCCGTAGCGCTCGATCACCTCGCGCGCGACGGCCGCCATCGGGCTCGAGCACAGGTAGCCGAACAGGATGTAGTCCGGTTCGTTCAGCTTGATGCGGATCGTGTAGCGGTCGATGGCCGCGAGGCCCTCCATCGGCGTGTCGTAGTCGAGCTTCCCGCTGGTGCGCGCCGCGTCGATGACCTTGTCGGCGCCGACCACCTTGCCCTGCAGGTACCACGAGAACGGCGAGCGGACGCGCGGATCGAGCAACCGCTTCCACGAGTAGATGTAATCGGCGGCCGTCAGCTCGCGGCGCTTGCCGTTGAAGGCCGGATCGTCGGCGAAATAGATGCCGGGCCGGACGCGAATGGTCCACGTGCGGCCGTCGTCGTCGATTTGCGGCAATGCGGCCGCCGTGCGGGGTACGCGTTTGTACGGACGGGCGAGGTAATCGAAGCCGTACAGCGGCTCGAAGATCGCCCGCTGCACGTGGTCGGAATACAGGTCGCTCGTCGCCTGCGGATCGAATCCGGTCTCGGCGACGGGGAACGCCACGTGCAGCGTACGCGGCGACGGCGTAGTGCCGGTTTGCGCCGCCACCGGCAACGCGAGCGCGGCGCACGCGATCAGCGCGAGCAACGACGCGCGAATCGCGTCCGCTGCGCGTGTCATTGCGCGGCCCGTCCCCGGTCGTCCGCCGCTGCGCGTGACGGCACCCGGTCGGTCGCCGACGGATCGGCCGCGCCGTCCGCCGCACCCGAGCGGTCGATGTCGACGTACGCGAACGGGTACTGGAACGTCGGGTTGTACTTGTAGCCGCGCAGCCACGGCTGGATCAGCACGTTCTCCTGGCGGAACGCCGTCAGCACCCAAGGCGCGTAGGCGTTGAAGAGCTCCGACATCCGGCGCTCCACGGCGAGCCGCGGCGGTCCGTCCGGCATCGATCGCGCCTGTTCGTAGAGCCGGTCGAATTCGGCGAGCTTGAAGCCTGACAGATTCGAGAATCCGGCGTTCTTCCCGTAAAGGAGACCGAAGAAGGCGAAGCCATCGGGGGTCGTATGGATGTTGCCGAGCTGCCACATCTGCAACTGACCCAGCCGCGCGGCCTTCAGCAGATCAGGCCACTTCTGCTTGATGAACTCGACGCGAATGCCGAGCCCCTTCAGCGTTCGTTGCCAGAATTCGTCGAACTCGCGGTCCTGCGCGCTCGTCGACGAGCCCATCTTCAGCGCGAGCGGCTTGCCGTCGGGCGTCTCGCGGAAGCCGTCGCCGTCGCGATCGACGTAGCCGAACTTGTCGAGCAATGCCTTGGCCCCCGGAACGTCGTACTTCACGCGGCCGTCGTACGACGGATCGTGGCCGGTCATGTTCGGCGGCACGACCTGCGTGGCGGGCAGGCCCTGACCCTGCCGCAACACGCGAATCTCCTCGTTGACGTCGTAGCCCATGATGATCGCGCGCCGCAGCGCGATGCGTGCCGGCTCGTAGCCGCCGACGACGGGGTCGTCCATGTTGAAAAACGTGTACGCGATCGCCGGCTGCACGCCGCGCTCGAGGCGCACGCCGGCCTGCGCGAGCTCGGCATTGGGTCGGTTGTCGGCGTCGAGCACCTTCGACACGAGATTCGACGGCACCGCCATCCAGTCGAGTTGCTTCTGCTGGAACGCGAGGAGTCGCGGCTGCGCTTCCTCGATGATGCTGATCTCGACGGTGCGAACGAGCGGGAGCTTGCGGCCGGTCAATCCTTTCGCGAGCTGCCGATCGGCCGCTTCGACCGGCGCCGGATAGCGCTCGTCGCGAAAGCCCGGATTCGCTTCGAGAACGATGCGCTGGCCGCGGCGCCAATCCTTGAGACGAAATGCGCCTGTGCCGACCGGGTGGGCCATCGCCCATCCATTCTCGTCGCGGTGCGCTTCGATGGCTTCGCGCGCCACTGCCGACAGCGCAGTCGTCGTCAGGTTCGACAGCAGCTCGTAGTCGGGGAAGACGAGCTTGAACTGCAGCGTATGGCGACCGATCGCCTGCACGCCCTCGAGCGGCGCGTCATAGTCGAAGCGCCCGGTCTCCTTGGCCTTCGCCACCAGCGCGTCGGCGCCGACGAAGCGGCCGTCGACCATCTGCAGCGAGTTCGAGCGCATTCGCGGATCGAGGATGCGCTTGATCGCGAACGCGTAATCGGCCGCTGTCAGCTCGCGCCGCTGGCCCTTGAAGACGGGATCGTCGGCGAAATAGACACCCTTGCGGACGCGGATCGTCCACGTCTTACCGTCGGCCGAGATCTCCGGCATCCCGGTCGCCGTGTTCGGTACGAGCTTGTACGGACGCGCCAGGTAGTCGTACCGGTAGAGTGGATCGAAGATCGCGCGATTGACGTAGTTCGAATAGGCGTCGCCGGCCGCCTGCGGATCGAAGCCCGTTTCGGCGATCGGAAAGGACACGCGGAGTGTCTTCCCGGGCGCGGTATCGGCCCACGCCGGCGACATGGCGGCGGCGAGCAGCGCCAGCGCGAACGCCGCGCACTGCGCGAACCGCCAGGTCTTCACAGCGCCTTGGCGACGTCGCGCTCGATCGACTCCGGCGTGTCGTTCGGCGCGAAGCGCTCCAGCACGGTGCCCGATCGGTCGACGAGGAACTTCGTGAAATTCCATTTGATCGCCTCCGTGCCGAGCAAGCCGGGCTTCGCGCTCTTCAGGAACTTGTAGACCGGCGCCGCTGCATCGCCGTTCACGTCGACCTTGCGGAACATCGGAAACGACACGTCGTAATTCGTCTCGCAGAACGTCGCGATCTCCTGCTCGCTGCCAGGCTCCTGCGCGCCGAACTGGTTGCAGGGAAATCCGAGCACTTCGAGCCCCTTGTCCTTGTATTTGCGGTAGAGCGCTTCGAGGCCCTTGTATTGCGGCGTGAAACCGCATTTGCTCGCCGTGTTGACGACGAGCAGCACCTTGCCTTTGTATCGGTCGAGCTTCACCGGCTTGCCGCCGATGTCGTCGACGGTGAAGTCATAGAGAGTCGTCACGATGATCTCCTGGGTGCGAGCCCGGTACGCCGGGCACGATGATCGGGTTATGTTACGCCGGTCGATCCGGCCGAAGGCAGCCGATGGCCCATAGAGAGAGTGCTGGAATCATCCTGTATCGCCGTGGCGACGCAGGCCTCGAGGTGCTGCTGGTGCATCCCGGTGGCCCGTTCTGGGTGCGCCGCGACGAGGGTGCCTGGTCGATCCCGAAGGGCGAGTTCGCGGATCCCGAACCCGCGGAGGACGCCGCACGCCGCGAGTTCGCGGAGGAGACGGGCATCGCGTTGACCGCACCGCTGACGCCATTGCCACCGATCGCGCAATCCCGTGCCAAGACGATTCATCCGTTCGCGGCGGAGCGCGACTTCGATCCGTCGCAGTTGCGCAGCAACCTGTTCGAGATGGAGTGGCCGCCGCGTTCCGGCAAGAAGCAGGCGTTTCCCGAAGTGGACCGCGCCGCGTGGTTCACGCTCGACTGCGCACGGCGCAAGATCGTCCCGGGGCAGCAGCCGCTGCTCGACGCGCTGAGCGAGCGCTTCGGCAACGCCGGCACTGCACCGGGCTGAGCTATCAGGCTGCTCGCCTGATTGTGAGATCAGCCGGGTTCGGCGAGCGCGATTTCCACGCGCCGATTGCGCCGCCCCTCGCTGCGGATCTTCAAAACGCGAATGGCGCCGATCTCGCCGATGTTCGCGACGTGCGTGCCACCGCAGGGTTGCAAGTCGATGCCGGGAATGCGCAGCAGCCGGACGCGTCCCGATCCGCGCGGCGGCTGCACGCTCATCGTCTTGACGAGCTCCGGCCGCGCATCGAGTTCCGCATCGGTGATCCATACCGTTTCCGTCGGCACGCCGCGGGCGATCAGCGCGTTCGTCTCGCGCTCGATGTGCGTAGCGTCGAGCAGGCTCATGTCGATGTCGAAGTCGAGCCGCGCCTTGTCCGGCGCGATGTTGCCCCCGGTGACCGGGGCCACGACCACGCACGACATCACGTGCAGCGCCGTATGCAGCCGCATCAGTGCATGGCGCCGTGTCCAGTCGATCTCGAGCGCGAGCGTTTCGCCGATGTCGGGCGTGGGCATCGCGGCGCCGGGAACGTGAATGACGCTGTCGGGCAAATCGCCCTTGCGCGTGTCGGCGATGCCGATCCGCTCGCCGTTTGCGCGTACCAGCGTGCCGCTATCGCCCACCTGGCCGCCGCCTTGCGGATAGAAGATCGTCCGGTCGAGCTCGATGCCGCGCTCGTGCACGGCCACGACGCGCGCGGATGCCGTCCGCAGATAGGCATCGTCCCTGAACAGCAATTCGGTCGTCATGGGCTTACCATAACGAACACCGCGTCCGGCCGCAATCGGGCGCAGGGGCGACTCGCCACTTCGAGGGGACGGACATGAGCATTCCGAATGCATCGCCGGCGCTTTACAACGAGGACCTGGCACCCGCCACCGAACGCAAATGGGGGGTGTTCAGCATCTTCAACGTGTGGACGTCCGACGTTCACAGCCTGTGGGGCTATTACCTCGCGGCGAGCCTGTTCCTGCTATGCGGCAGCTTCGTCAACTTCCTGATCGCGATCGGGCTTTCCTCGCTGGTGATCTTCTTCCTGATGAACCTCGTCGGCTATGCCGGCGTGAAAACCGGCGTGCCGTATCCGGTGCTTGCGCGCGCCTCGTTCGGCATCTGGGGTGCGAACGTTCCGGCACTCGTGCGCGCGATCGTCGCGTGCTTCTGGTACGGTGCGCAGACGGCCGCCGCGTCCGGTGCGATCGTTGCGTTGCTGACGCGGACCGACACGTTCCTCGCGTTTCACAAGAACACACACGTGCTCGGTCACTCGGGCCTCGAAGTGATCTGCTTCGTCGTCATCTGGGCGCTGCAACTCCTGATCATCCAGAAAGGCATGGAGACGGTGCGCAGGTTCCAGGACTGGGCCGGTCCGGCGGTATGGGTGATGATGCTGGTCCTCGCCGTGGGACTGTTCTTCAAGGCCGGCGGCTTCTCGTTCGACCACGGCATCCCGCAGGACGTCCTGCTGGCCGCAACCAAGGACGCCGGTGTCGCCGGCGCGCCCGGCTCCCCGGCAGCGCTGCTGGCCGTCGGCGCCACGTGGATCACTTACTTCGCGGCGCTGTACCTCAATTTCTGCGACTTCTCGCGGTATGCGCCCAGCAAGGAAACGGTGCGCAAGGGGAACCTGTGGGGACTGCCGATCAACCTCGTGCTGTTCTCGCTCGTCGCCGGCATCACGACGATCGCGGCGTTCAAGGTCTATGGCGAGGTGCTGATCCATCCGGAACAGATCTCGGCGAAGTTCGACAGCTGGTTCCTCGCGTTGCTCGCGGCGTTGACCTTTGCAGTCGCGACGCTCGGCATCAACGTCGTCGCGAATTTCGTGTCGCCGGCGTTCGATTTCTCGAACGTGTTCCCGCGAGTCATCGACTTCAAGAAAGGCGGCTATATCGCGGCGGTGATCGCGCTGATCCTGTATCCGTTCGCACCGTGGGAGGGCAACGCCGCCGCGTTCGTCGGCGGGATCGGCGCGACGATGGGCCCGCTGTTCGGCATCATCATGGTCGACTACTACCTCGTCGCGAAGGGCGACATCGACGTCAACGCGCTCTACGACGAGCACGGCAAGTACCTGTACCAGGGCGGCTTCAACATCGCGGCGTTCGTCGCGGCGGCGATCGGGGCGCTTTTCTCGAGCATCCTGCCGAACTTCACCAGCATCCTGCCCTCGTGGTGGAGCGTGTACGGATGGTTCTTCGGCGTCGCGATCGGCGGCGCGACGTATTACGTGCTGTCGCTGATGATGCCGCGGCCGGCCGCGCAGCCGACGTAGCTGCGGGTCACCGTGCCCGCTGCCCGCTGTGGCGGTTACCTGACCGCAGCGGAGCGCGCGGCTTCGTTCGCATGCCATCCAGCGATCGAGGCGAAGGCCGCCGGAACACCTTGCTGCGCGATGATCCGTGCGCCGAGCTTCGCGCTCGCGGCGGCCGTCAGGTGGTTCTCGTCGTAATACCTGGGCTCCCCCGTCGACTCGAACACGGGGCATGTGCCACGCGGGCACAGGTAATCGATGGCGTCGAAGTAGCGAACGTTCGGCGTCGACAGGGCGAAGGCGCGCAGTTTCGCGTTGGCTTCGCTGATTCGTTGAGGAATCGGAACGTCGTGATCGGGGCACGCGAGAAATGGATACGACAGCGCCTTCTCGCGGCAGCGACGATCGTATCCGTCGATTTCGGGGGCCTTGCCGATCAGGATCACGAGCTTGCCCGCGGCGGCGAGCCCGCGCGCCGTTTCGAAGACCATCGGCAGGAAGTCCTCGGACACCAAAGCATAGGATGACCACGATGCCGCCATGATAACCACGTCGAATCGATCGACGACCGGCACGACGATCCGGAGCGAGTCGGCGCAAGCCCGTTGCAGCCGCGGTTCGACGAACGGCCGCGCGTCCGATCGAAGCGGGGGACAGGACGGTATCTCCAGATTGCGGAAACGAAATCCGGACCGCTTCGCGAACGCCTCGATCATGCCGATGTAGTGCGCGGCGTTGGAATCGCCCCACAGGATTGCCCGCGGCTCGCCGGACCCCGGCGCTCCCAGCACGCAGCGCGGGTCCACCGTATCCCTCGGTCTCATCCACTGGTGCTGACAGGTCCAAGCGAAGCTGACCGCGGGGGTCGTTACTTCACGCAGGTGCGCCAGGCGCTGGCGGTAGGCATCCGTGTGCGCGGACAGCGCACCGACCGGAACCGGATACATCGTGCAAAGCGCGACGAGCACGATACCGGCGCCCGGAACGACATACTGCTGCACAATGAGCCGCAGCGCTGTGGCGGTAGATCTTCGCGCGGGAAGCTCCACGAACCGATACGACAGCCACGCCAATACCATCGTGGCAGTGAACAGCGCGATCGCTTGCGGGAGCCCGATCTCGCCGTAGCCGTAGCGATAGAGCGCGAGCAGCGGCCAATGCCACAAATAGGCCGAGTACGAAAGAAGACCGACCCAGACGAGGCCCCTCGTCGCAAGGACGCGTGAAACCGCACTGGTTCCGCAATGGCCGGCATAGATGATCATGGCGGTGCCCAGCGTCGGTGGAACGGCCAGCCAGCCGGGGAACGGCACGCGTCCCCGCAACAGGAACAGCGAGCCGACGAGCATTGTCATGCCGATCGTCGCTAGCCAGGCGACAGCGGACCTCGGCCACCGCGGCTGCGCGCGCTTCAGCACCGCGATCGCAACGAGCGTGCCGAGACCGAATTCGCCGGCGCGCGTCGGCAGCATGTAGTAGGTGAACTCGGGATGATCGGCGACGAGCGCCTGGGCGAGCGCGAACGATCCGATCGCAAGGGCGAGCATTCCCGCGGCAAATCGGAGCGCCCCCCACGGCCGATAAAGCAGCACGAGTGCCAGGGGCCACAGCAGGTAGAACTGCTCCTCGACCCCGAGCGACCAAAGGTGGAGAAACGGCAGCTCGCGGGTGCTCACCGCGAAGTAGCTCTTGTCCGTAAAAAGCCAGAAATAGACGTTCGCCAGCGAAGCCACGGACGCGAACGCCGACTTGGAAGCGGAACGCGCATCCTCGGGCAGCATCAGAAGTTGCGAGAACAGCAGCGTGACCGCTACCACGACCAGCATCGCCGGGGCAATGCGCTTCACGCGACGCCGGTAGAACTCGAGCAGCGAGAATGCGCCGCACTCGATCTCGCGGAGGATGTTGCGGGTGATCAGAAATCCAGAGATGACGAAGAAAACGTCGACTCCGACGAAACCGCCCGGCAGAAGCGACTCGTGGAGATGGAAGAAGATGACCGCAAGAACTGCGATCGCGCGAAGACCATCGATATCGGGTCGATAGTCGGTGCTCTGAGGCCGGGCATCAGTCATGCACCGGATGGCCGAAGCCGCCGCCGCCCGGCGTTTCGATGACGAACACGTCGCCGGCGTTCATCTCGACCTGGCACGTCGCACCGTAATCCTCGCGGGTGCCGTCGACGCGCTCGACCCAGTTGCGGCCGACGTCACCGGCATGACCACCCGCGACGCCGAACGGCGCCACGCGCCGATGATTGGCCAGCATCACGGCCGTCATTGGCTCGAGGAAACGTACGCGTCGCGTCGCGCCGTCGCCGCCCGTGTGCAGTCCCGCTCCGCCGCTGCCGCGCCGGATCGAGAACGCGTCGAGGCGAACGGGAAAACGCCATTCCAGCACTTCCGGATCGGTGAGTCGCGAATTGGTCATGTGCGTCTGCACCACACTCGCGCCTTCGAAGCCTGGACCCGCCCCCGCGCCGCCGGAAATCGTTTCGTAATACTGGTGCGCCGCGTTGCCGAACGTGAAGTTGTTCATCGTCCCTTGCGACGCGGCGAGCACGCCGAGCGCGCCATAGAGCGCATCGGTCACCGTCTGCGAAGTTTCGACATTGCCCGCGACGACCGCCGCGGGATAACGGGGGCTCAGCATCGATCCATCGGGGATGACGATCGTCAGCGGCTTCAGGCAGCCGGCATTCATCGGAATCTCGTCGTCGACGAGCGTGCGAAAGACGTACAGCACCGCCGCCTTGCACACGGCCGACGGCGCATTGAAGTTCGTCGGCTGTTGAGCGCTCGTGCCGGTGAAGTCGATCGTCGCCGAGCGTGCGGCACGATCGACGGTAATCGCGACGCGGATGACGGCGCCGCTGTCCATCTCGTAGGCGAAGCGGCCGTCGGACAGCGCCCCCACGACGCGCCGGACCGCCTCCTCGGCGTTGTCCTGCACGTGGCGCATGTAGGCACGTACGACGGACAGCCCGAAGTGCTCGACCATCTTGGCGAGCTCGCTCGCGCCTTTCGCGCATGCGGCCACTTGCGCGCGGAGGTCGGCGAGGTTCTGCTCGACGTTGCGCACCGGGTAACGACCCGAAACGAGTGTCGTCCGCAGCTCGGACTCCAGGAAACGGCCGTGCGCGACGAGCTGCACGTTGTCGAGCAGCACGCCTTCCTCGTCCACGTGAGTCGAGTCCGGCGGCATCGAGCCTGGCGTGATGCCACCGATGTCGGCGTGATGGCCTCGCGCCGCCACGTAGAACTCCGGTTCGCGAGCCGGATTCGGGGCGCTCGCCTGATCCAAGGCGAGAAACACCGGGGCGATCACCGTAACGTCGGGCAGGTGCGTGCCACCGTTGTAGGGTGCGTTGAGCACGAACACGTCGCCGGGCTGCATCGTGCCGGCGCGCCGGTCGATGATCGTGCGCACGCTTTCGCCCATCGACCCGAGATGTACCGGCATGTGCGGCGCATTGGCGATCAGGTTGCCTTGCGTGTCGAACAGCGCGCATGAGAAGTCGAGGCGCTCCTTGATGTTCACCGAGTACGAGGTATTCGCGAGCGTCACGCCCATCTGCTCGGCGATCGCCATGAACAGGTTGTTGAACACTTCGAGCAGCACAGGGTCGGCGTCGGTGCCGAGCGCATGCGCGCGCTCGATCGGCACCACGCGTTCGAGCACGAGGTGGTCGAGCATGGTCAGCGTCGCGCGCCATCCGTGCTCGATCACCGTCGTCGCATTCGGCTCGCGAATCACCGCGGGGCCGTCGATCGCGTCGCCCGGGCGCAACGCCTCGCGCGCGTAGACGGCGGCATCACGCCATGCCCCATTCGCGTAGAACCGATTGGTGCGAAGTACCGCGAGCGCGCCGGCACGCGGGGCGAAGACGGGCCGTTCGTCCTGCACGTCCTGCGCCTTGCCGACTGCTTCGACGGCGATCGCCTCGATGACGAGCGGCTTTCCCGGCATCAGGAAGCCGTACTGCTGCCGGTAGCGGCGCTCGAATTCGGCAATCACGGCTGCGGGTTCGTCCTGCGCGGGGATCGGGAGCGTCGTGTCGGTACCGTCGTACTTCAAGTGCAGCACGCGCTCGCAGCGGATGCGCGCCGCCGCGATCCCCTGGTCCAGCACATCGCGTCGCGCACTGTCTTCCAGCGCCGCGAACGGCTCGTTGCACTCGGCGAGCGCCGCATTCGTCAGCCTCGCTTCGACGGCGCGCTGCCGCAGCGCGCGGACGTCGGCGAGGCCCATGCCGTAGGCGGACAGCACACCCGCCAGCGGATGGATGAACACCCGGCGCATGCCGAGTGCATCAGCGACGCGGCACGCATGCTGACCACCCGCACCGCCGAACGAGCACAGCGTGTAGCCGGTGACGTCGTAACCGCGCTGCACGGAGATGTGCTTGATCGCGTTCGCCATGTTCTCGACGGCGATGTCGAGGAATCCGTCGGCGACCTCTTCCGCCGTGCGCGTGCGGCCGGTGCCGGTGGAGACCTGCGCGGCGAGCGCTGCGAACTTGTCGCGAACGACTTCCGCGTCGAGCGGCGCATCGCCGCGCGGCCCGAAAACCTTGGGAAAGAGCGACGGGTCGAGTTTGCCGACCATTACGTTGCAATCGGTCACCGTCAGCGGCCCGCCGCGGCGATACGACGCCGGCCCCGGGTTCGCACCGGCGGATTGGGGACCAACGCGCAGGCGCGAGCCGTCGAACGCGCAGATCGAGCCGCCGCCGGCCGCGACCGTGTGAATACTCATCATCGGCGCACGCAGTCGCACGCCGGCGACTTCGGTCACGAACGAACGCTCGTACTCGCCAGCCCAGTGCGTGACGTCGGTCGACGTGCCGCCCATGTCGAACCCGATGATCCGGTCGAAGCCGGCGAGCCGCGACACTTCGACGGCACCGACGATGCCGCCCGCGGGTCCCGACAGGATCGCGTCCTTGCCCTGGAACCGGTGCGCGTCGGTGAGCCCGCCGGACGACTGCATGAACTGCAGCCGGATGGGTTCCGCGCCATTGGCGCCCTGTGGTTCGAGGCCGGGCGGACGATCACGCAGTGACGCACCGAGGTCGCGCTCGACCTGCTCGACATAGCGGCGCAGGATCGGCGACAGGTAGGCGTCGACGACGGTCGTGTCGCCGCGCGACACCAGCTTCATCAGCGGGCTCACCTCGTGCGACACCGACACCTGAGTGAAGCCGATCGCGCGCGCGAGTGCGGCGAGCGCCCGTTCGTGCTCCGGGTAGCGATAGCCGTGCATCAGCACGATCGCCACCGCGCGAATGCCGGCGTCGTACGCCAAGCGCAGCGCCGGCTCGACCGCGCGCGGATCGAGCGGTTGCACGACGTCCCCGTGCGCGCCGATGCGCTCGTCGACCTCGATCACGCGTTCGTACAACAGCGTCGGCAGCTCGATCCTGCGTACGAACAGCTTCGGCCGGTTCTGGTAACCGATGCGCAGCGCATCGGCGAACCCGCGCGTGATGACCAGCGCCGTGCGCTCGCCGGTGCGCTCGAGCAGGGCGTTCGTCGCGACGGTCGTGCCCATCTTCACCGCCGAGATCGCACCGCGAGGAATCGGCGCATCGGCCGCGAGACCGAGCAGGTCGCGGATTCCCTGGACGGCGGCGTCCCGGTAGCGCTCTGGGTTTTCGGACAGCAGCTTGTGCGTGACGAGCGTCCCGTCGGGACGTCGTGCGACGATGTCGGTGAAGGTGCCGCCGCGATCGATCCAGAATTGCATGATTTAATATGCGCCCTCGAGAGACTGCGCCGCCCTCGCGCCTTCAAGCCCCGGAGACCCTGATGAAACGTCTTGTTGCCGCTATTGTGACCGCCTTGGCGTTTGCGCTGCCCGCATCCGCGCAAACCAAATGGGATCTTCCCACGGCATACCCGGCGAACAACTTCCACACGGAGAACCTGCAGCAGTTCGCCGTCGACGTCGACAAGGCAACGGGCGGCAAGCTGAAGCTGCAGCTGCATCCGAATGCGTCGCTGTTCAAGGCGCCCGAGATCAAGCGCGCCGTGCAGGGCGGCCAGGCGCAGGCCGGCGAGATCCTGCTCGTCAATTTCGAGAACGAGGATCCGCTCTACGGCGTCGACGGCGTTCCGTTTCTCGCGACGTCGTACGCCGAGTCGATGAAGCTCTACAAGGCGGAGCGCAAGGCGCTCGACGACAAGCTCGCGAAGCAGGGCATGATGCTGCTCTACGCGGTGCCGTGGCCGCCGCAGGGCATCTACACGAACCGCACGCTGAACAGCGCGGCGGACATGAAGGGACTGAAATGGCGCGCGTACAGTCCGGCGACGTCGAAGATCGCCGAGCTGGTCGGCGCGCAGTCAGTGACCGTGCAGGCGGCCGAAGTGTCGCAAGCGCTCGCGACCGGCGTGATCGATTCGTACATGTCGTCGGGTGCGACCGGTTACGACTCGAAGACCTATGAGCACCTGAAGCACTTCTACGACACGCAGGCGTGGCTGCCGAAGAACGCCGTGATCGCAAATCGCAGCGCGTTCGACGCACTCGACAAGCCGACGCAGGCCGCATTGCTCAAGGCGGCCGCCGAGGCGGAGACGCGTGGCTGGAAGCTGTCGGAGGAAAAGACCGGCTGGTACGTCGACCAGTTGAAGCAGAAAGGAATGTCGATCGACAAGCCGAGCGAGCAGCTTACGGCCGACATGCGGAAGGTGGGCAACCTGATGCTGGCCGAGTGGCTGCGCAAGTCCGGCGCCGACGGCAAGAAGATCATCGACCAGTACCGCGCGCTGCAGTAGCGCGTCACGCCCCGCCACTCCTTAGACACCGGCGCGCCGTGTGACCACCCGCAGGGCTCTCGACAAGTTGTACGACGCCGCCGCTTATGGGGCGGCGTTTTTTCTTGTCGGCACGCTGGCGATGGTCGCGTTAGGCGTCGTCGGCCGACTCCTCAACTGGTACGTGGCGGGCACCGACGCTTACGCCGGCTACTGCATGGCGGCGTGCGGGTTTCTCGCCCTCGCGCACACGCTGAAGCGCGGCGAGCACATCCGCGTCTCGCTGCTGCTCGAGCATGCGGGACCCCGGCTGCGGCGGGGCCTCGAGCTCGTGTCGCTCGCCATCGCAACGGTGCTGGCCGCCGCGTTCTCGTGGTACAGCATCCGCCTGACCTTCCAGTCGTGGCAGTTCAACGACACGTCGACGGCGAATGACGCGACGCCACTGTGGATTCCAGAGCTCTCGATGGCCATCGGCACGACGGTGCTGCTGATCGCCTTCGTCGACGAGCTCGTCCTCGAGTGGCACGGCCAACGCCGCCAGCGAACGAGCGAGGAAGCCCTGCACCATGAATGACGCCGTCGTGACGACGCTGCTCATCGTCGCGCTCTTTGCGTTGCTCGGCAGCGGCGTATGGATCGGCCTTGCACTCGCAGGCGTCGCGTGGATCGGCATGACGTTGTTCTCGTCGCGACCGGCCGGCGACGCGATGGCCGTGACGATCTGGGGCACGGCGTCGTCGTGGACGCTGACCGCGCTGCCGCTCTTCGTGTGGATGGGCGAGATCCTGTTTCGAACGCGGCTCTCCGAAGACATGTTCAAGGGGCTGGCGCCGTGGCTCGAACGCATCCCCGGCCGGTTGCTGCATACGAACGTCATCGGCTGCACGATCTTCGCCGCCGTGTCGGGCTCGTCGGCCGCTACGTGCGCGACGATCGGCAAGATGACGCTGCCCGAGTTGCTCCGTCGAGGCTACCCGGAGACGATCACGATCGGCTCGCTCGCGGGCGCCGGCACGCTCGGCCTGCTGATCCCGCCGTCGATCATCATGATCGTCTACGGCGTCAGCGCGAACGTATCGATCGCGCAGCTGTTCATCGCCGGCATCATTCCCGGCATCCTGCTGGCGATGCTGTTCTCGGGCTACATCGTCGCGTGGGCGCTGATCCATCCCGACCAGATCCCTGCCGTCACCGAGCGCACGAGGCTCGCTCAAAAGCTGCATGCGTCGCGTCACCTGATCCCGGTGGTCATGCTGATCGTCGTCGTGCTGGGCTCGATTTACGCCGGCATCGCGACCGCTACCGAAGCCGCGGCGTTCGGTGTTGTCGGCTCGCTCGTGCTGTCAGCGCTGCAGGGGTCGTTGGACCGGACGACGTTTCGGGAGAGCCTGCTTGGCGCGACGCGGCTCTACTGCATGATTGCGCTGATCCTCGCGGGCGCCGCGTTCCTG
>Ga0207675_100000727_pt1 | contig 32691 bp, 30 predicted proteins | sample KBSSwiS42_FD_184305 | JGI IMG/M metagenome (GOLD analysis project Ga0207675, IMG submission 184305) | Switchgrass rhizosphere microbial communities from Kellogg Biological Station, Michigan, USA - KBS Switchgrass S4-2 (SPAdes) (version 2) | ecosystem: Host-associated > Plants > Roots >...
GCAACAATGCTTTCGGCCGTGGGCACGATCAAAGAGATGTTTGCCGAGACGGGCAAGACATCTTCTTCCGACGATTCGAAGAATCCACCACCACCACCGAGGCAGTTGCGCTAACACCGTTCAGCGAAAAGCATTTCCGTAGCCCAGGCGTTCACGCCTGGGTAAACAAAAGCCAAGAGAAGAGAAGCCCCATTAATGGGGCTTCATTTCTATTTGGATTCCTCCATCCCAGCCGTAAACGACTGGGCTAAAGAAAAGCAATCCCCCTATGTTGCCGCCAAATGAAGTTGGTACTCTGACGCGGTCGGTGGTTGGCAACCAGCGTCACAGCATGTAAAATCCTTCGCTTAATTTGTGAGCGAAACAGCTAACAGTGTAGCGGGCGCAGAACTCACGCGCCCGGACGACGTCGAAGCGCGCATCTTCCGGTCGATGGCGGTTGCAGTGGCGGTGGCCGTCGTTGTTTGCGCGGTCACAGCGCCGTGGCGGGTGACACTGGGAGTTTTGCTAGGCGGGGGTCTTTCGCTTCTGAATTACCGTTGGCTGCATGGCTCAGTAGCCGCACTCTTGAATGTGCAGACGCCGGGCGCCAAACCACGAATGAGTCTCTGGAAAATGGCGTTTCGTTATCTGATCATCGGCGGGGCAGTTTTCGCGGCGTACGCGCTGAATCTTATTTCGGTGCCCGCGGCGATCGCCGGCCTTTGTTCATTTGTTGTCGCGTTATTCGTTGAAGCCTTCCGGCAGTTCTATTTCGCAATCATTCGTCGAGAGGAATCCTTTTGATGTTCTTTTTGCTGCAACATGCGCCGGAAGCCGCGCACACGGCCGAAGCCGCCCATGGCGCTGAGCCGGCGGCCGAACACGCGGAACATGTGCCGGTACTCGCCCAGATGGTGAACCACTATTTTGGCGAATGGGCCTACAACTTCGAGATGAAGTACACGTATCCGAAGTGGAAGTGGCTGCTCGCGAAATTCGGCTCGACGCCGGAAGCGGTGTTTGGAGCTTACACGCCCGAGAACGCGATCCCCTGGTACACAGTCATGTTTATCCTGGCGTGCATCATCACGGTTGCGCTTATATGGATCATGAAGGGCAAGCTTTCCGAGGATGAACCCGGTGGTGCACAACAGACCTTAGAAGTTGGCGTCCTGGCGGTTCGCAGCATGTTGGAAGACATCATCGGTCCTCATGGTTTGCAGTACTTTCCGGTGGTAATGACCTTTGCGGTTTTAATCCTGGTTTCGAACCTGATGGGATTCTTTCCGCTGTTTATGACGCCGACCGCGGCTACGAGTGTCACGTTCGCGCTTGGGCTGTCATCGTTTGTTTACTACAACTACATCGGCATTAAAGAGAACGGCATCTTCGGTCACCTGAAGCATCTCGCGGGTCCAATCCCGCTAATGGCACCGCTGATCTTTTCCATTGAGCTGATCAGCAATCTGATTCGGCCGTTCACGTTGGGCATACGTCTTTTCGCGAACATGTTTGCGGACGAAAAAGTGCTCGACACGATTGCGCACCTGGTGCCTGGCATCACGTACTGGGGCGTGCCGGTGTTGCTGATGCCGCTGAGCCTGTTCGTCGCTTTCATCCAGACGTTTGTGTTCGTCTTGCTTTCGCAGCTTTACATCAGCGAGGTCTCGCATCCTCCGCATGACGAACATCATGAACATGGTCATGAGGATGGCATGGAGTTCGTCGCGCCGGTTCTTACTTGATAGGTTTCATAAATGCGTCCTCGAGCGATGCGGCGCCGCGCCGCACACGTTTAGGCGCAAGGCAAATTCCGCGAACGAAAGAAGCAGCAGCAAATACCTACCAAATCATAGTCTGTATTGCAGGAGCGCCGTTGTAAGAGGGGCGGTGGATACCGGATGCGGGCGAAATCATACCGGCTGTGACTTGATAAGTTCGCGCAAGAATGTAGAACAGGCTGCCAGCCTGTTCCGCTAGTCACTGAACAGGCCAGCGGCTTGTTCTGCGAGGAGAAACGAATGAGAAAGATTGGTTTGTTTTTAATGGCAGCGGTCGCAGTAATGATTGCGGCGATGCCGGCATTCGCTCAGGGCGAGGCAGCGGCTGCCGCGGCGGCGAGTGCCAGCGGCACGAAAGCAATCGCCGCCGGCGTTGGTTTTGCCATCGCCGTGTTTGGTGGTGCGCTCGGCCAGTCGAAGATTGGCGCGGCAGCTTGTGAAGGCGCAGCGCGCAATCCCGGCGCGGCCGGACGTATTCAGACGATGATGATTCTCGGCCTCGCGCTGATCGAATCACTCGTGCTGTTTGCGTTGCTGATCGTTTTCGTGAAGGTCTAACGACTGGAAACGAGTCGTATCGTTCCAAAAGCGAGCGGAGCATTTTGTCTCTGCTCGCTTTTTTGTGCGCGCGTGCCAATTAACTCATGGGTACTATCTTTGCTGAGGTTCAGCGCATCTGATAGGCTACGCATCTCCTCCAACACCACAATCAAATGAAAGTCTGTCCCGTTTGCCACCGAAAATATCCTGACTCGATGACACTGTGCTCCGCTGAAGCAGCCGTGTTACAGCGACTCGAAGATCCGCTTATCGGCCGAACCCTCGCCGGAAAATACAAGATTGAAAAACTGATCAAGACCGGAGGCATGGGTTCTGTTTATCGCGGTAAGCACGTGTTGATGGACAAGACGGTCGCGATCAAAGTTTTGCGCCCGGCGTTGGCCGGTGACGATACGGTGGTGGCGCGCTTCTCGCGCGAAGCTAAGGCCGCTTCGAAGATTTCGCATCCACACGCGGTCAGCGTTACGGATTTCGGCGAAGCTGAGAACGGTGTCGTTTTTTTGGTGATGGAATATCTCGACGGCCGTACTCTCAAAGAAGTGATTGTTTCCGAAGGTCGACTGTCGCTTGATCGCACCGTGAACATTGTGCGCCAGGTGGCCGGGGCTTTGGATGCGGCGCACGCGCAGGGAGTGATTCATCGCGATTTGAAAAGCGAAAACATCATGCTCGTGCAGCACGACGGCGACGAGTGGGCGAAAGTGCTGGACTTTGGCATCGCCAAGATTTGTCAGCCACATGGGGCTGTTGAATCAGACATCACGCACGCAAATCTCGTCGTTGGCACACCGCAATATATGTCGCCGGAGCAGTGTTCCCAATCAGGCGCCCTCGACGCGCGGTCTGATGTTTACTCGCTGGGAATCATTCTGTACGAGATGCTGGCCGGACGCGTGCCATTCGCCGGTGAGTCGGCAACGGTGATCATGATGAAGCAGGTGCAGGATCCCGCGCCTTCCGTCTTGTCGTCGCGGCCGGAACTTCCGAGAACGGTCGAAGGCGTAATCCAGAAAGCGCTGGCCAAGCAACCGATCGACCGTTATCAGTCAGCCGGCGAGTTGTCATCCGATTTGATGAAAGCCGCTTCGGTGGAAAGTGCGAGCGATCCCGCTCTTGCTGCTTTGGCTGTTGCGCAAACGGTTCCCAATGCGCCCGCCGTCGGTACGCTCGAGGATGCAGACGAAGTCACCGTCGTGCGACCGCGTCCCGAAGTCACGCCATTGCCCCGCAATGTGCAACCCCAACCAGAGTTGACCGCGGATCGATTCAATCCATGGCGCGTCATGGTCCCAGCAGCAATCGTTCTAATCGCAGTATTCGCTGTTGTTTTTCTCCTCACGCGCAGCAGCAGCAGTCCGGTCGATCAGACCCAGGGCCAACCGGGTCTCGAAGCTGATCCAAACAGCCAACCTGTGCAATCGGCTGGGACACCCACGGGTCAAACGGAAACCGATATTCGCTCAGTCACCGTATCGAGCCCGACTCCGACTCCGAGTACGCGACCCACCCCGGGCGCGACTGAGATTCCTGCGACGGTGACCGGCAACTTCGGCAGCAACGAGAACAGCAATCGCGGCGGCAATCGCAATTCAAACCGCCCTGCTGAGTCGACACCGGACCAGACGCCGGCGCCACCACCGCCGCCACGACCTTCACCAACCATTCGAAGTGTCCCCAAGACCTCGCCGCCCGAAGCTACGGCAAGCCCGAGAAAGTAAATCGCGAATTTGTTTTGTTGGCGATTGCTCGCTCGACTAGTTCGAGCAGTTTAGTTGCGTCTGATATCTCAATTTCAATGTCTGCGACGTAGCAGGGGAGTTCGAAGCGGAAGAATCCCAGCTTTACTGCGTCCTTCGCGGTGGTGATAAGCGCTTGCGCGCCTTTGCTGCGCGCCTGTTCCGTAAGGTGATCGATGTCCGCTTGCGAATATTTGTGGTGATCCCGAAAAGCAGCTTCGTGCCGTACATCCATTGGCACGCCGCGCAGTTGACTAAAGAAAGCACGCGGGTTGCCGATGCCACAAAATGCCGCAACCGGTTCGTCTATCTCAGTAGCGTCCTGCACGTCGTTACGCGAATGAAGCGCGTGAAAATTATCGATGGTCGTCCGTGATTCAAAGATGGGAGCGTTTGTCACCTGTCGGAGGCGCTCGATCAGTTCAGTCTCTCTATCGGAGCTTCTCGTTAACACGATGCAATCGGCCCGATCCAGGTTCTTAATAGGCTCCCGCAGGATTCCGGCCGGCAAGAGGTGCTCGTTCCCAAAGGGATTGCTGGCGTCGATTGTCACAATGTCCAAATCACGAGCGAGCCTTCGATGCTGAAAGCCGTCGTCGAGTAACAGTACATCACTGTGCAAATGGTCGACCGCCCAAGTAGCTGCTGCAATGCGATTTGCGTCACACAGCACCGCAGACCTTCCCCGGAGCGATTCTGCCAGCATCATGGCTTCGTCGCCTGAGTGCGCGAGGTTAGACAGAATCTGTTCGCCGTCAGAGACAACGACTTGTTGCTTCGGGTTTTCGCGACGATAACCGCGGGTAAGGATACAAACCGTTCGGCTGCTGTCGGCGAGCCGTTGCGCGAGCCACTGGACGAGCGGTGTCTTGCCCGTTCCCCCGACGGTGATGTTGCCGACGCTAATTACCGGCACGGCAACTTCGTGCGTCTTCAAAAATCGCTTTTCATAACCAATCGAACGCGCCGAAATTGCGGCGCTGTATAGAGCACCGAAAGGAGCGAGCGCAATCGTCGCGGCGCGGTTCATTTGGCGGTTGCTGTTTGGACGGTGGCGATCGGCTGGTAAGCCGCTGTCGCGTGGGTGTCAAGGATTGGAGAAAGCAATTCGAGCGTGCGAGCTGTAGCGCCTCTGTTATTTTCGCAGACCGCGCGAGCCCGTTGGCCTATCTCTAAACGATGCTGTCTTTCAGCAAGAAGTGCCTCGAGCGCATTAGCGAGTTCAGCTGCTGGTCTCGGCGTGTCAGGCAATTGAATCAACGCTCCCTCGGCCAACATCGCTTCGGTTATCGCGGCGAAGTTCGAAGTGTGTGGGCCGGTTAACGTGCAGACGCCGTGCGCCGCGGACTCGATTACGTTGTGACCACCGTGCGTCGCGATACTGCCGCCGATAAACGCGATGTCAGCGAGCGGAAAGACGGCACTGAGCTCGCCAATCGAATCCAGCAGAACGATGTCGGCAGCGACGTCCTGGTTGTTCGGAACCGTCGACCGTCGCGCTACTAAGAACTCGGAATCAGCCAACAATGCGGCGACTTCCGCGAATCGCTCCGGATGGCGGGGCGCCAGTAACAGGCGAAGGCTCGTCTGCGACTTTCTCACCGCGCGAAACGCGTCCAGAACCACGGCCTCTTCGGGATCGTGCGTGCTGGCGGCGACAAACAACGGCCGGCCGTCGGTGAAATCAAACCGCGCACGAATTTGATCCGTCAGGGTTGTGTCCGTTGGGGCTTCCTCGCTGTCAAATTTCAAATTGCCGACGGTAACGATGCGGTCATCACTTAATCCTAATTCACGAATTCGAGCTGCGTCAGGCTCGCTTTGCATGATTGCAAGTGTCAGGTCATTCAGCACGCGCGACATGAAGAACCGAATTCGCCTGTATCGACGAAACGACTTGTCTGAGATTCGGCCGTTCAGCAAAACCACCGGCGTCTTTCTCTTTCGGGCAGCGCGAAACAGATGCGGCCAAAGTTCTGTCTCCATCATCAAGATTGCCGTGGGATTTACCTTTCTCAGCACACGTCGCACAGTCCAGGCCCAATCAATTGGGAAATAGAACACTCCCTCGGCTTGCTCGCGAAAAATATTCTGCGCCAGACGCTGACCGGTTACTGTAGTCGTCGAAACGACGAGGATGTGATTAGGAAAAGTTTCTTTGACTCGCCGCACGATCGGTTGTGCGGCGCGGACTTCGCCAACAGAGACGCAGTGCAACCAAATTATCGGGCGATCAGATCTTAATGAAGGAATGTCGCCGAGTCGCTGACGAAGCCCCGTCACGTATTTGCCATTACGCAGCGCGTCGATGGCAAATCTTGGAAGCAGCAGGGCGAAGCCAAGCGTCAGAAGAAGGCTATAGAGAAAGTACATCGCGGCAACTCTAGTCTGTGCGTATCGGGTCAGACAAGAACGGCACGGACTAAAGTCTAAGTTACTTAGCGCGCTCCATGTAGCGCCCTTCGACCGGGTCGACGCGGATGCGGTCGCCTTCGTTGATGAAGGGCGGCACCTGAATGGTTACGCCATTTTCCAGAGTTGCGGGCTTGTTAACGTTCGAGACAGTGGCGCCTTTCAAAGACGGTTCGGTTTGAGTCACCGTCAATTCCAGCGAGGGCGGAAGATCGATTCCAATCGGCGCGCCTTCATAGAATTCCGCCTGAATCTTGAGTCCCGCCGCGAGCCATTGCGCGGCGTCACCCAAATCGTCGTCGCTTAATGCCACCTGGTCGTAGGTCTCGGTATTCATGAAATGGTGGTGCGAGCCGTCTGAATACATATATTCCATTTCATGTTGCTCGAGCGACGCGCGCTCGATCGTGTCAGCCGAGCGAAAGCGATGTTCGAAAGATGAGCCGGTGCGAATGTTGCGCAGCTTTGTTTGAATCATGGCGCGCAGATTTCCGGGGGTATGGTGACGAAATTCAACGACTTTGCACGGTTGCCCTTCAAAAACGATGACCATGCCACGACGGATTTGAGTTGCTGGAATTGCCATTGCTAACTACTAGATGCTCCTTGACGATGGTTTGGCGATCGCACAGATGGCGATCCGCTACTGTCTGCAAACCGTGTAGTCTAGCGAGGCCGCTGCACGATTGTCCAGCGACGTAAAAGAGATCGAGCGAGCAACCGTTGCGTAGCACGTCTCGTCAACTGCGTCCGCCTCGGTTACTCGCTCTTCAGGAGGAGCCCACCTACCTGAATGTGTAAACGAGACAGTGAGAATAAAGTTCCAAAAGAGCAAAGCGTGAAGAGCAAAGGGCAAAGGGCAAAGAGGAAGGCTGTGGCAATCTACTCTTTGCCCTTAGCTCTTTGCGCTTTGCCGCGCTAGGCGGCGCGGGCGCGGAGTTCGCGGTTTTTTCGGACTACTCGGTCCAGCCAATCCTGCGAGGCCTGATAGCGCGGGAAGCGCTGTTCTTCAGAGCGAAAGGCCGGCGTGTGATAGTAGCGTCGGCCGTTGATGATCTTTGCGGGGTGCTTGATGTGTAACATCTCGTGATAAAGGATGTACTCGACGAACCATTCAGGCACGTCACGCGAATCCAGCGCTTTGCTGATCGTAATGGTGTCGTGAACGGAATCGTGATGCCCGAGAATTCTCTTGGCGCGACGTTTAGACCACGTGAGAACCGGCTTCTCGAGTTGATCGTCAAAATGCCTTCGATTTAGACGCGCGAACAATTCATCGAGGTCATAGGCCTTGCCGCGCGCGGTAGAGATCACTTTGCGGCCGCGTGCTTGCCGCGCTATGTCCGAAGCACGTAAGACATCAGGTCTAAACGCGTAGGCGCGATAGATTTTCTCGTGAGTGGGCGGAGCCTTTCGCGACAGCAGCCGCGCGACAAGCAAAAACGCCAGCGCGCGAATCACTTCGGGTGGCGCGGAGTCAAAAATGTCAGACAGTCGCACGTAAACCCGGCCCGACCGCACACGAATGGTGTGATGCAGCCCCGCGTAAGGATAGAAGCGGACCTCTATCTCTGCGCCACTAAGACGGAACCTACGACCCTTAGGATCTAGGTGGCGAAAAGCGTCGCTGAAGACTCTTTGAAGGTGCGAATTGTTCTGGGGCATGACCGCGCTTTCCTGAAGGACGAATCTTATGGGCCACCGCAGTCAGGGTCAAATCAGTCATCAGAATCTGTGAAAATCCAAAGAAATCAGAGAATTTAAGCCGGCCAGATCAAGCGAAGACTTCTGGATCTTACGCCAGTACCCCACAATCCTTTTGGTTCCAGTAGTTTACGCGGTAGATGCTACCGGTAGGCGCAAGGATTCTGTGCGCATGCAACGTGGCAAACTGATGGCGACCAAAGGTTTTGCGGCCCTTTTTCGAATTGGCTATACTGGCCTCGGCGTCCCGTTCTTGATATGAATGGGTCGCCGGTGAGCCTGACACATGGGTAAGCGACCGTCTATATCAACAACATCATCTCGCCCGAGTCTCGAATCGCGCCGGCGAGCCGTATTGGCTACGATCATTCAGGAGCACCTGTTCAGCGGCGAGCCTGTAGGGTCGCACGCTGTTGCTGATCAATTCGCGCACGCTGCGGGATGGAGTTCCGCCACGATACGCAATGTGATGGCAGAACTGGACGAGTTCGGTCTACTCGAACAGCCGCATACATCGGCCGGACGCATTCCTACTGATCGCGGTTATCGATATTACGTCGATAACGTGATCAGTGATACGCCCCTGTCCAGATCGGACCTCAAAGCGATTGAACAAATCGCTGGAGTGGGAGAAGTAACCGTCCGACCGGATCGATTGATGGAGCGCGCTTCACACGTGCTTTCCGAATTATCTCGCAACGTAGGAATTGTCGTGTGGCCATCGATAGCGGAAAACCGCTTGCAGCATGTCAGCTTCATCAACCTGCCCGATAATCGAATTCTGGTGGCGTTGGTGTCCACTTCTAACATCGTGCAAGACAAAGTAATTCGGATGGACGAACATTTCAGTCAGGAGGACCTGGATGCAATCGCGCGCTATCTCAACACAGAGTTCTATGGCAAGAGTTTGCGTTCGATTCGCCGCGACATTCTGGCGCGAATGAAAGAGGAAAAAGCGCTGTATGACCGGCTCTTGTGTAATGCGATTCTCCTGTGCGAGCGAAGTTTGGATGATGAAGACAGTGCGACTGGAGAAGTCTTTATCGAGGGTGCGTTCAATATCCTCACGCAACCGGAGTTTACGAACCGCGAGCGCTTGCGCGAATTGTTGCAAACCCTCGAAGAGAAAAAGCGTTTGGTAAAAATCCTCAACGAATGTCTCGACGGCGATCGCGCGCAGCGCGAAGTCAGGGTTGTGATCGGTGACGAAAACGTTGCTCCTTCGATGAAGCGGTGTGCGGTCATTACTGCAAGCTACCAACTTAACGGCGAAGTGTCGGGGACTGTCGGCGTCGTCGGCCCAACCAGGATCGAGTATGGTCGCACGATGGCTGTGGTAGACTATCTCGCACGCTTTATCGAGCGTGCACTGTCGAATGAAGCGTCTCTGCACTGAGGCGGTTTCCGCTTCGATACCCCAACAATCAGAATAGTTTTTTGCGAAGGGTTATTGTGGGAGACCGAAAATCGCAAGCGATTCCTATCCGCTTTGAAGACGATTCGCCGGAAGACGACCCGGCGATCGGAGGCAACGGCGCGGCGGAAGACGAGTTGACCGAGATGGACGCGACCGGCGAAGCGGAAGCCGGAGGTCCGCTGACAGCGGAGTTAGTCGCCTCTCGAGCGGAACTCAAGCGTCTGCAAACCGCCCTGGCGGAAGCGCAGGACGCTGTATTGCGCCGGCAAGCCGACTTTGAAAATTACCGAAAGCGGGTCGAACGCGAACGCACCGATACTTACAACCGCGTGGTTGCCGACACCGCGCGCAAACTGCTACCAGTGATGGACAACCTCACACGGGCGCTCGATGCGGAACGATCCGTTGAAAGCAGCGAATCAGCTGAGTTCCGTCACTTCCTTCATGGAGTCCAGCTCATCAGCAAACAACTTTCGGAGGTGCTGGAATCGTTCGGCGTTCAGCCGATACCCGCGGTCGGAGAACGTTTCGATCCGCACATCCACGAGGCTGTTGTTACCGAGCCTTCCGATGAACACGAACCGGACACCGTGGTCGAGGAGCTCGCCCGCGGTTATCGAATTGGCGACCGTTTACTTCGACCCGCAATGGTCAAAGTAGCGTCGCCCAAGTCTGGCAACTAGCCGCGGCCGGTTATGGGAAAAATAATTGGCATTGATTTAGGGACGACGAACTGTTGCGTCTCCGTTCTTGAGGGCGGCGCGGTGCAAATCGTGCCCAACAAGGAAGGTGGCCGCACCACGCCCAGCGTTGTCGGTTTTACGGATAAGGGCGAGCGACTCGTCGGACAGATCGCCAAGCGTCAGGCGGTGACGAATGCGGCGAATACGGTTTACGCGGTGAAGCGGCTAATTGGACGAAAGTTTGATTCAAGCGAAGCGAAACGAATGCGCGGCGTTGTGCCGTTCGAGGTGGTGAACTCATCAAACGGCGATGCGCACGTGCGGGTGCAGGAAAAGATCTACAGTCCGCCTGAGCTGGCGGGAATTTTGCTCCAACGTTTGAAAGCCGCGGCCGAAGATTTTTTGGGCGAAGCCATCACCGATGCGATCGTTACTGTTCCGGCGTACTTTGACGACACGCAGCGCCAAGCCACGAAAGATGCCGGTAAAATTGCCGGTCTTCAGGTTCATCGAATCATTAACGAGCCTACCGCCGCCGCACTGGCATATGGCTTGGGCAAATCCGAATCGGAAAAGATCGCTGTCTACGATTTGGGCGGTGGCACCTTCGATATCTCGATCCTCGAGCTGAACGAGGGAGTATTCGAAGTTCTCTCGACTTCCGGCAATACTTTTCTCGGTGGCGAAGATTTCGACGAAAGCATCATGAATTGGATGGCCGACCAATTCATGCAAGACACCGGAATAGATCTCAGAAAGGATCGCCTCGCGCTACAGCGTCTGAAAGAGGCTGCTGAACGGGCGAAGTGTGAACTGTCTTCCGCAACCGAAAGCAGTTTCAATTTGCCATTCATCGCCGCTGATGCAACGGGACCGAAGCATCTGAACAAAACGCTGACGCGCACAGAATTCGAAAAGCTCGTTACTGATTTGGTGGATCAGACCCTCGAGCCTTGTGAACGCGCGCTGCGCGATGCGAATTTGGCGGCCAGTGATATCGACAAAGTGATTTTGGTGGGCGGCCAAACGCGTTCGCCGATCGTTGAGCGAACGGTGGAGAAGATTTTCGGTAAGAAACCTTCGGCCGAGATCAACCCCGACGAAGTTGTCGCAATGGGCGCAGCGATTCAGGGAGGCGTGCTGAGCGGCGATGTGAAAGACATCGTGCTGCTCGACGTCTTGCCGTTGAGCTTGGGATTGGAAACTCGGGGCGGCCTGTTTACAAAAATTATCGAACGAAATTCTACCATCCCGTTGCGCAACAGTTTGAATTTCACCACCGTCGTGGACAATCAGTCGTCGGTGGAAATTCACGTTTTGCAGGGAGAGCGAGATGTGGCCAGCGGAAATCGCAGCCTTGGCAAATTTGAACTGGTGGGAATCCCGCCGGCCCCGCGCGGGGTACCGCAGATCGAAGTCTCGTTTGAAGTGGATGCCAACGGAATCGTGTCCGTGTCGGCGGTTGACAAAGCGACCGGCCGCGAACAGCAAATGCGCATCACCCCCACGTCGGGGCTGGCTGCCGAACAGATCGAAAAGATTATCAAAGAGGCCGAAACCATGGCCGAGAGCGATCGTTCTGAAAGTGAGAAGATTGCGCTGCGAAACAAGCTGGCAACCCTCGTCAAAAACACCCAACGGACATTCCTGGAATTCGGCGGCCTACTTGAGACTGACCAGCAGGAAGGTGGCCAGCGAGTTTTGCTGGATGGCGAAGCGGCGGCGAAAGCTGATGAAGTCGGCGAGATTCGCATGGCGATTGATGCGGTGGAGCGATTGGGGCGGCAACTTACGAACGCAATGATGAAGGGTGAGGAGGCCACCCAAAAAGCCGATTGAGCAACTAAGGCACTTCAGATAAAATCCCAGGGCGGTCAGTAGCTTGCCAGGAAGTCGGCACATCTGCTGGCCGCTCGCTTTGATACAGGTTTATGACTAACAAACGTGATTACTATGAAGTTTTGGGCGTCGCGCGCGGCGCGACCGATCAAGAGTTAAAGAGTGCGTATCGGAGACTCGCACACCAATATCACCCGGACAAAAATCAAGCGGACCCGGGAGCGGAAGAAAAATTTAAAGAAGCCGCGGAAGCGTATGCGGTGCTTTCGGACGTCGACCAACGAGGTCGCTACGATAGATTCGGACACGCTGGTGTTTCCAGCACCGCGGGCGCTAATTGGGGTGCGCCGGGCTTTGGCGGTATTGAAGATATTCTTGGCGATCTGTTTGGGTTCGGCGATGTCTTTGGCGGAGGCCCGCGCGGCGCCTCACGCAGATCCGCGCAACAACGCGGGGCCGATTTGCGGTACGATCTTGAGATCTCACTGGAGCAGGCAGCGGTCGGCATGACTGCGCAGCTTCGCATTCCCAAACTGGAAACCTGCGAGACCTGCAATGGCGCGGGCACGGCTGCGGGAACTCGGCCCGAGACCTGTCAAACCTGCGGTGGGGCGGGTCAGGTCCGCTTTCAACAAGGCTTTTTTTCAGTTGCGCGAACGTGCGGGAATTGTCGCGGCACTGGTCAGGTAATTACTTCGCCTTGCAAGGACTGTCAGGGTCGAGGACGCGTCGAACGCGAAAAGGAGATCGAAGTAAAGATTCCCGCCGGCGTGGAAACCGGTTCGCGTCTGCGCTTACAGCGAGAGGGTGAGTCCGGAGCTTATGGCGGCGCGCCAGGCGATCTGTACGTGGTCATTCACGTGGCCGAGCACGATTTATTCGAAAGGCAGGGTAACAATCTTTACGCATCGGTGCCGATTACTTTTGCCCAAGCCGCGCTCGGTTCGGAAATCAAAGTGAAGACACTCAGCGGCGAAGACAACTTAAAAGTCCCCGCTGGGACGCAGACGGGAACCGTGTTCCGTGTACGCGGACAAGGAATGCCGGTGCTCGGCGGACGCGGGCGCGGCGACTTGTTCGTCTCGGTCTCGGTCGTAACCCCAACAATGCTTACTCGCGAGCAACGGAAGCTGCTGGAACAACTCGAGCGAATCGAAACGAAAGATTTGGAAGACAAGAAATTGTCGGACAAAGTTCGCGACATCTTTGGATGAGTACCAAAACGTGAGCCCCTATCACCCACCCCACGCGGGCTGCCCGCGGGGACCCGGTGGTCGGGCTACTGCCCCGCTTTGGTTGCCGCTCTCTAATACCGTCGCCCGCAAAACAAAAGGTGCTTGAGCGTCTTATCTAACCGGAAGGTGAATATGAAATCCCCTATTACACGCTATCGACTGCTGGCCACGCTTTTCGTCCTGGCGGCGCTCGGCACGTTTTCGTCCGTGTTCGCGCAGGACGAGTACGCGAACATCAAAAACTGGGAGAGCTTTAACTTTCGCGGTCATAACATCGCCGGGAAAGATCTGAGTGCGCTGACACTCTACGACTTGAAACTCGTGCGCGGAATCGTGTTCGGCAAACACGGGCGAATCTTTAAAGATCCCGACATCAAGCGTTACCTGCAATCGCGCGATTGGTACAAGCCCGACGCAGAATTCAAGAACTCGTCGCTGAACGACACTGAGCGGGAAAATCTAGACGTGATTCGTCTCACCGAAGCGGCCCAACATGAAACGGTTGAGCCCGGCGATATGCGGCTTTACGAACACAAAGCGCTGACGCGAAGGAAACTGGGCACGCACACAAATGCCGAGTGGACAGTTCTCGCCGCTGAAGTGGAGGCGATTCACGGCAAGCGTTTCGAAGACGACCCATGGCTGCAGCAATATTTCGATGAGCGCTACTGGTACCGGCCGGCGGAGCGTTACAACCCCAAGAGCCTCTCGGCAATTGAGCTAAAGAACCTCGCGCTGATCGACACTATTCGGCGGCAGCAGCGCAAAGTGGCGATCGCTCCCGGCGACATGGAACTCTTTGAAAACAAAGTCATCACCGAAGCAATGCTGCGGGGGCTGAGCCTGCACGAGTTGCGCCTGCTAAGAAACGAAGTCTACGCGCGTCACGGTCGCGTGTTTAAGACCTTGTGGCTGCAACAGTATTTCGGTGGACAAGCCTGGTACGAAGGGAACGAAGATTTCAAAGACGAAGAATTAACAGGCGCGGACAAGACGAACGTCGAGACGATCGTCGCTTACGAAAACAAGCTGCACAATCAGCTCAGCACAAAGCCGATCACGCGCGCGTTGCTTAACGGTCTGTTCGTAGAAGACGTGCGGAAGATGCGCGACGAAATTTATGCGCGCCACGGCAAGGTTTTCAAAAACGAGTGGACTCAGAAGTATTTTGCGAGCTTCGATTGGTACAAACCAGATCCGAAATTCAATGAAGTTTCGCTGAGCTCCGTTGAGAAACAAAACCTGACGACCATCGCGGCTTACGAGAAACGAGCGGTAAGCGCGATGAGCGTCATAGAAGGTTGATAAGGCCAACCTGGGGCCGCGCGTGACGCGGCCGAGAAAATCAGAATAGTAAGCAGTGAGCAGTAAGCAGTAAGCAGTAAGCAGTAGGCAGTGAGCAGTAGGCAGAGAAGTCTGCCGCTGCTCATTGGTTTTTTATGGCGTCTTCCAGTTTGTCTCGAACCAAGGTGAGTCGTGAACTGAGTTCGGCCTGGTCAACTCTCGTTGTGCTGCCGTCGCGAAATACTTCTTTGCCCGCGACCATCGTCATGCGCACATCCCGACCCGACGAAGAAAAGATCAATCCGTCAACAGGATCTGTGACAGGTTGCTGATGGACCCCATCTAGTCCGACGACGGTCAAATCCGCCTGCTTTCCTTCGAGCAGCGAGCCAATCTCTTGATCCAAACCCAGGGCGCGCGCGCCGCCGAGAGTGGCTGCGAAGAGTGCCTGGTCGGGGTTAATCTGGGCAAGGGCGTCAGTGCTGGAAACGCCCTCCCTGACGGTCGGGCCACTGCCCCGCGCGACCAGGATTGCAAATCGCGCTTCTTCCAGAATGTCGCAGTTGTTGTTGCTCGCCACGGAATCGCTACCCAGTCCAACCTTCAGGTTGGCGCCAATGAGCTTTGCAAACGGTGCGCGACCGTGGCGCAATTTGGCGTTGGATTTCGGACAGTGGGCGACACTGGCGCCGGCGCGGCGAATCGTTTCAATGTCCTGATCGTCAAGGGTGATGCAGTGTGCCAGCAAAGGTTTGGTATCCATGATGTCTTGTACCGTCAGATATTGAATCGTCGAAATTCCAGGTGCTTGCCAGTCAATGTTCCGTTTTCGCAAGCCTTCAGCAAATGCGCCCGTTCCGTCGAGCAGCAAAGATTTTTCCGCTTGCGATTCCGCCGCGTGCATCATTAACGGCACCTTCTCTTGGATCGCGAGCTTCGCGATGCTACGCAAGAGAGGCGCGCTGACCGTATAGGACGCATGTGGCGACACCCCCGCGCGAAGCGTTGTGCTCTCCAGCGCGCGCATCGCGTCAAGCTCGCGCTGTAGGCCCGCCAGCGATTGTTCGGCAACAATTGGATCAGGTCCAAACGTTTCGTGGTAGACGATTCCGCGTAAGCCGACCGCGCTTACTGCGGGCATTGTTCGTGTCGCGACCGAGCTTGAATCGGCGACGCAAGTGATTCCTGCGCGGGCAGCTTCTAGCGCGCCACACGCCGCGGAAACAAAAAGATCGTCACCGGTCATTGCCATGCGCGCGACGGTGAGTTTGCCCAGCCAGGCTTTAAAATCATGCTCTTCGTTTTCAAGAAAACCGCGCATGACTGTCAGTTCGAGATGGGAATGAGCATTGACCAGTCCGGGGAGGATCGCACTCGTGCCGAAGTCGGTAACGGCCGCGTCCGGGAACTGCAACGTAAGGTCGCGCGACTTGCCGACTGACACGATCTTGTCGCCCGCAACGGCCACGGCTCCGAAGTCGATTGCCGGCGAAGCAATTGGCAGAACCCAGCGAGCAGAGTAGATGGCAGTCATCAGCGGTTTCGAAGTTAATCAGCGAGCTTTCGCTGATTTCACCTGACGATAACGCTTGAGGATGGACGTGACGTATGCCCGCGTGGACGCGATGTCGATGCGGTCAATGAATTGTTGCTCAGTCAGTGGTGATGCGCCTTCAGGTATGCGATTCCATTCTGCGGCCCTGCGCCGGCCGGCGTTGTACGCTGCCAACATTCTTGCCTCGCGATCCGGCACGTCCCGAAAATCATCCGCGGCCTTCTGCAAGTACCAGCACGCGATCTGAATATTGCGCTGTGGATCGCGCAGCATGGTGCTCGCGTCGGTCGTACTTCGTTGTTGAATCGCCGTGCCTGCATTCTCGGAAGCCCAGTCCTGTAGAACGCCGGGCGTCACCTGCATCACTCCGATTTCGCCGGCGCGTCCATTCTTCCATGGCGCAAAATAGCTTTCCTCGTAGGCGATGCTCCACACAAGATCGGGGTCGACGCGATAGCGCGCGGCTTCAGTTGCTATCAATGAATCGTAACGATGGATCCAGTACTGATCGGCGACGTAGGCAGCGGCGGCAAGCAGGATAAGCGTGAGAGCAATGATGACGAAACGCTTCATTCAATCGGGCTGGGTCGGTGTGAACTAGTTGTGACGGAGGAAGCGCGACCAAAGGTCGGCGATGGAATAGGCTGGGTCGACGCCCTCATACTGCTGGCGCAGCGCCCGAGAATCAAGTACATGGCCCTGCAGCCATACTTCCGCAGAAATGGTCGCGCCAATTTGTAGCGAGGCGCCGGTGAGAGCACGCGCGTTTACCAACACTTCGAGTTTCAATCGATTTAAATCAAGATAGATCCAATAAAGCTCGCTGCCGGACAGCGGATTGATAAGCGGCTTGAAAGCAATTACGCGTCCACGAACGATCCAGTCGTTTTCGTGCGCAGCTCGCGAAGGCGCGGCGCGCTCGAGCGGCAACCACCGCGCGTCCATTTCACGCGAACACACCCGCGCGCGATAAGCCAGTCCGCACAAGCCAACGTGCAGCGCGGTGGCGCGAAAACCATCTATTCCTACCTCGGTCAAATTTTGCAGTTCAAACAAAACTTCTGTGTCCGTGCCGTCACAGTACCCGTGAATGACCGCTTCGCCTTCTTCGTCATACTCTGTCAACGCCCACGGCGCGATGCGCTGCGTGTAGCGCGCGCGGAATCCGGGCCGGCAATTAGCATAAAACACGTCACCCGTCCCAGACTCATAAAGAACTGTCCACACCTCAAGACCTTCGCCAAGTTTCCAGCAACGCCCGTGCAAAACCGCGCCGCGCCGCGACAATTGGCTCGCTTCGCCCTGATTTTCGGCGCGTTCGGCGAGAAAGTTGATGGCTTTCTCACTCGGCACCTCGAGGCCAATTGTTTCGAACGTAGCGTCCATTGCTATCTCGCCGCTTGTTTCGGCTCAAGAGTGTCAGCTTCACCATCTTCGCGAGGCGCGCGTTTTTTGAAGCCGCGGATGTTTCGCACCTTCCCGAGTTTCGGTGGTTCGCCCGAGCGAACCATCTCGGCAAACAGGTCGACGTCATAGTCAGCTTCGCGTGACATGTTTTCGCGAATACGAATCAAGACGGTTAGGAATTTTGGGCGACGGTACATGAAAACAAAAACTCAGGTATCAGAATTCGGAACTCAAAACTTTGAGAAAAATACAGAGCGCGATTCAAGATTTCAAATTCAAAATTCAAAGTCAGAATTCACATTTCACAATTTCAAATCACGCCGTCTGCTTTTCAGTTGCTTCGGACACCAGAAACTCGGGCGTGACGATCATCGGAACGAAGAATCCGGCGGCGGTATTGAACAAACGAATTCGGGCTTGCCGTCGCACGTTTGCGAGATGTCCGAAGTTCCATGTTACTAGATAATCGATTTTATGAAATGAAGCAACTGCTACATGCAATGCGTCAGCGATGTACTTGCGATGAAAAATTCCGCGCGACACATAACCGTCGGCGAGGATCGCGCACTCTTCAGTCAGTTCGACTTCTTCGAGACGATTGACTAACTTCAAGTATCCGGTTCGATGCGGCTCTTCGGTCCGCTCCAACTCGCGTTTGACGAGCGGCGAAATGACGGCGCGATACTGCGACAGCTCATGCTCCCACCAGCGGATCGTCAAATCGCGACGAAACGGTTCGCCGTTATCAAGATACGCACCAATGACCGATGTCTCGAGATATGCGCTCGGTTTCATAAGCCGGACTTTTCCTGGGTCACAGCATTCTTCTGTTTCGAACTATCAATCGGCTCGAACCGCAGAATCCCTCGCTGAAAATCGAACACGACACGAAAGTGGCGCAGGAAGTTCCCGCCGAGGATGCCGTTTTGTTGGAAGCCCGCAGTTTCATTGATCGGATCGAGGTCCAGGACGGCCGCATTAACTCGCTCGCGCGCATAACTGCCAATGGCAAGCTTCGGCAGCATTGCCATCTTCACATCCTCGGCGACGCCAGCAGCGCCAAATACGCGCATGCGATCCGGCTGAATGAATTCGGCAAAAGGCTCGAGTGCTGCGGCCCGTTGGGAAATCACGCTGACCGTGGCGCCGGTGTCAATGATGAAATTCAGAGACTTTGTTATTCCTTCAATGGTAACTTCGCCGCTGAGAAATCCGCTGGAAGTAGTTCGCACGAGCACCTCAAACCCGGGACGGGCGACGATGTTCGTTGGTCCGGTGGTCGCGATGCGATCAATCAACGAGCTAAGGTCCGCACTGTTGCGTTGACGCACAAGCGTCATGCGCCGTGTTCCGTAATCGACAGCCGTCACCAGCCGCACCAACGCCGCGATCCCCAGGTAACCGTCCACCGGTGTCTGCTGATCGTAGAAACGTCTGATGTAAATGGGGACGTTTTCAATGTGGATGTCTCCCAAATCCATCGAGTTGAGATATCCATAGACGATTTCAAAACGGCCCCCGCCACCGATCGCTCTCGCCATGCCGCCACGCGCGACGGGCCGGAGTCCGAGCCTGCGCGCCGTTTCTTCCGAGATCACCGACATTCCTGACCCGGTATCCAGGACGAAGCGTAGCGGCGTCTTCGACCCATTCAATCGGACGTTGACGATTGGTCGATTATCAATCGACTCGAATGTCACCACCGTACGCTCAGGGCCGCTGACGTTGTAGAGCGAACTCTGCCGGCCGAGGTAACGCAGAAAGTCGATCAACCCGCGAATTCTCGCGCGACGATCCGCATCCGTATGGGGAGCGATAATGAGAAACCGCTCGTAAGCGTCGGCGGCTTCCTTGTACTTCTCGGCGCGCGCAGCCGCCTGGCCCAGGCTGAAAACGTAATCCGGCTCATTCGGATCCATGTTCACCGCGCGCCGCAATTTCTGCACTGCGTCGGTGTTGCGGTTTTCGTAGAAATCGATCAGCGCGAGCCCGGCCACGGCCATCGCCTGGTCGTCGTCGATGTTTAGCGAGGTGCGGAATTCTTCCAGGGACAAACGAAAATCGCCGGTGGCGAGAATCGCGGAACCTAGTATTGCGTGCGCTTCGGCGGAAAGTGGATTTGCGGCGATCACGCGCGCCGCGTGTTCGAATGACTCTTGCAATCGCTGCTGTTTGAGCAGTGTCTTGCTTAATCCGAGATGAGCTTCGAATTCTTCGTCGTTCTTCTGAAGTATTTCGCGGTACAACAGTTCAGCCCGCTGGAAATCGCCGGACCGTAATGCGCTTTTCGCTTGCCGCAGAGCTTTCTGGTTATTTGCCGGAACACAGACAGCGCAAAGCCCGATCACCGCGCATACAGATAACGCACGAACCATCGAATAAATGGCAGTGATTGCTGGTTTAGAGTTCCTGGAGAGTCTCATAAAGCAGTGTTGCTACTTCAGAATCTTGCCGGTCTTCATGGACCAGAGCGCCAAATCCAACTCGTCAAAATTGATGCCGACGTCTTTTGCAAAGTCTTTCATCCGGCTCTCGCTTGCCAGGTATCGGTGGCGACTCGTAGGCGGTTTTGCGGAATCGATCACCCCGAGCTCAGCCAGGCATCGGATGATGTGTTTGTCCAGAATGCCATAACCTTTGAAGCCGACATTGCGCAAAAAGTGGCTTGCCTCTTTGTAGCCGAGCCCTTTAATACCCGGCGTACGAGCCAGCCAATCTCTCCGTTCGTCCGGATCGCGAAAACTGTCGAGCTTGTCGCGCAGGCGCATCGAAAAACTTGTTCGTAGAAACCGTCGCGTCGCGACAATGTGCTCCGCTCTTATGTTGTGAAAACGATACGCCGGGGGCTTTTTCAGGGCCCGTGTAATAGCGACGCGGCTGCCTTTGTCGAGCAACGACTTGATCGCATTTACTGCATTTATTCCAGACGACGCGGATGAACCTGCAGTGAAGATGCAGTAAGCCATCTCCTCCCACAGACGAGCGTCCGAGCCTGCGTTCCAAATCTGATCAAATTCGTTGAGGCGCGCGCGAATCTCTTTACGCCGTGTGGCATGTGTCGCGCGCACGCGATCGATGGTAACCGGTTCCTGTTCTCGCATGCTTGCTTTCCGAACGATGGGCGAGTCTGTCTGGATTCTAGGAGCGCCGACTGACGGCTGTCAATAAAGTTAGCTTCTATTGGGGGCGCGTCAAGTTGTGCATCCCGTCGCGTCATTGGGGGCATCAAAATCTGGCGCTTTTCTTTTCGACGAAGGCGACCGGTTAGACGTGTTATATTTTTACAGGTGATGAGATTCACACGAGACAAGGGAACGATGGCAATACAGCGAACCACCGGGTTGCTGCTCGCAGGTTGTCTCGGATTGCTCTTATCCTCGGTCGCCTTCGCGCAGTCTGCCGCACCAACACCCTCGGACAACAATATCGCTCCTCAGCCCGCTGTCGTTGGCGCACAAAACTCGAGCGCCGGTTCGTCAGTCGCAAATGTCACGCGCGGTGTTGTGCTGCCGGAATCGTTGACTGCGATTCACGGCTACCAGGGTGTGCTGGCCGAAACCCTCGACGGAACGGTCGTCGCCTCACAAGCAGCCGACGAAAAGTTCAATCCGGCGTCTGCCGTCAAACTTGCAACCGCCTTTGCCGCGCTCAAAAACTTTGGGCCGAATCATCGATTTCTGACCTCAGTTTGGGCAACCGGCACAGTTGACCCGGCCACCGCGACGCTAAACGGCGACCTCGTGATCTCAGGCCGCGATCCTTCATTCCGTTATGAGCATGCCGTGATGTTGGCTCGTCAACTGAACAATCTCGGCATCAAGACTGTGACTGGCAATCTGATCGTTGCACCTGGGTTCACGATGAACTTTGACTGGTCTGCCCAAAGGTCAGGCGAAGAGTTGCGAAATTCGATGGACTCAATTATGCGTCCGGCTGGCGCAACCCGCGCCTGGCTGGATGAGCGGCTTATGCTCGGGGATCAGCAAAGCCTCAGTTCGGTTCCGGGCGTCACCATAACCGGTGAAGTCGTATTGGGCGCAGCACCGCCACAGGCAGTCCCGTTGCTGACGCGACGATCGAGCAAGCTCGTGGACATTCTAAAAGTGCTGCTCTGCTATTCGAACAACTTCATGGCTGAACGAATTGGCGAGTCGCTGGGCGGCCCCGATTCGGTGCGAAATGTCTTAGTCAGTTCGTTTAAGATCAATGCGGAAGAGGTTTCTCTCGCAACCACCAGCGGTCTCGGCGCAAACCGCGTCACGCCACGAGCGATGATGCTCATTCTGCGTGGTCTGCGCGATGAACTGAGAAAAAACAATCTTAAGCTATCGGATATCCTGCCCGTGGCTGGAATCGACCCCGGCACGCTGGAAGATCGTTACACTGACGCGACCGAGCGAGGCAGTGTGATCGCGAAAACTGGAACACTGGTTCGTACGGATGGCGGGGCGAGTGCGCTGGTCGGACAGATGAATACCAAGAGCGGCCGGGTCGTCTTGTTCGTGATTTTCAATCAGCGCGGAAATGTGAATTCATTTCGCGGCAATCAGGATGCGATCGTGACCGCGATTCAAAGCGCGTACGGTGGAGCTGCGCCCTTCGCGTATCAGCCGATACAACTGTCGATGCGGCTCGCGACTTCCGACTACGAAGCCGCGAAAGCACGTGGCGAGTACGAACCGCGCAATTAGATCAAAACGCGGCAATCAGATCTGCGGATCTGGAATGGTTCGACGCCCACTATCAGGGATATTGCCGGTTGATCACAGCTTCGTACGTAGTGCCGTTTTGATTGATCGGCCCAAGCATCATCGCTAACGTTCCCAAAGCTGCGTGTTCGATCTGGTAGAGTCCGCTACCTAAACGGTTAGCAGCCGAGTCTTGAAAAACCAGCGCAAACCCATCCTTTCCCGGGACGGCGGGTTTCAGCTGGCTCACCTCAATCAATTTCAGGTTGATGTATTTCCGCTGAGAAACATACACGCGAAACGTTGAGCCTACGTAACTGCTGAACGCGGCGCTGTTGTAGTAATAAAGCGGATCGTCATAGTTTTTGGCCAGAGGTGTTCCAAGCGCGCCACCTTCGGTGGATGCCCGCTTGATTTGTTTGGGTTTGTCCTGGCTGAAAACGTTTACGAGTGCTTGGGGAAGGCTGACGATGAGGGTAGCTCCGCTAGCGGCCTTTAGGAAAAGGCGGCGGGAAACGGTCATGTAGTTGATGAACCTCCACGAGATCGAGTGTAGAGATTCGCTCAGGAACTTTCAATCAGAAATTTTTCGCAAGTATTAATACGTCAGGACACACCCAGCGACGGACGAACTGGATGATCTTCCACTAGCTAGCAAACTTTCTCACTTTGCACCATCCCACGCCAACCCGAGGGTAAGAATGATCTTGACAGGCAAAAAACCTCAACGGATTATGAAATTGCCTTTCTGTTCAACTGCCTGCGAGAGCAAAGCGGTGCTGACCTGATGCCTGACATTCTTCTCGTTGAAGACAAAGAGAGTTTGCGGCGTGTCCTGCGAATGACACTTGAGGCGGCTGGTTACTCAGTCACCGAGGCCGCCGACGCGCGGGCGGCGATCGATGAAATTGCGCGTGTCCCACACAAAATCGTCCTGACGGATTTGCGCATGCCCAACGGATCCGGCATCGACGTGCTGCGGGCAGCGAAAGCCGCAGACAATGAAGTTCCCGTGATCTTGATGACCGCTTACGGCTCGATTGATGAAGCGGTCCAGGCGATGAAAGACGGCGCGCAGGACTTTCTTCAGAAACCGGTCGACTCGAACCATCTCTTGCTGTTGGTAGAACGCGCGCTCGAACAGTCGCGCCTAAGAAACGAGAACCTCTTGCTGCGCGAGGAATGGTCAAAGCGCTACGGCTTCCCGCGAATCATCGGCGAATCGGAGTCGATCAAGCGCTCCGTGGCGGAAACCCAGCGCGTCGCACAGACCGACGCGACCGTGCTGCTGCTCGGCGAATCGGGAACCGGCAAAGAGTTATTTGCGCGGGCGGTGCATCACTTGTCGAACCGTCGCGACAAACCTTTTGTCGCCATCAACTGCGCGGCCATTCCTGAGACGCTGATTGAGAACGAGTTGTTTGGGCATGAGCGCGGTGCTTTTACCGGCGCCGGCGAACGCCGGCTCGGCAAGTTCGAACTGGCTGCCGGCGGGACGGTTTTTCTTGATGAGATTGGTGAACTCCCGTTAGCTGTTCAGGGAAAACTTCTGCGTGCGATCGAAGAGAAGGCTGTCGATCGGATCGGCGGCAAGTCTCCTATTCCCGTTGACGTGCGTGTGGTGGCCGCTACGAACAAGGACTTGCGCGCAGCAGTCGAACACGGTGAATTTCGCGGAGACTTGTTCTTCCGCCTGGCAGTCTTTCCGATTGATATACCGGCGCTGCGCGAGCGCGGTGACGACGTGGTTCTACTCGCGCGGCACTTCGCAGCTCAACTCGGCAAAGAGTTGCGGGGCCGGGAAGCGCGACTCAGCGATTCGAGCATTACGGCGATTTCACTCCACAACTGGCCGGGAAACGTGCGCGAGCTCGAGAACTCGATTGAGCGCGCGTGCATTCTCTCCGACGGCTCGGAACTCGAACCGCGCGATTTGGGATTGGCGACCGACGACCGGGCCGATGCAGCCGCCCTCGGAGTGAACCTGTCAGGAAGTCTTTCCGAAGCGACTGAGCGAGTCGTGCGATTAGTGGAGCGACAAAAGATCGTTGAAGCGCTCACGGCGCATGACGGCAATAAGACCAGGGCTGCCGAGGCACTGGGCGTGAGTTACAAGACGCTGCTCACGAAAATAAAAGAGTACAATCTCTGAATTAGAGAACACCGTAACCAGACGGCAAGTCCTAAGTCCCGTAGGGACCGAATGTTTATAGATTTGATTCCGTTTCTCTTTATTGAAGCTCCTTGAGGAGTGGGATTATTTAGCTCCTAAAGGAGCTATGCGTTTTTCGGGAGCGATTGCTGCTATAAACATTCGGCTCCCGCGGACCTAGACGACTGCCATAATGAGCGACGCAGCTGACCAACATCCTGATTCTTTGCCAAATTCTGACTCACCAGACAACTTACAAAGCGCGCCCAAAAGCGGGGACCGCGAACATCCGCATCGAAACCGTAATGCCGGTGAAGTGGCCGGAGAAACGTTCGAAGTTGTTGGCGAAAGCACTGGCCGATTTCCGCGCGTTGAAACCGACAATGGCGGCGGTGGTGAAAGCACGGGCCGATCCGCCTTTATGGTCGGTGCCGGGATTCTGATTAGCCGCATCATTGGTGTCATCCGCCAGCGGGTGTTCGCGCATTACCTCGGCACATCCGACGCCGCGGGCGCATTCAGCGCTGCGTTTCGCATTCCAAATTTTTTGCAGAACGTGTTTGGCGAAGGCGCGCTCTCGGCGTCATTTATTCCCGTGTACGCGAACCTGCTGGCGCGCGGCGACAAGAAAGAAGCGTCGCGAGTTGCCGATGCGGTCCTGACTCTGCTCACGTTGACAACATCTGTCATCGTCCTCATTGGCGTCTTGACCACGCCGCTCTTCGTGAGATTGTTCGCCGCGAGTTTCGACCCGGCTACGCGTCAGTTGACCACGCAGCTCATCCGAATCTTCTTTCCTGGCGCCGGACTGCTTGTGCTGTCGGCCTGGTGCCTCGGTGTTCTGAATAGTCATCGAAAGTTTTTTCTTTCCTACACCGCGCCCGTGGTTTGGAACCTCGCGATCATCGGGACCCTGATTTGGTTTGGCGGGCGCGAAGATCAGTTTCATCTCGCAGTTTGGACGGCGTGGGGATCAGTGGTCGGTAGTGCTTTGCAGTTTGGCGTGCAGATGCCCACTGTCATCGCGTTGATTCGCCGACTGCGGCCGGTGTTCGATGTTGTGTCGGCGAACGTAAGAACGGTGCTGCGGAATTTCTTTCCCGTTTTTATGAGCCGCGGCGTCGTGCAAATCTCCGCATTTGTCGACGCGATGCTTGCCGGCCTGATCAGCCCGCAAGCCGTCGCCGCGCTCACGTACGCACAAAGTCTGTACACGTTGCCGGTCAGCCTGTTCGGCATGTCCGTCTCGGCGGCGGAACTGCCGGCAATGTCGAGCGCGCTCGGCTCGCAAGATCAGATTGCCGGCCAACTACGGCATCGTTTGGGTGACGGACTGCGGCGCATCGCATTTTTCATCGTGCCGTCAGTGATGGCGATGATGGCATTTGGCGACGTGATGACCGGCGCGCTTTATCAGACCGGACGGTTCAATCGAGCGGACTCGACATATGTGTGGGGAATTCTCGCCGGTTCGACGATTGGTTTGCTCGCCTCGACGTTGGGGCGGCTGTACGCCTCGACGTATTACGCGTTGCACGACACGCGCACCCCGCTTCGTTTCGCCGTGATTCGGGTGGCGCTGACGACGGGACTTGGATACGTTTGCGCGATTCCGCTGCCGCATTTGCTCGGTATCGATCCAAAGTGGGGCGCAGCCGGATTGACTGCGTCGGCAGGAATTGCAGGTTGGGTCGAGTTTGCGTTGCTCCGCCGCAGTTTGAATCAAAGAATTGGAAGAACCGGTCTGAGTTCTGGCTTCACCGTGAAGCTTTGGTTATCGGCGCTTGCCGGCGCAGCACTGGGGTGGGGAATTAAGCTTTTGCTTCCGCCGCTGCATCCGATTCTGGTCGCGGGTCTTGTGCTTGTGCCATACGGGCTGACGTATTTCGCCATCGCTTCAGTTCTGGGAATCGGTGAAGCCGCTGGGGTCATCGGTCGCGCGCTCAGAATGATCGGCCTCAACCGATAGGGGCAATTCTCTGGACAGAAACCGTCGTTTTTCCGAAGGTATTGCTGGATTCTTCTGCAGATCAGTCAGGATGACGGGTAATACAAGGACGTTCACCAAACTTCTCGAAAATTTTTCTGGAGAACCTGCGACATTGCTTCTTTATTGGGTTATCCCGAAAGACGGATCGGTTGGAGCAGCGGCAGCGGCGGGGATACCCCGGGCCGCTTTCTTTTTGGAATGCACCCGCCTGCTTTCCAATTTTCGACCGACAGCCTCATTGACCCTCGTCTAGCCTTCTTCTTATCATCGCGCCGTGCAACCAGTAGTCACTTCTACCCAGATCCGCGAGATCGATCGACTGACTTCTGAGCGTTACGGCATCGCCTCACTCGTTCTAATGGAGAACGCGGCGTCAGCCGTCGTGCGCGTGATTGTGTCGATATTAGGCGGTGATATCGCGGGCAAGACGGCACTCGTACTGTGCGGCGGCGGAAACAATGGCGGTGACGGGGCGGCGGTGGCGCGTCTGCTTGCGCATGCCGGCGCGGACGTTTGCGCGCTTTTGTTCGGCAAGGTCGAGGAGACGAAAGGTGATGCGCACACAAATTTCGCGGCGCTCAAGAGTCTCGCTGGTTCAAGCGAATCGGTTCCCGCCGGCATTTGGTTTCTCGAGTGTGGGGTTGCCGACAGCGCGCTCACGATTGCAGAAGACTACCTCGCGCAACCGTTGGATGTGATTATCGACGGACTGTTTGGAACAGGTCTGTCGCGGCCGCTCGAAGGCCTTCACGCCGATGTTGTTGGACGAGTTAATAAACTCAGAGAGAGTGCGACATCGCATGCGCTGATCGTCGCGATTGATATTCCGTCAGGTCTAAATTCCGATAACGCTGAACTCATCGGTCCGGCGATTCACGCTGACCTTACCGTGACGATGACCGCGCCAAAGCGCGCAAACGTACTTCCGCCCGCGTCGGACTACAGCGGGCGTTTGATCGTTGCCGACATTGGGTCGCCCTCAGAGTTGTTGGCAGAGACAAAGGCGGATCTCTTTCTCACCGATGAAAACGACGCGAAGCGTTGGCTCAGTGCGACGCGCTACAAACCGGATTCCTACAAGAATATTCATGGGCATGCATTGGTCGTCGCGGGCTCGCGCGGTTTCACGGGCGCGGCCGCGTTATGTGCGAACGCCGCGATGCGCTCGGGCGCAGGGCTCGTGACCGTGGCGACATCGGTGTCGGCTCAGCCGCTGGTCGCCATGCTGGTGATGCCGGAAGTAATGACGACGGCGTTGGCAGAAACTGATCGCGGCGGGGTTAGTGAAGATGCGTTTGATTACTTTTTCAAATTCAGCGAGCGCGCGGACGTTGTTGCGATTGGCCCGGGCCTGTCGTCGGAAGACGAACGGACGCGCGCATTCGTGCGCAGAGTTGTCGAGCGACGACGCATGCCGATTGTGATCGACGCCGATGGGCTCAATTGCCTCTCGCCCTGGCCTGAAGACTTACGCGGATCGAACGAGTGGCCAATTGTGATAACTCCCCATCCGGGCGAGATGCGGCGGCTGATGGGAACGACCGACAAGGCATCGCTCGACGATCGGGTCGCCGCAGCCCGACAGTTCGCCACCCAACATCAAGTCATTCTCCTGTTGAAAGGCGGCCGTTCGCTTGTCGCGGCACCCGATGGTCGCGTCTTCATTAATTCGACTGGAAACGCGGGACTCGGCACGGCCGGCGCCGGAGATACTTTGACCGGTGTCGTCACAGGTTTTTTGGCGCAGGCACAAGCAGGCGCTGCCGGGCGAGTCAGCGCCCTCGAAACTGTTATCGCCGCGCTTTACGTCAGCGGTCTGGCCGGCGATTTGGCGGCCCGCGAACGCGGCATGCGGGCAATGGTTGCGTCAGACATTCGCGAACATCTCAGTGCTGCGATCTGTTCGCTCGACCCAGGCGGCGAATACCCTTAAATTGACGCTGATGAGCACTGCAACGCATTCGATCCCGACCGGCGCCTTTGTTTCCCGCAGCGAACGGGAAACGTTCGAACTCGGTTTCGATATCGGCAAACAATTTTCGGGCGGTGAAATCATTTTGTTAAGTGGGCCGCTGGGCGCGGGCAAGACTCTGCTTGTCAAAGGCATGGCCCACGCGCTCGGCGTCGATGAAGACGACGTGAGCAGCCCTTCCTTCACTCTGGTGAATCCGTACGACGGGCGCTTGCGCTTGTATCACATTGATCTTTATCGACTCGACGAAGGGGCGTCAGCCGCGCACGCAGTCGATCTCGATGAACTTCTGTCCGATGAGCACGCCGTAATCGTGATTGAATGGGCCGAACGCATGGGTCGTTATCCTTTGCCTCCCACGGCTTGGAACATATCAATGACTGGTGACGGCGACGCGCCGCGAACAATTTCAATAAATGATTTAGAATAGCTGGAACAAGGAGAACTAGTGATGCAATATCCCGAAGAATTCATCAAGCCGTTCCGAGAAGAGCTCACGCGGCTTGGGGTCGAAGAGTTGAGAACGTCCGAAGCCGTTGATGCGGCAGTCCAGAATTCCACCGGCACGCTGATGATTGTGGTTAATTCGATTTGCGGATGTGCCGCGGGCAAGGCGCGTCCCGGAGTAGCGCAGGCGTTGAAACACGGAGTACGGCCTGATCGAGTGGCGACAGTTTTCGCCGGCGGCGACGTGGAAGCAACGGCCAGAGCGCGCAGTTACTTTACAGGTTATGCGCCCTCGTCCCCATCCATTGGAATTTTAAGAGACGGTAAGTTGGTTTACATGATGGAGCGTTGGCAAATCGAAGGAAAGGGTCCGGCTGAGATCTCTTCAGATCTGATCAATGCCTTCGAGCAACATTGCGCGGAGTAAAACTGAAGTCTCCTCATTCAAGCCTTCATCCTCCGCTAGCTAATCAAATCGTCGCCACCCCGATCCCCGTTCACAGTCCAGTTTTCTGTGCCAATAACGGCAAATACCCTTGTGCTATGATTCGCCCAATGGCGATGAGATCTTCCATCTCCCTCGACACGCGCATACTAGATTTGCCCGCAAATATTGCCCGGCTTGGCTTGCAGGGAGCGAGGAAACTCGCGCTCGGACTCGCTGAGATCTCGTCTGGGAAAGACATCAACTCAGTCACAGTTGAAGACCTGCTACTTTATTTGCCGACGCGTTATGAAGATCGATCTCGAATGATTGCGATTAATGATCTTCAGGATGGTCTGGAGGCATCGCTCGATCTCACTGTACGTCTAGCGAAAGCGCGCTACATCGGGCGCAGTCGATTCATTTTCACGGTTTCCGCCAGCGACCAGAACAATACCGGCCCGCAAGTTTTGATCGAATGGTTTGTTTCCGGTCCACGCGCCAAACAAATTATCGAGTATCACACCAACAGATTTGTCCGGGGAACGCGCTTCATTGCATTTGGAAGATGGCAGCAGGGAAAACTCGGCTTTTACTCTTTGAAAGTAAGTAAACCTGACGAGCTGGAGGTTATTGCCGACAATGATGCGGAGGGCGACCCAGCCCTTGCTGCCATTCACGTGGGCCGCTGCGTTCCTGTCTATCGAAAGATTAGCGAGATTCGTCCAAAACAATTGCGCGAGATTATCCACCGCGTGCTTGGCTCGCTGCCTGAATCGGTGATTGGGGAAAATCTCCCGGCGGATTTGCGGCGGCGCCAAAAGCTGCTCGCGCGTCCTTTGGCTTTACATCAGATCCACTTCCCGCCCGAGGACGCATCGCTTGAGGATTACGAAACGGCACGCAGTCCCGCCCACCGCCGGCTGATTTTTGAAGAATTGTTCTGGCTCGCGCTCGCGTTGGGCGTTAAGCGTGGCCATCGCGTGAAGGAAACCAAAGGGACGTCGATCACAGTCGATGATGCCATCAAACGTCGCATCGGGTCAGTCTTGCCTTTCAAACTCACGGAAGCACAGAAACGAGTCGTCAAAGAAATCTTCCGCGACATGAAGTCCGACGCGCCCATGAATCGACTGTTGCAAGGCGACGTCGGCAGCGGCAAAACGATCGTGGCGCTGATTTCGATGCTGGCGGCGATGGAGAGTGGCTATCAAACAGCTTTGATGGTGCCGACGGAGATTCTCGCCGAACAGCACGCGCGCAACATCAAACGCATGCTCGCGAAGTCTCCTTATCGCATCGACCTTCTCATCGGCTCGTTGAAACCGGCGGAAAAGCGGCAGCTTCACGCGGCAATCTCCGATGGGGAAGTTCACGCCTGTATCGGCACCCATGCGCTGATTCAGGAGAATGTGTCATTCAGGAGGCTCGGGCTCGCAGTTATCGATGAGCAGCATCGCTTCGGCGTGATGCAGCGGGCTTCATTGCGAGATCGCGGCTTGAATCCGGACGTGTTGGTCATGACGGCGACGCCGATTCCGCGTTCGCTGGCGATGACTGTGTACGGCGATCTCGATGTCTCGATCATCGATGAGATGCCGCCTGGTCGCACGCCGATTGTGACGAAAGTTTTTGCGGACAACGCCGATGATCGGAAAGACGTCAAGAAACTGCTGACACAGGAACTACGCGCCGGTCATCAGGTCTACATCGTTTATCCGCTCGTCGAAGAGTCGGAAAAGCTTGACCTGCGCGATGCCACTCGACGCTACGAATACTTGCGCGATCAGGTCTTTCCGAAATTCTTCGTCGGGTTGCTGCACGGACGCATGAAACCGGAAGAAAAAGACACGGTCATGACCAGATTCGTTAGCGGTGAAATTAAGGTCCTCGTTTCAACGACGGTGGTTGAAGTTGGCGTCGACGTGCCTAATGCATCAGTAATAGTGATTGAACATGCGGAGCGTTTTGGGCTTTCGCAGCTTCATCAATTGCGCGGACGCGTCGGTCGCGGAGCGAAACAGAGTTATTGCGTGCTGCTTGCCTCAGACAAACAAACCGACGTCGCGCGTGAGCGGCTCGGCATCATGGAAGAGACGAACGACGGTTTTAAGATCGCGGAGAAGGACCTTGAGATTCGCGGCCCGGGCGAAATCATGGGCACTCGACAAGCCGGATTGCCTGAGTTCCGCGTGGCCAATCTTGTGCGCGACCTCGATATTCTACAAGCTGCGCGTAAGGAAGCCGAGTTCTATGTCAACGCCTGCTCAACATCTCGTGAAGCTGCGGAACTGATTAGGCGAGTGCAGCAGGACTCGCGTTTAAAGTTGGCGGCCGTCGGATGAACTGTCCGCAGATTACATAGATTACGCAGATTCGGAATCCTAAAGCGCCGCATGAGCTAAGTGCAGTTTTTATTTGTCTAAATCTGTGTAATCTGCGTAATCTGCGGATGATTCATGCGCGTTATCGCTGGAAGATTTCGTGGACGTAAACTGAAGAGCCCTCCGTCGGATCGGACGCGACCGACGTCAGATCGCTTGCGCGAGACGTTGTTCAACGTGCTCGCGCCGCGAATTGAACGCGCGCGGTTTCTCGATCTGTGTGCTGGAACCGGTGCCGTCGGGATAGAGGCACTGTCACGCGGCGCGGAACACGTCACGTTTGTCGATCAATCCCGGCAAATGTGCGGGTTGATTGAAGCGAACGTGAAGGCGCTCAAGATTGATGGCGATGAGGTCGAAGTTGTCGCGGTTGAGGCACTGGAATTCCTGCGTAGACGCGCCAAGAAACAAGCCGAGCGATTCGACATCATCTTTTTCGACCCGCCCTACACAACGAATTACGAAGTTGCGTTGGATTTTGTGGGGGAGCACGCAGAAACGCTTTTGGCAGAAGGCGGTGTGATGCTTGTCGAGCATCACAAGAAGAAGGAATTGAGCGAGCGCTTCGGCTTGCTATGGCGATATCGTTCGTTGAAGCAAGGGGATTCTTGTCTGAGCTTCTATAGGCGACCAGCCGCGTAGCGGCGAAATATTTATAGCCAACGTGCCCGAGGCTAATAAGAGCTCCATCGGAGCGAAATGTTATTTCGCCCATAAATGGGCTAGAAAGTTGCTTATTGACGAGGCGACTATAAATATTCCGTTCCTACGGAACTCAACACCCCTAATTCTCACGACGGTTGCGCCACAAAATATCGGGCGGTAAGGTTACAAGTGAAAGCCTCCAACGGAAAACTGGTAATGCTTGTTCTTGGAATCGAAACCTCCTGCGATGAGACTGCGGCGGCCGTAATTCGCGACGGCCGCGAGATCGTCTCGTCCGTTATTTCTTCGCAAATCAAGACTCACGAAAGATTTGGCGGCGTCGTGCCGGAACTCGCCTCACGCGAGCATCTCGACAAAATCGTTCCAATCGTC
>Ga0207675_100000728_pt1 | contig 32670 bp, 34 predicted proteins | sample KBSSwiS42_FD_184305 | JGI IMG/M metagenome (GOLD analysis project Ga0207675, IMG submission 184305) | Switchgrass rhizosphere microbial communities from Kellogg Biological Station, Michigan, USA - KBS Switchgrass S4-2 (SPAdes) (version 2) | ecosystem: Host-associated > Plants > Roots >...
GGTCCCGCTGCACGAGCAGTCCGCAGCCGGGCCGGTGTGGACGATATAGCAGGTGGATCCGTTGGCCTCGCGCAGCGTGAGCTGCACCGTGCGGTTCAACGCCAGGGCCTGGCTGCGCGCGAACTGCACGTCGGTCTCGACCTGGGCAGCCGCGCCGGAGAGCTCCGCCTTCTGGCGCATCGACGACAAGCCCGGAAGGGCGGTGCCGACGGCCAGCGACATGACGACGAGCACCGTCATGGTCTCGACCAGCGTGAGTCCTTGTTGCGCGAAGCGGGCGGGTTGCGGTGTTGCCATGAGTCCTCCTGGGTGTGCGTGGATCGATGCACGCACTCTAGGAAGACGCCACGTTCGGCGCGTCGCCCACGGGAGGGTTGGCTCCGCACGCTGAAGGGTTCGTCGGGATGGGTGCCCCCTTTCGGGGGCCGCCAGACTGCGCGCGATCTGAGGCGCCTCAGCGCCTCAGATGTCGCGAATCAGGCGTCGGAACTCGTCGACGTCCTCGAAGCTGCGGTAGACCGACGCAAAGCGCACGTAGGCCACCTTGTCGATGCGCTTGAGCTCGCGCATCACCAGCTCGCCGAGGCGGCTGCTCGGCACTTCGCGCGCGCCACTGGCAAGCAGTCGTTCCTGGATGCGGTCGAGCGCGCTGTCAACTTGCTCCATGCTCACGGGCCGCTTGCGCAGCGCCAGCAGCATCGAGGCGCGCAGCTTCGCGGCGTCAAAGTCGGCGCGCGTGCCATCCTTCTTGGCGACCGCGGGCAACGCGATCTCCGCCCGCTCATACGTGGTGAAGCGCTTGTCGCACTTCAGGCACCGGCGGCGGCGTCGGATCACGTCGCCTTCGTCCGATTCGCGCGTCTCCACCACCTGGGTGTCGTCGTGGCTGCAATAGGGGCATCGCATGGTGGATCACCCTCGCTGGCGACAGCGAGGGGCGGCGAGCTAACGGTAGACCGGAAAGTCGCGCGTCAGACGCGACACCTGATCGCGCGCGCGCGCGATCACCGCGTCATCCTGCGGTGCCTCGAGCACGTCAGCGATCAGGTGCGCGGTGCGCTCGGCTTCGGCCTCGCGAAAGCCACGCGTGGTCATGGCCGGCGAGCCGAGTCGCACCCCGCTGGTCACCATCGGCTTTTGGGGATCGTTCGGGATCGCATTCTTGTTGCAGGTGATGTGAGCGCGCTGAAGCACCGTTTCGGCGTCCTTTCCGGTAATGCCCTTCGGTCGCAGGTCGACCAGCATCAGATGGCTCTCGGTGCGCCCCGACACGATGCGCAGACCGCGCTTGACCAGCGTGGTGGCGAGCACCGTGGCGTTGGCCAGCACCTGCTGCTGGTATTGCTTGAATGAGGGTTCGAGCGCTTCTTTGAAGGCCACTGCTTTGGCCGCGATCACGTGCATCAGCGGGCCGCCCTGGATGCCAGGAAAGACGGCGCTATTGATCGCCGTGGCCACCGGTTCCTTCATCAGAATCAGCCCACCGCGCGGGCCCCGCAGGGTCTTGTGGGTGGTGGAGGTCACCACGTCGGCGTGCGGCATCGGGTTGGGGTACAAACCGGCCGCGATCAGCCCTGCGTAGTGCGCCATGTCGACCATCAGATGGGCGCCGATCTCGCGTGCCACGTGACCGAAGCGCTCGAAGTCGATGCGCAAGGAGTACGCCGAGGCGCCCGCGATGATCAGCTTCGGTTTTTCGTGCAGCGCCAGGACCCGCATCGCGTCGTAGTCAATCTCCTCGCGCTCGTTCAAGCCGTAGCTCACGACCCGGAACCACTTGCCGCTCATGTTGAGCGGCATGCCGTGCGTCAGATGCCCGCCTTCGGCCAGGCTCATGCCCATGATCGTGTCGCCGGGCTTCAGGAGCGCGAACAGGGCTGCCTGATTCGCCTGCGAGCCGGAATTCGGCTGCACATTGGCGTGCTCCGCGCCGAACAACTGCTTCAGTCGCTCGAGGGCGAGCTCCTCGACCTGGTCGACGAACTCGCAGCCGCCGTAGTAGCGCTTGCCCGGATAGCCCTCGGCGTACTTGTTGGTGAGCTGGCTGCCTTGCGCCGCCATGACCGCCGGAGATGCATAGTTCTCCGAGGCGATCAGCTCGATGTGCTGTTCCTGGCGCCGATTTTCGGCCTCGATGCTGGCCCACAGTTGCGGGTCCACCGCGTCCACGGTGTGCGTCGAACGATCAAACATGGCAGTTTCTCCGTCGCTGAGCCGCGGACGATGGCAGACGCCGATGCGATCCGACAGCTGCCCAGGCGAACGGCGAACCCCGCAGGTCGATGGCACTGCGGGCCGCGCTTCCCGGTGGTTGTCCACCTTGAGCCCCGGGGCCCTATCGCCAGTCGCGCGTCGCCGGGAGTCTAAAGGAACCCACGCACGCGGTGTCAGCGCAGCGGAATCACCCAGGCGACGCGATTGGCGCCGGTGTTTGGCGCCTCGTCGTCGGACTGGACCGGCGCATCAGACGTCTTCGTGGTCGGGGCGGTAGCACTCGGGGATGGCAGCACGGCCGTCACGGAAACCCACTTGCCCTCGGCCACGCGCTTCAGATTGGCCTGCTCGGCCAGCACCTTGGTCACGTAGCCACCGTCGTCACTCAGATTGGCGGCTCCGACATAGAACTTGAGGCCGGCCTCCAAGCTGCCCGCACGGCCAATGCATTCCTTCAGCACCTGCACACCGACACGCAGGTTGGTCACGGGGTCGAACGCCGCGCGTACGCCGCCGTAGGGTTCGTACTTGTCGTCGTGAACCCGGGTCATCACCTGCATCAGGCCCTGAGCACCCACGGAGCTCTGCGCGAATGGATTGAAGCTCGACTCGATGGCCATCACGGCTAGGATGAGCGTCGGATCCAATCCGGAGCGACGGCCGCTTTCCCACGCTTCCTGCACCAGGCGGCTGACCGGTTCGATCGCCACGCGGTAGCGCCGCGACAGCCAATTGGCCACCGAGGCCTGTTGCTTCGACAGGGTTGTCGGATCCGCTGCCGTCACGCGGGCGACCGCATCGGGGATCGGTGGCTCCGGCGTGGCCTCGCTGGCCAGACGAGCTTCCTGGCGGGCTAACAGCCATCCGAGTGCACGCTGCTCAGCGCCGTCGCGCAAATCGGGATGTGCGGCGGAAAAGAGAACAACGCCACACACCACGGACAGCCCCAGCAACGCCAACGTGTTGTGGCTGACCTCGAGCATCCCGATGCCCACGTCGCGCACGAACGTCGCGGCCGAATGCGCCGAGGCACGGTAGATTGCGGTGAGGGGGTTGATTGGAGTCATGCGCAGACTGCCTCGGGTTTCCCCTCGGCGCCTAGAGCGGATGGATTCTAGGTATGCTGCAAATAACCAGTCAATTATAAAGATGAGATTCCAAATATCAGAATCATGCAATACACCGACTTGAGAGGCTTCCTTCTGGGTTTGGAAAAAGCCGGCGAGTTGCTGCGGGTCGCCGAACCGGTCTCGCCCCGGCTCGAAATCACCGCAATTGCAGACACGGCGCTGCGTCGAGCGGGCCCGGCCCTGCTTTTCGAGCGGCCAACCGGCTTCGATGCCAAAGTTCTCGCAAACCTCTTTGGCACGCCCAAGCGAGTGGCCCTGGGAATGGGCGCCCCCGATGCGGGCGACCTGCGGCGCCTCGGGGTGCTGCTGGCCAGCCTGCGCGAGCCCGAGCCGCCGCGCGGTGTGGGCGACGCTGGACGCTTGGTCGACATGGCCAAGGCTCTGTGGAACATGAGGCCCGCACTGCGTTCGACCGGCCCGTGCCGCGAAGTCGCTCTCGAGGGCGATGCGGTGGATCTTGGACGCTGGCCGATCCAGACCTGCTGGCCCGGCGATGTCGGGCCGCTGATCACTTGGGGACTCGTCATCACGCGCGGTCCGCAGAGTGGACCCAAGCCGCGGCAGAGGCAGAACCTCGGCATCTACCGCCAGCAGGTGATCGGACGACGCGAAACCATCCTGCGGTGGCTGCCGCACCGCGGCGGCGCACAGGACTTTCGCGATTTCGCCAGGGCGAAGCCGGGCCAGCCTTTTCCCGTCGCCGTGGCGTTGGGCGCCGACCCCGCCACCACGTTGGGCGCCGTGACGCCAGTGCCGGATACGCTGTCGGAATATCAGTTTGCCGGCCTGCTGCGCGGATCACCGACCGAACTGGTAAATGCCGGCGTGGGCGACGCCGGCAGGGCGCTGCAAGTGCCCGCGCGTGCCGAGGTGGTGCTCGAAGGCCACATCCCGCCGGCCGAGCCGGGCCCTGTGGACACCAGCGACTTGGGCGTGCCGCGCAAATCGATCGATGGCTACCTGCACGCGCTCGAAGGCCCGTTCGGCGATCACACCGGCTACTACAACGAGCAGGAGTGGTTCCCGGTGCTTCGCATCGAGCGCATCACGCATCGGCGCGAACCGATTTATCACACCACCCACACCGGTAAGCCGCCCGACGAGCCCGCTGTGCTCGGCGTCGCGCTCAACGAAGTGTTCGTGCCGATCCTGCAACGCCAGTTTCCCGAGATCGTCGACTTCTATCTGCCGCCCGAGGGGTGCAGCTACCGCATCGCCGTGATTTCGATCCGCAAGGCCTATGCCGGGCACGCCAAGCGCGTGATGTTCGGCTTGTGGAGCTTCCTTCGCCAGTTCATGTATACCAAATTCATCGTCGTCACCGACGACGATGTCGACGTCCGCGAGTGGAAGGAGGTGGTGTGGGCCATCACCACACGATGTGACCCGGTGCGCGACACGACATTGGTCGACCACACACCGATCGACTACCTCGACTTCGCGTCGCCCACGTCGGGTCTGGGTGGCAAGATGGGTCTCGACGCAACGTCCAAGTGGCCGGCCGAAACCACACGCCAGTGGGGTCAGCCGATCGCCCGAGACGGCGAGGTGCATCGCCGCATGACACAGCTGTACGAACGACTGATCACTGCACGAGAAGCTTGAACTGCGATGCCCCTCGGTGTATCGTTGCCTTGCCTGTTCGCAGGCATTGAAGACGATGCGCAGTCGCTGCGCAACAGAGGCCCTGGACTCGAAAATCTCTGGAGCCTCGCCCGGTGACCTGAGTCACCCACCCCTCCCGTCCTCGTGGCGCGGAGGGGTTTCGCATCTTGTGGCCCGAGCACGCAGCCCAATGCGGATCAAGCGCCCATCAACAAGCCAGCAAGTTCGTGCAGCACGAAACGCACGCGTCGGAAGCCTTCGCTCGATGGCAGCCATCGCATCACGGGGTGCTCGCCGGGTGTGGCCAAGCCCATCGGTGCCGGCCAGACGCGCATCGGCATTTCCGCCCGCAGGGCCTCCAACTGGAACGCCCGCGTCGCGCGCGGCATGTGAAAGCCGTGCGTGACCAGCACGATGTCGGTGATGCCGATGGGCTTCAGCAACGCAATGCTGCGCGCGGCGTTCTCGCGCGTGTCGCGCGACTCGCCTTCACTGTAGGTCAGCGGCCGCCCGTAGTCGCGTTCGGCGATGCGCCCGGCCGCCTCGGCTTCGGTGGTGCCGATGCTGTCGCCATGCCCGACGCCGCCCGAGAACATCAGGGGTGCTCCGGTCTGTTTGGACAACCACACGCCGTAAGCCAGCCGCTGCAGCGAGATGTCCTTCAAATTGGATGCACCGTACTCCGGTGCCATCGCCTCGCGACCGCCCCCGAGCACGACGACCACCACCTTCTGCGGAGTGGAAGCTGCCAGCTTCTTGATTTCGGCGACGCGCTCCTGGGCGAGCGGCGCGGGGGGCTTGAGTGCGGCATGCTCGAGCCAATAGCCCAGCCCGCTGGTGCAACAAAGCCAAACGCCGGTGGCGCCAGTCAAGATCACCAGCCATGACACCGTGCGGCGCCAGTACATCATGCGCGCGCCCACCAGCATCAGCAGCAGCAACGGGACCGGCGGCAACAGGAGCGCTGACAGGATCGGCTTCCACGACTGCAGGCCAAGCATCGCGAACAGGTCGTTCATACGTGGCAGATTCTGCGCTGGGGTCCTTGCAGGGGCTCGTGCAATATGCCCGTCGCGACACCCGCTGTTACCGCTGGTGCCGGCGGCTGCGCGCTCGCAGGTCATTGACGTCATCCGAAGCGCGCGGTCCGAGCGCCGGCACAATGAGCGCGTCTGTCAGCAAAGACGCGGGCTGACCGACAAAAGGGTTTGCAGACTGGAGGCATGTCGTGGCGACCGAAACCATCACGCTGGCCGGGGGCTGTTTCTGGTGCCTCGAAGCCGTCTATGAGCAGGTCGAGGGTGTGCAGTCGGTGGAATCCGGCTACAGCAACGGCCACGTTCGTCAGCCCAGCTACCAGCAGGTGTGCGACGGTGACACCGGCCATGCCGAGGTCGTGAAGGTCCAGTTCGACCCTGCGACGATCACACTGCGCGAAGTGCTGGAGATCTTCTTCTCGATCCACGATCCCACCACGCTGAATCGCCAGGGCAGTGATGCAGGGCCGCAGTACCGCTCGGGGATTTACTACCACGACGAATCGCAGCGTGCGGTGGCGCAGGCGGTGGTCGACGATGTTAACCGCGAGCTCAAGGGTCGCGTGGTCACCGAGCTGAAGCCGGTCGACAACTACTGGCGCGCCGAGGACTACCACCAGCACTACTTCGAGCGCAATCCCAATCAGGGTTACTGCGCGTTCGTCGTGGCGCCGAAAGTTGCCAAGTTCCGCAAGACCTTCGCGACGCGCCTGCGCCGCAGCTAGCAACCCCGGCGGCACAATCGGTGCCACGTTCACAACGCGCGGAGGCGGAATGCAACGGCGAACCGTCTTGACGAAGTTCGGCAGCGTGGCCTTCAGCGCACTGACCGTCGGTGCACTCCCAACCGCACGGGCCCAGCGTCCGGCGAACCCCATCGCGCGGCCACCGGGCCAACGACCGGACCGGCCGCTCAGGCCCGGGCGCTTCGATCCGAGCGATGGCGTGCCGTCGGGGCCGTTGCCGGGCGTGTTCGTCGTGATTGCCGTCAACATGCAGGCCGAAACGCTTCAACTGCGCGACCAAGGCGGTCGCACCGGCATCGTCCACGTCAATGCGGACATGTTCGACCTCGAATCGCTGAAGCCGGGTGACGAGGTGGAGGTCGACTTCCTGGTGCCGGAGGCCGGCAGCACCAAGCTCGAAGCGGGCGGCCTTTGGAAGGTGCAGCGCTGACCTGCCGCATCGCGGCAACTCGGTGACCAGGGCGCGAGCCCGCTCGGTCAGGGCGCCAGTCGCTGGCGCATCCAGCGTCCTGCGTCCAACTGATAGCGCACGCGGTCGTGCAGGCGACTGCGTCGGCCTTGCCAGAACTCCCAGCGGTCCGGCAGCAGGCGATAACCGCCCCAGTGCGGCGGCCGTGCCGGTCTGAGTCCGTGGCGTGCTGCAGCTTTCGCGGCGTTGGCCACCAGCACCGCGCGAGAGGTGATCGGCTGACTTTGCGGGGACGCCCAGGCCCCGATGCGCGAGTCGAGTGGACGCGTCGCGTAGTAGGCGTCGGACTCCTCGGCAGACACCTTCTCGACCAGCCCCTCGATGCGCACCACGCGCTCGAGCTCGACCCAATGAAATTGCAGCGCGGCGTGCGGCTCGTGCGACAGCTCGCGGCCCTTGCGGCTGTCGTAGTTGGTGTACCAGACCAGGCCGCGCGCGTCGAGCCCCTTGATCAGCACGATGCGCGTCGACGGTCGCCCGTCGACACCCACGGTGGCCAGCGTCATCGCGTTGGGCTCGGGCAACTGGGCCTTGATCGCCTGCTCCAGCCAGACCTCGAATTGCCGCAGCGGGTCATCGGCGCACGAAGCCTCATCGAGCTCGTCGCGCTCGTAGCTCTTGCGCAGATCGGCCAGGGTCTGCTTGTCCACGCAGCGAGTATGCACGTTGGCGACACCTCGGGACTGGACCCTACGTGGAACGCCCTAAGTGAAGCTCCCACTGTTTCGTTGGCGGTGCCGACACGATGCTAGATTGGTCTGCAGACTGCGGGAGCCACGGTGGGGAAGGCGCTGCGCAGAGGCAAGGCGACGCCCATGAAGAAACCCCCAACCGTCATCGTGCTGGCCGCGGGCCGCGGCAGCCGATTCAAGGCGCCTGAACACAAGCTGCTGCAAGCGTTCGGTTCGTCGACGGTACTGGGCGCAACGCTCGAGCACGCGATCGAGACAGGGCTCGAGTTGCGCGTGGTGACGACCGCGGCGGTCAGCGCCGAGGCGCTGCGTCACGTGGCCCAGCGCGACATCGTTGAACTGCCCATCGTCACCGGGCACAGCGGCGAAACCCTCGGCATGGGCTTCTCGATCGCGAGCGGGGTGGCGGCGAGCGCCGACGCCGGTGGCTGGCTCATCCTCCCGGCCGACATGCCGTCGTTGCGGCCGGCGACTGTGCTGGCGGTAGCCAACGAGCTGCCACAGCATGCGGTGGTCTACGCACAGCACATCGGCCGCCGGGGCCATCCGGTTGGCTTCGCTGCCGAGCTCTATTCCGAACTCGTGCAGCTGTCAGGCGACGAGGGTGCGCGTCGCCTGGTGGCGCGTTATCCGTCGTTCGGCGTGGAGGTCGACGATCCGGGCGTGCTGATCGACATCGACACGCTCGACGACCTGGCGGCGCTGCACGCGCGCGCCTCGGCGGGCGCGCTCAACACCTGGCGCGCCCGGCACTAGACCATTCAGCTCAGGTTCATTCGGCGGCGCTGCTGCCACTGGGCAAGCCGAACAGCGAATGCATCGCGTCGCGCACTTGGTCGCTGACCATCGCTTGCGCGTTGTGGTGGGTGCCGTTCTCGGCCAGGATGAAGCGTTTGGGCTCGCGCGCCTGCTCGTACAGCGCGCGGCCGAGGGCGGGCTGGATCATGCGATCCTGCGCGCCGTGCACCACCAGCACCGGTGAGCCGACTTCGGCGATGCGCTGCGCCGCATCGAAACGCTGCGTGATCAGGGGTTTCAGCGGTAGCCAGCCGAAGCGCATCGTCGAGAAGACGTCGGGCACCGAGGTGAAGCCACCCTCGACCACCACGCCAGCCTCGTCGTCCACCTCGGCCGCCAGATGGATCGCGATCGCGCTGCCCAGCGAGTGGCCGTAGATCAGGCGCTGCCGGCGCGGGTACTGAGCGCGCAGCCAATCCCACGCGGCGCGTGCGTCCTGGTAGGCGGTGGTCTCTGAAGGCAGCGCATCGGTGCTGAGGCCGAAGCCGCGGTAGTCGACGCCGAGCACCGAGACTCCCAGCGCGTGCAGCCGGCGCATGCGAAAAGAGCTGCTGGTGACGCCCCAGCGTGCGCCGTGCAGGTACAGCATCACTGGCGCATCGGCGTTGGCTTGCGGCATCCACAGCGCATGCAGCTTCACCGGTGCCTCGGCGCCCGGCGGCGTGAACTCGATCCAGCGGTCCTGCATGCCGTCGGCCGAAGTGCCGCCCCAGTTGTCCTTGCTGGGTTGGAAAATCCACTTGCGCTGCTGCTCGTCGAGCGTCGCGCACCCACCCAGCACCAGCACCGCCGCGGCCAGCAAGCCGCCGATCCAACGCACCTGTTTCGCCTGCACTGCAACCTCCGGGTCACCGGCCACGCAAGAAAAGCGTGTCCAGCTCCTTCAACGTCACTTGGCGCCAGGTCGGACGTCCGTGGTTGCACTGATCCGACCGCTCCGTGGCCTCCATCTGGCGCAGCAGCGCGTTCATCTCGTCGATCGTCAGCCGGCGATTGGCGCGCACCGCGGCGTGGCACGCCATCGTCGCCAGCAGGTCGTCGCGCGCGCGCTGGACCACCCGGCTGGACTCGGTCTGCTCGAGCTCGGCCAGCACGGCGCGTGTCAACTCGACCAGGTCGGCGTCGGGCAGAGCCGCCGGACGGCTGCGAACGGCCAGCGTTTGGGCGGTCAGCGGCGAGACGTCGAGGCCGAGTGCACTCAATGCGTCGGCGCGCGCTTGCGCGGTGGCCATCTCGGCGGGCGCCGCGGTGAAGGTCACCGGCACCAGCAACGGCTGCGCCTGCAGCGCGGCCGCACCGCTCGACTTCAGTCGCTCATAGACGATGCGCTCGTGCGCGGCGTGCATGTCGACGATCACCAGCCCGTGCAGGTTCTCGGCCAGCACGTAGGCGCCACCGAGCTGCGCCAGCGCGCGCCCGAGCGGCCATGCGTGCCCATCGGTCTGGGTGCCCGCATCGGGCTGGGCGCCCGCGTTCGGTTGCCACGGCGGCAGTGGCTCGAAGGCCTGCAGCCGCGTGGCCAGCGGCAGCGACAGCGCGGCTTGTGCATAGCTGAACGGCTGCTGCGATGGTGGTGGGGCGTCGAGTCGCTCGACAGGCTCCTGCAAAGCCTGCGCACTCGCGGCGCCGCTGCGCGGCAACGCGAGTGTCGATTCCACGGCATGCAGCACCGCCTGGTGCAAGGCACGACCGTCACGAAAGCGCACTTCGATCTTGGTCGGGTGCACGTTCACGTCGACCAGCGAGGGGGCGATGCGCAGGAAGAGGGCATACGCCGGCTGGCGTTGGCCATGCAGCACGTCGTCGTAGGCGCTTCGCACCGCGTGTGCCACGAGCCGATCGCGCACGTGACGACCGTTGACGAACAGGTACTGCAGATCGGCGCGCGCACGCGCAGCATCGGGCAGGCCGACGCGGCCGTGCAGCGCCAGCGGGCCGACCTCGCTGGCGAGCACGCGGCTGTTCGCAATGAAACTTTCGCCGAGCACGTCGCTCAGGCGCTGTTCCGGCGGTGCCGCGCGCCACTGCTGCAACGGCCGCCCGTCGTGCCACAGCGCGAACCCGACGTCGGGGCGCGCCAGCGCGTGACGTCGCAGCGCCTCGAGGCAGTGCGCCAGTTCGGTGGGCTCGCTCTTCAGGAACTTGCGGCGCGCCGGCGTGTTGAAGAACAGCTCGTTCACTTCCACCGTCGTGCCGCGGCTGCGCGCAGCCGGGCTCAACTCGCCGGAGGCAGCTTGCAGGCGGCAGGCCTGGGGTGCGTCATCGGCGCGGCTGGTCAGCGTGAGCTCGGCCACCGACGCGATGGCGGCGAGGGCCTCGCCGCGAAAGCCCATCGTCGCGACCTCTTCGAGATCGTCGAGCGAAGCGATCTTGCTGGTGGCATGGCGGCGTACCGCGAGCACCAGCTCGTCTGCGGCGATGCCCAGGCCGTCGTCTTCGACCACCACCGAGCGCACGCCGCCGCCGCGCAGGCGCACGACGACCTGGCTGGCACCGGCATCGAGCGCGTTGTCGAGCAGCTCGCGCACCACCGACGCGGGCCGCTCCACCACCTCGCCGGCAGCGATCTGGCTGATCAGCTCGCCAGGCAACTCGCGGATCGGCCGCCGCGCAACGCTGTCCAACGTGGCCTGCATGGTCGCGCGATTGTAGAAGGGCGCGCTTCAGGTGGCCCTGGATAATGGCCCGTGTGGAGATCGCGACTTTCCTGCTCGACTTCGTGCTGCACGTCGACGTGCACCTGCGCGAGTTCGTCGAGCAGTACGGCGCCTGGGTGTACGCGCTGCTGTTCCTGATCGTGTTCGTCGAGACCGGCCTGGTGGTGATGCCGTTCCTGCCGGGCGATTCGCTGCTGTTCATCGTCGGTGCGCTGTGCGGAGCCGGCCTGATGAACTATTCGCTCGCGGTGCCGCTGCTGATCGCCGCCGCCGTGCTCGGCAACCAGACCAACTACACGATCGGGTCGCTGATCGGGCCGCGCGTGTTCCTCTGGGAGCAATCACGGCTGTTCAACAAGCACGCGTTCGAGCGCGCCCACGCGTTCTACGAGGAGTACGGAGGCATCACGCTGGTGGCGGCGCGCTTCCTGCCGTTCTTGCGCACGTTCGCGCCCTTCGTCGCGGGCGTGGCGCAGATGACGCGCCCGAAGTTCACGATGTACGACGTGACCGGCGGCTCGCTGTGGGTGGTGTCGATCGTGACGGCCGGCTACCTGTTCGGCAACCTCGAATGGGTGCAGACCCACATGAGCACGATCATCTGGGCGATGATCGTCCTGCCGGGGCTGCTGGCGCTGTTCGGTGCCTGGCGCGCCAAGCGCGGCAAGGGCGGCGTCCCTGCCGAGGACGCAGACCGTGCGAGCGCCGACGCGTGACGCGCGCTGCGCGCAGGTTACAGCACGCGCTGGCGCACCTGCGGCGGGTTCTTCGTGAAGTAGCGGCGCACGCCGGTGACCAGCGCATCGACCAGCCTGTCCTGGTACTTCGCCGTGCGCAGCAGGGTTTCCTCCTCCGGATTGGAGATGAAAGCCGTCTCCACCAGGATCGACGGGATGTCGGGCGCCTTCAGCACCGCGAAGCCCGCCTGCTCGACCTTGCCTTTGTGCAGGTGCCCGATGCGCCCGATGTGCTGCAGCACCTCGTCGCCGACGCGCAGGCTGTCCTTGATCTGCGCCGCGGTGCTCATCTCGACCATCGCGCGCAGCACCTGGGCGTCCTTCACCGCGCGCTGGTTGACGCCACCCACCAGATCGGCCTCGTTCTCCTTGTCCGCGATCCAGCGTGCGGCGGCGCTGGTGGCGGCGCCCGACGACAGCGCGAACACAGAGGCGCCGCGTGCGTGCGGCGTCATGAACGCATCGGCGTGGATCGACACGAACAGGTCCGCCTGCACGCGCCGCGCCTTGCGCACGCGGTCGTACAGCGGCACGAAAAAGTCGCCGTCGCGCGTCAGCATGGCGCGCAATCCGGGCAGTGCATTGAGGCGCTCACGCAAGCGCAGCGCAACGGCCAGCACGACGTCTTTCTCGCGCAGTCCGCTCGGGCCGATCGCACCGGGGTCTTCGCCACCGTGGCCAGGATCGATCGCCACGATGGTCAGCCGCTCGACTTCGCGCTTGGCGCGCGCGCTCGGTTGCGACTCTGGCGCCGGGCTGGGAGCCGAGGCGCGCGCGCTCGCGGTGGGTGCCGACGCGCGTGCGGCGGGCGCGGGAGCCGACGCCGGTCCCTCGATGCGGCCGATCAGCTCGCCGAGCGAGTCGCGCACCGCTTGATCGGCGCGTTTGTCGGCGCGATCCTTGTCGCGCACGATCTCCAGCAGCGGGTCGCGCTCCTGCAACGGGTACAGGTCGAACACCAGCCGATGTCCGTATGCGGCCACCGGATCGAGCGTGAACTGCTGGGGTCGCACCACCTGCTTCAGGTCGACCACCAGGCGCACCAGGCGCGGTTGGTTCTGCCCGACCCGCACGCCGGCGATGTACGGGTCGTCGGACCGCACTTTGCCCACCAACTCGCGCAGCGTCGGGCTCAACTCGAGTTGCTCGATGTCCACCACCAGACGCGGCGGGTTGTCGGTCATGAAGTGCTTGGCCGCGAGCGGTTGGTCCGATTCGATCGTCACGCGGGTGTAGTCGGCCGCCGGCCAGACGCGGACCGCAACGATGGTGGCGCCGAAGGCCAGTTGGCGGGTCGACAGCAGCAGCACGAGTGAGCCACTTTGTTTCAGCCAGGTGCGGCGGTCGATGGTCGATGGCGTCATGCGAGCAACTCAACGCCGCGCAGCGTCTGCGCGTGCACCGACACGTCGCGCACATCGTCGTGGCGCGGCGTGATGCACACGCGCAGGTCGGCGGCCGGCAGCAGCCCTGCCGCCTTGTCGGGCCATTCCACCAGCTTGAGCCCCGGCTGCTCGAACACCTCGCGCAGGCCGGCATCGAGCCACTCGCGCGGGTCGTCGAAGCGGTAGAAGTCCAGGTGCGAGGCGCGCAGCCCGGGCAGCTCGTACGGCTCGAGCAGCGCGTAGGTCGGGCTCTTGATGCGTCCTGTCACGCCGAGCGAGCGCAACAGGTGGCGTGCGAACGTGGTCTTGCCCGCGCCGAGCGGACCCTCCAACGCGATGAAGGCGTCGTCAATGGCGGGCTTGTGGGCCAGCGACTCGGCGAAGGCGGCGCAATCGGACTCTGTGGTCCAGGTGGTCGAGCGGCTTTCTAGAATCGGCGGATGGGTCACGAGGTCGGTTCTGGCTTGCCTGCGGTCGACGGGGCTGACGTCCTCGATCGATTGCGCGCCTGGGCGCTTGAGCTCGGATTTTCACAGATCGGCGTGGCCGACGTCGACCTGCGCGACGCCGAGCCCGGCCTGCGCGCCTGGCTCGAAGCCGGCTTCCACGGCAGCATGCGCTACATGGCCGCGCATGGCATGCGGCGTGCCCGTCCGGCCGAGCTGGTGCCCGGCACGGTGCGCGTGATCACGGCGCGCATGGACTATCTGCCACGCGACACCGCTGCAGCGTGGCAGAGCCTCGAAGCGCAGCGCCTCGTGCAGACCGGGCATGCGGTGGTGTCGGTGTACGCACGGGGCCGCGACTATCACAAGGTGCTGCGCCAGCGGCTGCAGCAACTGGCCGATCGGCTGGCCGACGCGATCGGGCCGTTCGGGCACCGGGTGTTCACCGACTCGGCGCCGGTCCTCGAGGTGGAATTGGCGCAGCGCAGCGGCATCGGCTGGCGCGGCAAGCACACGCTGACGCTGTCGCGCGAGGCTGGGTCGATGTTCTTTCTCGGCGAGATCTACGTCGATCTGCCGCTGCCGCTCACCGAACCCACCGCGGCGCACTGCGGCAGCTGCAGTGCCTGTCTCGACGTGTGTCCGACGCGCGCGATCGTCGCGCCGTACAGGCTCGATGCACGACGCTGCATTTCCTACCTGACGATCGAGCACGACGGCCCGATCCCGCGCGAGCTGCGGCCATCGATTGGCAACCGCATCTTCGGCTGCGACGACTGCCAGCTCGTGTGCCCATGGAACAAGTACGCGCAACGCGCCACGCTACCCGACTTTGACGCACGCAGCCCGTGGCGCGACCCCGAGCTGACCGCGTTGTGGCAGTGGGACGAGGCCACCTTCCTGCGCCATACCGAGGGCAGCGCGCTGCGCCGCATCGGCTTTGCGCGCTGGCGGCGCAACCTCGCGGTGGCGATGGGCAATGCGCTGCGCGCGGCACCGAACGGGGCCATCGAGCAGCTGCTGCGCGCGGCATTGCCCGACGCCGACGAACTGCTGCGCGAGCACCTGCAGTGGGCGCTCGAACAGACCTCAACGCAGCATTGACAGCGCGGCGAGCGCGAGCGGCAACCCGGGCATCGCGAGCAGCGTCGACACCGTGATCAAGCCGGCCACATAGGGGCCGTGGCCGCCCATGCGCACCGCCAGCACGTAGGCGCTGGCCGACGTCGGCAGTGCGGCGAAGACCACCACCACGGCCTGCTGCTCGGCTGGCAACGCGAGCCACAGCACGAGCCCGATCGCCCACGCCGGCAGGATCAGATGACGGATCGCGAGCAAGGCCGCGGCCAGGCCCGGTCCTTCGCGCAAGGCGCCGAAGCGCAGCCCTGCGCCCACCGCCATCAACCCGAGCGGCAACGCCGCATTGCCGATGCGTTGCAGCGTGGTGGCCGCAAAGTCGGGCAGGCGCAGGGACACCGCGTTGCTCACCAGCCCGGCCACGGTGGCGATGATCAACGGGTTGCGGGCCAGCTCACGCCAATAGCCCTGGCCACCGTGGCGCGCCAGCGGCCATACCGCCGCCACGTTGCACAGCGGCACGCACACCGCGATCAGTACAGCGGTCCACGCCAGGCCCTGCGCACCGGCCAACCGCTCCGACAACGCCAGCGCCACGTACGAGTTGAAGCGGTAGGCGATCTGCTGCCCCGAAGCGTGCAGGCTCGGGTCGGGTTGCGGCCATGCGCGCAAGGCCGCAGCCAGCACGATGCCGAGGCCGACCACCGCCAACCCGACCCCGCCGAGGTGCAGCAACGCATCGGGCGGCGTCGGGTTGCGCACGATCGAGCCGAACAGGAGCACCGGGAACAGCACGACGTACACCAGCCGTTCCACCGCATCCCACAGCGAGCGATCGAGCGGCGTGTAGCGGCACAACACCCAGCCCAGCGCGATCAGGCTGAAGTCGGGCAGCAGCACCAGGGCGTCGATCAAGCGGCCAGTGTGCCAAAGGCCACTGCAGGCCTCCCTCTTTTGGGCGATGCGCGGCACGCCAGGCGTGCGCGTGTCGACGCACATCGTGCCTGCTGCGTTGAGCACCGCATGAATCGAGCCTCGCACTTGCACGATCCCGCACGTCGTCGCCATGCGCTGACGTTGCTGTCTTTGGCCGCGATCGCGCTGGCGCCGAAGGCGCGCGCCGACTCCAGCGGCATGAGCATCGGCGGCGTGTCGTTCGCGCCCCGCGCCGAGGTGGGCGGGCAGCAGCTGTGGCTCAACGGCGTCGGCATGCGCGCCTCGGCGGTGATCAAGGGGTTTGCGGCGGCGTTGTACCTGCCCGAGCCCGCGCGCAGCGGCGAGCAGGCGTTGCGCGCCCCCGGCGCCAAGCGGCTGCGCATGCGCATGATGCTCGACGTGCCCACCGAAGTGTTCGTGCATGCGATCCACAAGTACATGCAGCGCAACCTGCCCGAGCCGCAGCAGGCCGCACTCAACGATCGGCTCAGCACCCTCGACGCCCGGCTGCGCGCCCTCGGCCAAGTGGCCGACGGTGACGTGATCGACCTCGACTTCGTGCCCGCCAGCGGCCTGCTGATCGCGATCAACGGCCGCATCAGGGTGGCGCCGATCTCCGGCGCCGACCTCTACGAAGCCGTGATGCAGGTGTTCCTCGGCGAGCGGCCCGTCGATGCCAAGCTGAAGGCCGGCTTGCTGGGGACAAACGCTGGCTGAAGGGTGACTCGGCGCGCCGCGGCCGGGCGCGCGACGCGGACGCGGCACAATGCCGCGTCCGAATTGGCGATTCAGTCTTCAGGAGATGTTCGAGATGCTGCGACGCAGGCGATTCGCCCTGGCTGCGCTGGCCATGGTGGTGCCGCTCGGGGCCGTGGCCCAGGCCTATCCGACCAAACCGGTGCGTCTGATCGTGCCCTTCGCCCCCGGTGGCACCACCGACATCGTCGCGCGCATCGTCGGTGAACGCATGACCGCCGCCCTCGGGCAGCAGGTGCTGGTGGAGAACAAGGCCGGTGCCGGGGGCTCGGTGGGTGCGCTCGAGGTGGCCAAGGCGGCGCCAGACGGCTACGTGCTCGGCATGGCCACGGTGTCGACCACCGCGGCCAACCCGGCGATCAATCCGCGCATCGGCTACAACCCGCTGACCGACTTCGTGCCGATCATCAATCTGGCGGCCACGCCAAACGTGATCGCGGTGCATCCGTCGTTTCCGGCCAAGGACTACAAAGGCTTCATCGCCGAACTGAAGAGCAAGCCTGGAAAGTACAGCTACGCGAGCTCGGGCACCGGCGGCATCGGCCACCTGCAGACCGAGCTGTTCAAAAACCTCTCGGGCACCTTCATCACGCACATTCCGTACCGCGGGGCCGGGCCGGCGCTCAACGACACGGTGGCCGGCCAGGTGCCGATGATCTTCGACAACATGCCTTCGGCGCTGCCGTTCATCAAGGACGGACGCCTGGTGCCGATCGTCGTCGCCGCGCCGCAGCGGCTGACCGCGCTGCCCAACGTGCCCACCTTCAAGGAGGTGGGCCTCGAGCCGGTCAATCGCATGGCGTACTACGGCATCTACGCGCCCAAGGGCACGCCCAAGGACGTGGTCGACAAGGTGTCGGCCGCCGCGAAGAAGGCGCTCGAAGACGCCAACGTGCGCAAGCGCATCGAGGAAACGGGCTCGCTGGTCGTGGCCAACTCGCCGTCGGAGTTTGCCGACCAGATCAAGGCGGAGTTCGAGATCTACAAGAAGATCGTCGACGCGCAGAAGCTCAAACTCGACTGACGAGCGGACACGACGATGCCACGCCGCGTGGTGGTGCTGGGAGGCACCGGTTTCATTGGCCGGGCATTCGCCTGGCGCTGTGCGGCGCACGGCGCGTCGATCCATCTGACGATCCCCACCCGCATGCTCGGGCACGGTGCTGACCTGCGCCCGCTGCCGGGGCTGGATCTGATCCGCGCCGACGTGCACGACGAGACGACGCTGACACGCCTGCTGGCCGGTGCAGATGCGGTGGTGAACCTGATCGGCATCCTGCACGGTGACGCGGCCGATTTCGAGCGCGTGCACGTCGAGCTGCCGCGCCGTGTCGCGCGGGTGGCGCGCGATGCCGGTGTGCCACATCTGGTCCACGTCGCCGCCCTCGGCGCCGACGCCGCGGCGCCGTCGCTGTACTTGCGCAGCAAGGCCGCCGGCGAGGCGGCGCTGCGCGACAGCGGAGTGCCGCTCAGCGTGCTGCGACCCTCGGTGTTGTTCGGTGCCGAAGATCATTTCCTGAACCTGTTCGCGCGCATGCAGCGTTGGCTGCCGGTGATTCCGCTCGCCGGTGCGCGCTCGCGCATGCAGCCCGCCTGGGTGCGCGACGTGGCCGAGGCGCTGTTCGTCTGCGTCGACCGTGGCGTGCGCGCGGCCGGCGTCTACGAGGCGGTGGGCCCACAGGTGTTCACGCTGCAGGAGCTGGTGCGCCTGGCGGGGCGGCGGGTCGGTCGTGAGCGCCCGGTGTGGGCACTGCCCGACACGTTCGGCGAATGGCAGGCCTGGTTGCTCGAGCACCTGCCCGGGCCGACGCTGATGTCGCGCGACAACCTGCGCTCGCTGCAGGTCGACAGCGTCGCCAGCGGCCGCGCGCCGACGCTCGACGCGCTCGGCATCCGGCCGGCGTCGATCGAGCAGGCGTGGGCCCAGGAGCGTGGCGGCGTCGCGCTGATGGGTGAGTTGCTGCACTGGCGTTCCGCGCACCGAGATGCCTGAGGCGCCTGCGCGCGACAGGGGTGACACTGCGAGCGGCAGCGCCGCGCTGGCAGGCAGCCGCGAGCTGATTCGGCGCTTCACCGACGCGTTGTGGGTTGAGGACGGCCTGGCGGCCAACACCACCACCGCCTATCGGCGCGACCTCGACCTCTTTGCGCGCTGGCTCGCGCGCAGCAGCGCTCGCAGCCTGCAGGCCGGTAGCGAAGCCGACCTGCTCGGCTACATCGCGGCGCGCCACGCCGGCACCCGCGCCACCACCGCCAACCGCCGGCTCACGGTGTTCAAGCGCTTCTACCGCTGGGTGGTGCGCGAGCACCTGGCGACGGCCGATCCGACGTTGCGCATCGCCTCGGCCAGGCAACCGCTGCGCGTGCCCAAGACGATGTCGGAGGCCGAGGTCAATGCGCTGCTGGAGGCGCCGGACGCCGAGAGCGCGCTCGGCCTGCGCGACCGCACGATGCTCGAGGTGATGTATGCAAGCGGCTTGCGCGTCAGCGAGCTGGTGACGCTGAAGTCGGTGCACGTGAGCGCCTCGGAGCACGTGCTGCGCGTCACAGGCAAGGGCAGCAAGGAACGCTTGGTGCCGTTCGGCGCCGAGGCCGCACGGTGGCTGGCGCGCTACCTGGCGCACGCGCGCGCCGAGATCCTCGGTGCGCGCAACAGCGATGCGCTGTTCGTCACCGCGCGCGGTGCCGGCATGACGCGCCAGATGTTCTGGAAGATCGTCAAGCAGCACGCGCGCAGGGCCGGCATCGCCACGCCGCTGTCGCCGCACACGCTGCGCCACGCCTTCGCGACGCACCTGCTGAACCATGGCGCCGATCTGCGCGCGGTGCAGATGCTGCTCGGTCACGCCGACATCTCGACCACCACGATCTACACGCACGTGGCGCGCGAACGGCTGCGCCAGCTGCACGCGCAGCACCACCCACGCGGCTGAGGTGATGCCGCGACGCCGCTCAGTCGCGCGTGCTCGCGCGCGACATCAAGGCTTCGCTTCGAACACCAGATTGAACGGGGTCTGCGTGGCACGCCGAAACTGCGTGAATCCGCCTTGCGTGACCACGTCGCGCAGGCGCGCCTCGCCGGCTTGTGCGCCCAGGCACAGGCCCACCTCCTGCGCGCGCGACGCCGGCGTGCAGATGAAGGTGGAGGCCGAATAGAACACGCGGCCCACCGGGTTGAGGTTGCCTTCCAGCGCGTCGTTGGCGTAGGGCTCGACGATCATCCAGGTGCCGTCGCGCTTCAGGCTGGCGCGCACGTGGGCAGCGGCACCCACCGGGTCGCCCATGTCGTGCAAGCAATCGAACATCGCGACCAAGTCGTAGTCGGTGCCTGGGTAGGCCTTGGCCCCCGCCACCTCGAAGCGCACGCGGTCCTGCAGGCCGGCACGCCGCGCCGCTTCGCGCGCGCGCTGCACCGACGGCTCGTGGTAGTCGAAGCCGACGAAGCGCGACGCCGCAAACGCCTCGGCCATGATCAAGGTCGAGGCGCCATGGCCGCAGCCGACATCGGCCACCTCAGCGCCGGCGCGCAGCCGCGCTTCCAGGCCCGGCAGCGATGGGATCCACGACGCGACCAGGTTGGCGGCGTAGCCCGGGCGGAAGAAGCGCTCGGTGCCGTGGAACAGCGCCTCGTCGTGCTCGTGCCAGCCCAGGCCGAGCCCGGTGCGAAACGCCGAGGTGATCTTCGGGATGGCCTTGAACTGCGCCACCGCGATGTCGAATGCACCCGGGATGAACGCCGGGCCGCCTTCGACCGTGAGCGCGAACGCCTGCTCGGCCGTCAGGTAGAAGCGCTCGCGCGGCGCATCGTAGTTGACGTAGCCGCTGGCCGCCTGCGCGCACAGCCACTCGCGCACGTAGCGCGGGTCGGTCTCGGTGCGGAGGGCCAGTTCGGACGGGGTCTGCGCGCCGTCGCGCGCCAGCGCCTTGTACAGGCCCAGGCGATCGCCGACCACGATGGTGGCCGCATGCATCACGGCACCCAGGTCCTGCACGAAACGCCCCATGAAGTCGTCGAGCTTCGTGGCGTCGATGTCCATCGTCTGCTCCTTGACGCCCCGGCGAGGCCCGAGGCCATGCCACCGTTGTAGGCGCGCCGGCGACGCGCCGAAATGCCAAGGATTGCGTATGCGCCGTGTGCGTCAGGCCAGGGCGCGCATCGCGGCGGCGGTGCGCGTCTCGACGCCGAGCTTGGCGTAGATGTGCTGCAAATGCTTGTGCACGGTGCGCACGCTGCTGCCGACGATCAGCGCGATGTCGCGGTCGGTCTTGCCGGCGGCCACCCACCGCAGCACCTCGCGCTCGCGCGCCGTCAGCGGCAGGTCGGCCGCCAGCACCGGGCCGGCCGGCGCGTCGCGCAGCGAGGGCGCCAGCCGCGCCATCCAGTCGGTGTGCTGGAAGAAGCGCGTCAGCGGGCTGCGCACCTGATCGAGCAGTGCGGCCTCACGGTTGCTGAAGTCGCGGCCGCGCCGGTTGAGCACCCAGCTGACCAGCCACCCGGTGCCCTGGTACACCGGCATCGCCAGCACGCAGTCGATGCCGATGCGGCGGTAGTAGTCGGCGTACAGCGGCGAGCGGCGGAACGCCTGCCCAGACATCGAGTCGCTGATGCGGTGTACGTGCGGATGGCGCAGCTCGCCATGCACCTGCACCAGCGGGTGCTCGCTGAAGTGGCGGTCGAAGCACTCGCGCTCGCCCGGGCCGATCGAGGCCGCGGCGTCGCCGTGCACGGTGCGCCGGCCGCTCACGAGGTGGCAGATCGACAGCGTCGTCAGCTCCGAGGCCACCAGCTTTTGCAGGCCTTGGCAGCTGCTGCGCACGTAGCCGTTGTCGTCGGCGAGTGCGGACGCCACGTTGTTGACGAAACCCAGCGCGGCGCGCCAGTCGGCGGCCTTGAGTGCATCGGGACGAGGGGCCTGCATCGCCATCCAGTCGCACGGTTCGGGCGTGCAGCCAGTATAGGCAGCGCGCTTCGCCGCTCAAGTGTCCGGATTGACGGTTTTCCTGTTCGGTCGTGACGTGCCGGTGAAGCGCCAGGCCGGGTCCCGACTACGCAATCCTGCCCATCGCGCGGACCGCAGCCGATGCGTACAACCGCCATCGTCTCCGGCGCTTCCGGTGGCAAGGAGTTTTCGATGATCGTGCGTCGTGCGATGGTTCAGTGGACCGCCCTTGCGGGTGGCATGGGGCTGTGGGTGCTGGCCGCGCGGGCTCAGGCCAGCCCGCTCGATGGCCGCCGTTTCGAGGGCGTGTTTCTGCAACGCGGGAAAATCGCCGGCGATGCCGACACCCTCACGTTTGCCGGCGGGCGCTTTCGCTCCAGCGCGTGCGACCGCTATGGCTTTGGCGATGCACCGTACCGTGCAGCGCCACAGGGCGACGCGATCGCCTTCGAGGCCGAGACGGTGAGCGCGAAGTACGGCAAGCTGGTCTGGCGGGGCACCGTGCGCGGCGACAAGCTCGACGCCACTGCATTGATGCAAGGCGCGGGCAAGGCGCCGGTCGAGAACTGGGTCGTCGCCGGCGCGCTCAAGTGAGCGCGCCCACCGGCGTCAGTCCCGGCCGCTGCCCCGCGTGCCGGCTTCGAGCGCTGCCAGCTCGGCAGCGTCGAAGCCGGCGGCGCGGCGCGCCTCGATGTTGAACGGTGGCTTCGGCCGCGGCGCGCGGTGGCGCTGCGCGAGTTCGGCGTACGCGCGCAGCGGGTCGACGCCGGCGCGCTCGCACAGCCAGCGGTACCAGCGGTTGCCGATCGCCACGTGGCCGATCTCGTCGCGCAGGATCACATCGAGGATCTGCGCGGCGCGCACGTCGCCGGCGCGCAGCAGCTTGGCGCGCATGGCCGGCGTCACGTCGAGGCCGCGTGCCTCGAGCGTGCGCGGCACCAGAGCCATGCGCGCGAGCGCGTCGCCGCGGGTGCGCTCGGCCATCGACCACAGGCCGTCGTGCGCGTTGAAGTCGCCGTAGGCGTGACCGAGCGTGCCCAGGTGCTGCGCCAGCAGCGTGAAGTGCAGCGCCTCTTCACCGGCCACGCGGGCCCAGTCGAGGTAGTAGGCGCGCGGCAGGTCGGCAAAGCGCCATACCGCATCGAGCGCCAGAGCGATCGCGTTGAACTCGATGTGAGTCACCGCGTGCAGCAGCGCTGCACGCCCGGCGGCATCGAACGCGGTGCGCGCCGGCAATTGCGAGGGGCCGACCAACACCGGGCGCTCGGGCCACGCCGGCAACCCGGCCGGTTCATCGAGCTGCGCGTCGCTGTCGATCGCGCTGTGCGGCGTTATCGTGGCGGCCCATTCGCGCACCGCGGCCGCCTTGACGGCCGGATCGCGCAGCAACAGCAACTGCAAGGCGCGCTGGCGCAATTCCATGTCTGCGATGATATCGGCGCGCCTGTCGGGCGCGTGAGATGCGCCGTGTCGGACCGCCTGCACAAGTTCCTGTTCGAAGGCCTGCCGGTGCGCGGCATGCTTGTGCAGTTGCGCGAGGGCTGGCGCGAGCTGCTGTCACGCCGGGCCACCGCGAGCGACGGTGGCCACGCGTTCGCGGCCGAGGTGCGCAGCCTGCTCGGCGAGATGAGCGCCGCGGTGTGCCTGATGCACGCCAACATCAAGTTCGATGGGGCATTGATCCTGCAGGTGTTCGGCGACGGGCCGGTCAAGCTGGCGGTGGCCGAGGCGCGCACCGACCTCGGCTTTCGCGCGACCGCCAAGGTGGTGGGCGCGGTGCCTGCGGGCGCGCAGCTCGAGGCGCTGCTCAATCTGCACGGGCAGGGGCGTTGCGCGATCACGCTCGACCCCAGCGATCGCGTGGCAGGACGCCAGCCGTACCAGGGCGTGGTGCCGCTGCACGGCGACCGCCGGGAGCCGCTGCAGCGCCTGTCGCAGGTGCTCGAGCACTACATGCTGCAGTCGGAGCAGCTCGACACGCGCATGGTGCTGGCGGCCGATGACCAGTGCGCCGCCGGCCTGCTGATCCAGCGCTTGCCGGCGCAAGGGCAGGCCAATCTGTCGGGCAGCGGCTGGCAGCAGGGCGACGAAGACGGCATCGGACGCAGCGAGGACTTCAACCGCATCGCGCTGCTGGCGGCCACGCTGAAGTCCGACGAGCTGCTCAACCTGTCGCCCGAGCAGATCTTGAAGCGCCTGTTCTGGGAAGAGACGCTGCGCGTGTTCGAACCGGTGCAGCCGCGCTTCGCGTGCACCTGCTCGCGTCAGCGCGTGGCCAACATGCTGCGCGGGCTCGGGCGCGACGAGGTCGACTCGCTGATCGTCGAGCGCGGTGTCGCCGAGGTGGCGTGCGACTTCTGCGGTGCGATGTACCGCTTCGACGCGGTCGACGTCGGCGAGCTTTTCACCGCGGCGTTGCAGCAGCCGCCGGGATCACGCTCGGTCAACTGAGCTCGCCGCGGGCCAGCAGGTGGCGTTCGCAATCGGGGTCACCGCATTCGGCGCAGGCGGCGCGCCAGCGGGTTGGCCCGCGCGGCGCTGGGCGCAGCGCCGCATCCACAGCGCGTTGCGCGTTGGCGAGGCGCTGTTCGCCGCCGCCAGCCACCACCGCGAAGGCAATGCCGGCGCGCAGCAGCGCGTCACGCAGCAGCGCATCGACCGGTGCGCGCGCGTGGGCACCGTCGCGAATGAAGCCGTCGGCCGCCCACGGCAGGTCGAGGGCGGTCAGCAGCGTGGCCCGATAGCGCGACTGCTCGGCCAGTGCTTCGGCCAGCAGCGAGTCGTCGTCGAACAGCAGCTGGCTGTAGACCGCGATCATCAGCGCGCCGGTATCGGCCACCACCACCTCGTGCGTGCGCGCTGCCTCGGCGATGCGGCGCGACTGTTCGCGCGCCAGAGCGGCCTGCTCGTCGCGGCGCGGCGTGCGGCCGTGGCGCAGGCAGAACTCGCGCAGGTGTTCGTCGACCCGGGCGACGCGCTCGCCCCGCGCGCGCAGGCTGTCGGCCAGCTGGTGCGCGAGCGTGGTCTTGCCGGTGCTCTCGGCGCCCAGCAGCGCGATCACCGCGCCTTGCGCATCAGCGTTCGGCGGCATCACGGTGGCCGCGCTCAGTGCCCCGAAAAGCGAGGTGCGCGCTTCTCGGCCCAGGCCGCGCGGCCTTCCTGCAGGTCGTGCGACGCGACGGTGCGTTCGATGTCGCGCCGCAGGTCTTCGGCGTCGAGCGCGCCGCGCGCGATGCGGTTGAGGTTCTTCTTCATGCCCAGCAGCGCCAGCGGGGCCATGCCCGCCAGCGTCTGCGACAGCCGGTCCGCGTTGGTGCGCAGCGCATCGGCGGCTACCAGGTGCGTGAGAAAGCCGATCGCCTTCATCTCGCTGGCGTCGATCTTCTCGGCGGTCAGGAACAGCCGCTTGGCCTGATCGACACCCAGGCGCGACACGTACCGCTCGAGGCCGCGGCGGTAGAAGTGCAGGCCCAGCCGCGCCGCCGGCATGAACATCTCGGTGTGCGGGCTGCCGACGCGGAAGTCGCAGGCCAGCGCGAGGTCGGTGGCACCGCCGTAGACGCCACCTTGCAGCAGCGCCAGCGTGACCGGCCGCGCGTCTTCCAGCGCATTGACCATGTCCTCGAACGCCACCGGCCGCGCGCCGCCGATCTGCCCGATGTCGTAGCCGGCGCAGAACGTCTTGCCGGTGGCCTCGATGCGCAGCACCAGCACCTCGGGCGTCGCGTTGACGCGCGCCACGTGTTCGCTGATCGTCAGCAGGTCGTCGGGCTCCAGCCGGTTCGCCTGTTGCGGGCGGCGCAGCGTCAGCGTGGCCACCGCGCCGTCCACGTGCAGCTCCGGCGTGCCGGACGACGTGTCGGTGCGCGCCATCAACGGCCCTTGAACAGCGGCGTGCGCTTGTCCATGAACGCGCGCCGCCCCTCGCGATAGTCCTCGCTGTCAAAGCAGCGGGCCACCAGGGCATCGACCGCTGGCGCATCGGCGTGCTCCGAGTAGCGCTCGAACAAGCGCATCGCCGCTTTGGCGGCGTGGAGGGTCAGCGGCGCGTTGGCGGCGATCGTGGCTGCATAGTCACGCACGCGCGATTCCAGCGCATCGGGCGCGTGCACGTGGTTGACCAGCCCGATGCGCAGCGCCTCGGCGGCATCGAGCTGGCGCGCGCTGAACAGGATGTCCTTGGCCACCGAGGGGCCGACCAGGCGCGCCAGCGTGGCCAGCCCCGCGTACTCGTAGCCCAGCCCGAGGCGCGCGGCCGGAATGCCGAAGCGCGCACCCTCGGCCGCGATGCGCACGTCGGCCTGCAGCGCGATGCCGAGGCCGCCCCCGATGCAGTAGCCTTGAATCATCGCCACCAACGGCTTGCTCAATTGCGCCAGCCCGTTCTGGCCGCGCGCCGCGACTTCGCCGTAGCGTTGCTTCTGCTCGGCGTTGGCACGTTGCTGCTCGAACTCGCTGATGTCGGCCCCGGCGGCGAACGAGCGTCCGCCGACGCCGTGGATCACAACCACGCGCACGCCGGCGTCGGCCTCGAACGCTGCGGTGGCGTCGGCCAGCCCTTGCCACATCTCGAGCGAGATCGCATTGCGGCGCTCCGGCTGGTTGATGCGCAGCCAGCCGACCGCGCCGTCGACCTCGGCGATGATCTTCGCGGTGGCCAGCGGCACCGCTCGCAGCGCCGAAACGCTCATGTGACGACCCCTTCGCGCATCAGCCCGGCCACTTCGGCGTCGTCGAACCCGGCCTCGCGCAGCAGCTCGGCGCTGTGCTGGCCCGGATCGGGCGCCGCGCGCTCGAAGCGTTCGGGGTGCGGGCACGCCGACAGGTTGATCGGCGAGCGCAGCAGGTTCACGCGTCCGAGGGTCGGATGCTCGGCGGCGCGCGTCATGCGCAGGTGCTGCACCTGCGCGTCGGCGAACGCCTGGCCGACGTCGTAGATCGGCCCGCACGGCACGCCCGCCGGATTGAGCCGCTGCACCAGCTCGGCGGTGCCGAAGCGCTGGGTCAGCGCGTTGATCTCTGCCTCGAGCTCGCTGCGATGGCCGTTACGCAGCGCTTCGGTGGCGAACTCGGGCCGCGCGCTCAGCTCCGGCGCGTCGAGCGCCGCGCACAGCGCCTCCCACATCTTCTGCGAGCTGGCCGCCAGGTTGACCAGCCCGTCGCGCGCCCGGAAAGTGCCCATCGGCGCCAGGGTGGGGTGGTGGTTGCCTTCCTGCTTTGGCACCTCGCCGCTCATCGTGTAGCGCGCGGCCTGAAAATCGAGCTTGTTGAGCATCGCCTCGAGCAGCGACGTGTGCACCCATTGGCCGATGCCGGTGCGCTCGCGCTGCAGCAGCGCAAGCAGGATGCCTTGGCCCAGGAACATCCCGGCCGCGGTGTCCGACACCGCGATGCCCACGCGCATCGGCCCGCGCCCGGGCTCGCCGGTGATCGACATCAGCCCGCTCTGGCCCTGCACGATCTGGTCGACGCCGGGCCGGTCGGCGTAGGGTCCGCTCTGGCCGAAGCCCGAGATGCTGGCCAGCACGATGCGCGGGTTGAGCGTGCGCAGCCGCTCGTAGCCGAGGCCCAGGCGCTGCTTGACGTCGGCCCGGAAGTTCTCGACCACCACGTCGGCGCGCTGAACCAGGCGGTCGAGCACCGCGCGGCCGCGCGGCGACTTCAAGTCCAGGCACACGCTGCGCTTGTTGCGGTGCAGGTTCTGCTCGTCGCTGCCGTGACGGCGGCCCGCGAAGGCGCGCTCGCTCGCCTGCGGCGTCGGCTCGATGCGGATCACGTCCGCACCCCAGTCGGCGAGCATCCGCACCGCCGTGGGCCCGGCGCGCGCGATCGTGAAATCGAGCACCGTGTAGGGGGCCAGCGGTGCGTCGGGCTGCGGCATGCGCGAGGCGTCCTGTGAGAGCGCGGGTGCGGCTCAGTCTATCGGCATTTCAGGCGCCGACCTCGCGTGCCGTCAGCCGCGCCCGCCAGGCGCGCCAGCCGGCCACCGACAGCCCTGCGAACAGCGCGTACAGCAGCGCTGTCAGCCACAGTCCCTTGTACGAGAACACGCCGACGCTGAAGACGTTGACCGCGAGCCACACCAGCCAGTTCTCGATCAGCTTGCGCCCGAGCAGGAACTGGCCGGCCACGCTGCCCGCCGTGGGCAGGGCGTCGAGATAGGGCACGTCGCTGTCGGTGTGGTGTTGCAGGACGAGGCCGAGCAGCGGCCATGCCAGCAAGGTCAGCGCACCGACCCAGCCGATCTGGCGCGCGCTCATGCGGTGCACGCGCAGCGGCTCCCCGTTGCCACCGCGGCCGCGCAGCCATTGCCACCAGCCCCAGAACGCGACCGCGATGAACAGCAGCTGCAAGGTCGCTTCGCCGTACAGCCGGTTGGCCGCGAACAACACGCCGTACAGCGCCGACGAGACGATCGCCAGCGGCCAGCCGGTGGGATCGACGCGCAGGTTGCACAGCACCATCGCGATCGACAGCACGACCGCGACGAGCTCGAGCCAGGTGATGGGCGAGCCCCACAGCACGAACGCGGGGGCGAGCCAGGAGGCCGCGAACGCCAGCGCCGCTTCGGGGGTGGCCAAGGGTTCAGCGCTTCGGGCTCACCTGCACGAACACTTCGTCGGGCTTGACCATGCCCAGTTCGCCGCGCGCCTTTTCCTCGATCATTTCGAGGCCGGCTTTCAGGTCGAGCACCTCGGCGGCCATGCGCTGGTTGCGGCGCTGCGCCTCTTCGTTCTGTACACGCTGCGCGGCCAGCTGCGCGCGCTGGCTCCAGACATGCGGCACGCTGCCCTTGCCGAACCACAGCCCCAGGTGCACCAGCATCAGCAGCAGCACGAGGACCACGGTGGCGGCGCGTGCGGTGATCATGGCCGCCCCTCAGCGCACGCTGTACAGCGCATCGCGGCCGGGGTAGTGCGCCACGTCGCCGAGGTCTTCTTCGATGCGCAGCAGCTGGTTGTACTTGGCCACGCGATCGCTGCGACTCAACGAACCGGTCTTGATCTGGCCGGCGTTGGTGCCCACCGCGATGTCGGCGATGGTCGCGTCTTCGGTCTCGCCGCTGCGGTGGCTGATCACCGCGGTGTAGCCGGCGCGCTTGGCCATCTCGATGGCGGCGAAGGTTTCGCTCAACGTGCCGATCTGGTTGATCTTGATCAGGATCGAGTTGGCGACCCGCTTGGCGATGCCTTCTTTCAGGATCTTGGTGTTGGTGACGAACAGGTCATCGCCCACCAACTGCAGCTTTTGCCCCAGCTTGTCGGTGAGGTGCTTCCAGCCGTCCCAGTCGCTCTCGGCCATGCCGTCCTCGATCGAGACGATCGGGTACTTGTCGGCCCAGGTGGCGAGGATATCGGTCCACTCCGTGGCGCTGAGGACCATGCCTTCGCCGCTCAGGTGGTACTTGCCTTCCTTGTAGAACTCGCTGGCCGCGCAGTCCAGGCCGATCGCGATCTGCCGGCCGGGTGTGAAGCCCGCCTTGTCGATCGCCTCCACCAGCATCTGCAGCGCCGCTTCGTGGCTGGCGACGTTGGGTGCGAAGCCGCCTTCATCGCCCACCGCGGTGCTCATGCCCTTGCCGTCGATCAGCTTCTTCAGTGCGTGGAACACCTCGGCGCCGTAGCGCACCGCCTCGCGGAAGCTCGGTGCGCCGAGCGGGATGATCATCAGCTCCTGCAGGTCGAGGTTGTTGTTGGCGTGCGCGCCGCCGTTGATCACGTTCATCATCGGCACCGGCATGCTCATGCCGCCGGAGCCGCCGAAATAGCGGTACAGCGGCAGCCCCGACTCCTCGGCTGCCGCGCGCGCCACCGCCATGCTCACCGCCAGCGTCGCGTTGGCGCCGAGGCGGCTCTTGTTGTCGGTGCCGTCGAGGTCGATCAGCGTCTTGTCGAGAAACGCCTGCTCCGACGCATCGAGGCCCAGCACGGCCTCGCTGATCTCGGTGTTGATGTGCTCGACCGCGCGCAGCACGCCCTTGCCGCCGTAGCGCGCCTTGTCGCCGTCGCGCAGCTCGATCGCCTCGCGCGAGCCGGTGGAGGCGCCGCTCGGCACCGCGGCGCGGCCCATCGTGCCCGACTCCAGCAGCACGTCGCATTCGACGGTGGGGTTGCCGCGGCTGTCCAGAATCTCGCGGCCGACGATATCGACGATTGCACTCACGAAGGACCTTTCGCTGTTGTTCAGACGGGCGCGTCGACGCCCTCGACCAGCACCATGTTGAAGTACTCGGTGGTGCCTTTGCGCTTGGCGCGCGCCGCGGTGTACATCTCGCCGTCGTAGAACGCCTTGGCCTGCGCGTAGCTCGGGAAGCGCAACATCGCCACGCGATGCGGCTGCCAGTCGCCCTCGAGCGTCTCGTGCTTGCCGCCGCGCACCAGGTATTCGCCGCCTGCGGCCTTGACCGCGGCCGGCGCCACGGCCATGTAAGCCTTGTAGCGCTCGGGATCGGTGATGTGCATCTCGACCAACAGGTAAGCGACCGGCATCGAATGGCTCCGTGTTCGGGTTAGCAGGAAAAGTCGTTCTCGAGCAGCGGCTGCTCTTTGACCACGCGATCGAGCGCCGCCAGCTGCTCGAGCAGCGCACGCATGTGCTTCAACGGCACCGCGTTGGGACCGTCGGACAACGCCTTGGCCGGGTCGGGGTGCGTTTCCATGAAGATGCCGGCGATGCCCACCGCGACTGCCGCGCGCGCCAGCACCGGCACGTGCTCGCGCTGGCCGCCCGAGCTGGTGCCCTGGCCGCCCGGCAACTGCACCGAGTGCGTGGCGTCGAACACCACCGGCGCGCCGGTCTCGCGCATGATCGCCAGGCTGCGCATGTCGGACACCAGGTTGTTGTAGCCGAAGCTCGCGCCGCGCTCGCAGGCGAGAAAGCGGTCCTCGCTCAGCCCTTTTTCGCGCGCCGCCGCCCGGGCCTTGTCGATCACGTTCTTCATGTCGTGCGGTGCCAGGAACTGGCCCTTCTTGATGTTGACCGGCAAGCCGCTCTGCGCCACCGCGCGGATGAAATCGGTCTGCCGGCTCAGGAACGCAGGGGTCTGCAGCACGTCGACCACCTGCGCGACCGCGGGCACCTCGGCCTCGCTGTGCACGTCGGTCAGCACCGGCACCTTCAGCTCGCGCTTGACCTTGGCGAGGATCTCGAGCCCCTTGTCCATGCCGGGCCCGCGGTACGAGGTGCCGCTGGAGCGGTTGGCCTTGTCGTAGCTCGATTTGAAGATGAACGGGATGCCGAGCGCCCCGGTCATCTCTTTCAGGCGCCCGGCAACGTCGAGCTGCAGTTGCTCCGATTCGACGACACAAGGGCCGGCGATCAGGAACAGCGGCCGATCGAGCCCGACCTCGAATCCACACAGCATCATGGCGGCACGGCCCTCACGCAGCTGCCTTTTGTGGCAGGGCGGTGCCTTCGCGCTGCGTCTTGTGCGCCAGCGCCGCCTGCACGAAGCTGATGAACAGCGGGTGACCGTCCCACGGCGTGCTGCGGAACTCGGGGTGGAATTGCACGCCCACGAACCACGGGTGCGCTGCCTGTGGCAGCTCGACGATCTCGGTCAGCTTGTCGCGCTGGGTGATCGCCGAGATCACCAGGCCGGCAGCTTGCAGGCGGTCGAGGTAGTGCTCGTTGGCCTCATAGCGGTGGCGGTGACGCTCGGTGACCACGTTGCCATAGATGCGGTGCGCCAGCGTGCCGGGCTTGACGTCGGAGCTCTGCGAGCCCAGCCGCATCGTGCCGCCGAGATCGGATTGGGCGCTGCGCTTTTGGATCGAGCCATCTCGGTCCTGCCACTCTTCGATCAGCGCGATCACCGGGTGCGGCGTGTCGGGCTCGAACTCGGTGGAATTGGCGCGCTCCAGCCCCGCCTTGTGGCGCGCGATCTCGATCGACGCCACCTGCATTCCGAGGCAGATGCCGAGGTAGGGGATGCGGTGCTCGCGCGCGTACTGTGCGGCCAGGATCTTGCCTTCGATGCCGCGCTTGCCGAAGCCGCCGGGCACCAGCACCGCGTCGAACGCGCCGAGCTGGCCCGCAGTGGCCGGGTTCAACGTCTCGGAGTCGACGTACTCGATGTCGACCCGCGCGTGGTTGTGCACGCCGGCGTGGCGCAGCGCCTCGTTGAGCGACTTGTACGAGTCCGACAGGTCGGTGTACTTGCCGCACATCGCGATGCGCACCGAGGTCTTCGGGTGCTCGACCTCGTGCACCAGCTTGTCCCAGCGCTTGAGGTCGGCCGGCCGCGTGAGCAGCTGCAGCTTCATGCAGATCAGCTCGTCGAGCCCCTGCTCGTGCAGCATGCGCGGCACCTTGTAGATGGTGTCGACGTCCCACATCGAGATCACGCCCGGCGTCGGCACGTTGGTGAACAGCGAGATCTTGTCGCGCTCTTCCTCCGGGATGCGGCGGTCGGCGCGGCACAGCAGCGCGTCGGGCTGGATGCCGATCTCGCGCAGCTTCTGCACCGTGTGCTGGGTCGGCTTGGTCTTCAGCTCGCCGGCAGCGGCGATCCACGGCACGTAGGTGAGGTGCACGAACGCGGTGTGGCTGGGGCCGAGCCTCAAGCTCAACTGGCGCACCGCCTCCAGGAACGGCAGCGACTCGATGTCGCCCACCGTGCCGCCGACCTCGCAGATCGCCACCTGCGACTCGTCGGAGCTGCCGGCGCCGGCGCCGCGCCGGATGAAATCCTGAATCTCGTTGGTGACGTGCGGGATCACCTGCACCGTCTTGCCGAGGTAGTCGCCGCGGCGCTCCTTCTCGAGCACGCTCTTGTAGATCTGGCCGGTGGTGAAGTTGTTGCTGCGCTTCATCTTGGTGGAGATGAAGCGCTCGTAGTGGCCGAGGTCGAGGTCGGTCTCGGCGCCGTCGTCGGTGACGAACACCTCGCCGTGCTGGAACGGGCTCATCGTGCCCGGATCGACGTTGAGGTACGGATCCAGCTTGATCAGGGTGACCTTGAGGCCGCGCGACTCCAGGATGGCCGCGAGCGATGCCGACGCGATGCCCTTGCCCAAGGAAGACACCACGCCACCGGTGACGAA